>Ga0181598_1004937_pt1 | contig 10835 bp, 3 predicted proteins | sample 041ome_4_FD_153295 | JGI IMG/M metagenome (GOLD analysis project Ga0181598, IMG submission 153295) | Coastal salt marsh microbial communities from the Groves Creek Marsh, Skidaway Island, Georgia - 041404US metaG (spades assembly) | ecosystem: Environmental > Aquatic > Marine > Intertidal zone >...
GGGCGAGAAAGAAATCAGGTTCCATGCCCACTTCGGTGTACCCGATGTATTCGGGAGTCAGGGGGAGCATGATCTGCTTTTTTCGGGAACCCTCAAAGCGGCCGGCAAATAAATTAAATAGAGAGACAAAGGCATTTTGGCTCCCATTGGTAAGGGCAATATTTTCCGGCCCGATTCCCCAGTCGTACTCATGATTGAACATGTCCGCCAAGGCTTGACGAAAGGGAGCAGCACCCTGGGGCGTATCGTAATTGCCGATCAGTCGCTCGAACTCGCCCGGTTGATCCATAATATCAGACATCCGCTGACGGATGAGTATTTGAACTTCGTGAATATGGGCAGGGTTGCCCCCGCCGAGCATCAGCGGTGCAGGATCGGCCGCGAGGGCCGACCCGAGGTCGTCCATCAGTTCGGCGATCCCAATCTTGCCAGCGAAGCGTTTTCCAAAATTAGACAGTTCAGTATCCACCCCTTCATTTCAATGGGAAAACTTTATCCCAGCGAGATCAATATTTTATTTCCTTACCAATAGCAAAGCGGGCTGTAAGAATAGGTGACTTGAAAAGGTTCATTCGCTGTAAAGCTCCTCAATAAATTGCCTAACTTCTTTTTCTATTTTTAGAGTGATATTATGGTCTAGAGTTATGTGGTGATGAGAATTCATCAAGGCACAGGAGGCTAACTGCGTACAAAGTGCCAAAAACCAAATTCTCATTTAAACCTTTATTTAGGAACTCCCAATATCAGTGAACAATGAGGGTGGAACCCTTTAAGTAAAAAGCAAGGCATTCAAAAATAAGGGTATTGGATGTACTTTTGTATTTTTTGTAATCTCTCATCTGATTTTGGTTCTTTAGTTGATGAAAGTTATTGGTTCCACTGATACCACGTACTGCTGTTGTAGCCATAGATGTACTTACTTTCTGCTAAGGTGTTTTGTGGGAAATAATACCACCCTTCAGTCGAGTCATTAACGAGGAAGAGCATATTGGGCATTTCCTGATTCATCCAAAACCAACCCAATTTGTCATGAAACATCCAAAAAGAGGCTTGGTCATCGCAAATTTTAAGGAAACACCAACCCATATCGATGTGGTAGATCCATCCGTTTCCAGCATCAAAGAAGAGTCCAATTCCTTGAGCATTATACCAGTTGGAACCTAGTGTTTCGATCATGGGTAGTTTTTCAATGCTGGGTTCATCAGAAACTTCATCCGCATTGTCATCCTCAGTGAGACCTTCGTTATTCTCGGTTACTTCCTCCGTATTTTCCTCATCAGAAGGCAGAGTATCATTGGAATTACCTACAGAAGTATTACTATCTGTATCTACACTAGATACTGGATCCAAAAAAGAAGACACTTTCCAGTTTATACGATTTTCAATTTCTTCAGCATGGAAGACATAGGAAGCACCCGGTAGAGATTCCACATTTTGGAGCCATTCATTCAAATCGATTGCATCGGTTGAGCCTCCAGTTGCCATAGATGCGACAACAGTGTTTTCGGTTTGATTGCTTTCTAATTGAAAAACAGCTTTCATTTCTTGCAAAAGAATTTCATTCACCTGATAGAGCATATTTACCAAGAGTGGGTCAGTATCTTTATCAAAGCTTATCTTGAATGGATCATGGTGTGCTTGGATCATAACGCTGAGTTCTTCTTTAATGGTCTGGGTTCCGTCATCGAGAATAAGCTCTATTTTATCGGATCCTTCAAATCCTGGTGCTGGAAGAAAGACAAGCTCTCCATCCTCTAGGTAACAATCACCATTGGTTGGTTGAGTGCCAAGTGAAACAATTAATTCGTCCTCATCTGCATCTTTGGTGGTGAATTGAATCCTCAATGGCGTTTCACGAATTCCACCAGATAGGGCAGATAGGTTGTATTCGAAATAAGGTGCATCATTTTGAGATTCGACCACCAGATTGATTTCAGCTGGAATGCTGGTTAGTGACCCATCGTTTGCGGTCACGGTAAAAGCATCCATTCCATTGAAGTCTTGGGAAGGCGTGTAGGTGTAATTAGGGCCATTTCCCAATAGTTTTCCATTCGCAGGTTCTGAAGTGATGGAGAATGTTAAGCTGTCTCCATCTGGGTCAGATGCAATTAACTTGATTGCAATGTTGCCATCCTCCTTGAGGCGAAAGGTGGATGATTGAACGATAGGAGCATCATTAACCTCAAGTATACTCACTTGAACCGATCCATGATTTCCATGAACAGAGCCATCAAAAGGACGATAGGTAAAACGATCTGTACCCGAGAACTGTTCAAAGGGGGTGTATATCCATTGGTTGCTTCCATTATGAATGAGTGTGCCGTGGCGAGGGTTACTCACGATGTCAAAGGACAGGGCGTCTTCATCAACATCGTGTGCGAGAAGTTCGAAAGATACTGATGTGTCTTCATTGGTTTCAAGATTGAGGTTTTGAGCAACGGGAGCGTCGTTTATTGCCTCAAGGCGAACCAATACATTGGCTTCCTGGCTATTAAGATTACCGTCTGTTACAAGGTAGCGAAAACTATCTTCACCGTTGAAGTGGTTGTTCGGAAAGTAGAGCCATTGCCCACTTTCTTTCCAGAGGAATCCGTTAGTAGGTAATTTAGTTAACTGAAGGGTGAGTGCATCCCCATCGATATCTCCATAATCAAAGTCGACGAAGAAAAATTCGTCTTCGGTGGCATTGACTTCAAAAGACTTTGCCCAGGGTGCATCGTTTTGGGGCTCCACTTCGATGGTAACGATTGCAAGATCACTTTCTTTTCTTCCATCGGAAACTTTATACACCAAGCGGTCCTGCCCATTAAAATCTCTTGCAGGAGAATAGACGAAAAGCTCGTTTTCATTATTGTGCGAACCATAATTAGGAAACTCAGTAACGATGAAAGTAAGCTCATCTCCGTCTGGATCAGTACCTTCTAGCATAAATTCAACTCTGCCGTCTTCTTTTACCTTCACTGTTTTGGAAGAGGCAACCGGAGCCTGGTTTTCCAAAACCTCTAAGGATACTTCCACGGCAAAGAAAGACTGCTTGGGGTCATTACTGGAGAAATGAATCTCGGCCGTGTAGTTCCCTTCTGCCAGACCAGTTGCGTCGAAAGATAATTCCATATTGGTTGCTGTTCCTCCAGAAACCTCTCCTGATAGGGGCGATCCGCTTAACCAGGAAGGCTGAAAGGAGCGAGTGGACCAATCGAGGGCATTTTGAATAAGAACCCATCCATCGGTTGATTGATCCCATTGGCCATGAGTTGGAAAGAAGTTTAAATCAACTACGACATTGGGTTCGGTACGAAAAGTTATCAAAGGTGTTCCGTCTGCCCAGGAGGCAGCAACTACTCCGTCTTGAGTGGGAGTTTCATGAAGGATGCGTAGGGTTCCTGAAAAAGCTTTTACTCCTTCGAGCAGAGGGTGGTTTGGTAAGTGAATTTCTCCTAAGTGATTTTCAAAATCATCAAAAGAAGGTTGCATATCAAACAGCGACAAACCTTGAGTTCTCCAGTTGCCAGCGAGCGACCAATCATCCGACTCGGCAAAGAAGAGATTCTCGCCAGGCATCGTGATCACCGCTCCTCCGGTGGCTGAATACTCGTAAACTAAGTTTCCTAGAGCCTCGTTATCCCAGTAAGAATAATTACTGTAAACAATGACCGCATCAAAAGCACTAATTTCATCCAATAACGGGGTAAGACCAGAAACGTCTATAGTTGTTACACCGGAGATATTATCCAATTCTGATAATCCCAGCCCAAAGCTTTCCAATTCGGTTGATGCTTCTCCACCAAGAACTGCAATCTCTAACCCACTGGTCGTATTTGAACCTTCATATCGAACGGCCGTGGGTGCATCTTCTTCTCTGGCTGAAGGGTTCTGATTAAGAAAAAGAGCATGACCTGGGTTTGAAAAGTCAGGTGTTCTCCCATCTGCATTGAGCCCTGCGACCATTTGGTCGAAGTCAAAATTACGGGCCCTTTTCATATTAGTTTCCACAACCCGAGCATCCCATGCACCAGTAGCCTCTCCTGTATTTGTAATGGTCACTTGGTTTTTGGTTGTTTGACCAGGTTCCATGTTTACACGAATGGAACTTGGTGAGTAGGAGAGGGAAGGAGGGGTGATCGCATTCATTACTAACATAACATCGGTGTAGGAATGGGCGGGATCGTTTGAGTTAACCCTCAGGAAAGAACGAATGCTCTCACTGGAGACTGGGCTGGCAATGACCTCAACCAATCGTTCCTCGCCTGGTGCTAAGGATAATTGATTAGAGTTTGCCGAGAAAGCATCATGGCCAAAGTCTAGGCTATTGATTACCAAGGTGTCGGTGCCGAGGTTGCTTAAGGTGATGGCCAGTCCTTTACCATCTTCAGTCCAAACATCTCCAAAATTGAGCTCTGTTGGATGAACTGCAATTTCTGGAGTCCCAGTAATGGTAAGGTTGACGGGGACTTCAATCAAGCTAGCCAACGGGTCGTTGGTTTCAAGAGTTACGATAGCATTCTTCTTTCCTGCTACAAAGTTCTCTGCATTGATGGAAAAATCCAAATCAAATTTTCCACCTGCTGGGACGTTTCCTGATTGTGGGCTTACCGTTAACCAGTTTGGGGAAGAGGATTGTACTGCTTCAAACAAATTTAATCTTCCTCCCGATACCATCTTACCTTGGAACGCATCGATTGGATCCGTTGAGTTCATTAATAAATTTTTCAGTTCTTGGTGCCGTGCATTAGGGTTTTGGCTCAGTAATACTGCAGCTGCGCCGGCAACATGGGGAGTGGCCATAGAGGTTCCACTCATGTAAGCACTTCCGCCATTGGCTATAAGGTTTAGAATCCCAGTTCCTGGAGCAGCTAAATCAACGCTGATTTCTCCGAAGCAGGAAAAGTATGCCAACTGATCATTGGGGTCGGATGCTGCTACCGAAACTACATTGGGAGAGTCGTAGTTTGAAGGGTAGTGAGGGGACTGGTCGTTGTCTGTTCCGCTATTTCCTGCGGCAGCACAGAACAGGTGGCCAGCATCGCCTGACTCGTTGATTACATCTTTCAGGGCCTGGCTGTACCCGCCTCCTCCCCAACTGTTGTTGCTGATCGGGATATCCATTGCGACGCAGTAAGCGATGGCATCAATGGCATCGGAAGTGTATCCCCATCCTCCATCCGAAAGAAACTTAAGTGCAACCAATTTTGTGTGCCAGGCTACTCCAGAAACCTGCTTGCTGTTATTGGTGGCCGCAGCGATTGTACCCGCAACATGAGTGCCGTGGTTGTGACCATCCATTGGGTCGTTGTCAGCGTTAACAAAATCCCAACCATACACATCATCAATATAGCCATTTCCATCATCATCGATACCATTTGCTGGAGTTTCTCCGGGGTTTTTCCAAATATTACCCTGCAGGTCTGGATGGTTGTAATCAATCCCGGTATCTATTACTCCGACTTTTACATCGTAGGAACCTTTTGCTAAATCCCATGCTTGGATTGCCTGAATTTTTTCCAGAGCCCATTGGTCGGAAAATTGAGGGTCATTGGGTACTCCGCTTCGACGAACCAGGTAATTGGGTTCAGCATAAGCGACGGCTGGATCGCTCGCTAATTCGCTGGCTAATTCCGATAAGGATGATCCATCCTTGGCTTGCACCAGAATCATGTTTGAAGAGGAGAGGGCTTTACCCGATGTGCCTGGTTTGAGTGCAGAGCCTAATGATCTTTCAACTGTAAAGGATTCACCCAATCCGCTTGCATTTTCGAAATTTGATTTACCGGTCTTAAAACGAACGATCAATTGGTTGGGTGCATGTTCGTTGGCAAATGGATCTTCAGGGATAATTTCTCCGGATTGGTTGTTTTGTTCGTTCAATCTTTTTGCCTGTGAGCTTTGTGATGAACTCCGAATAGATTGAACTGAAAAAGTTCCATCGGCTAGTCCGGCATAGTTTTCTAGGGCAACCTTCTCAACTATTGAGCTTCCTGCTTTTACCGTGAGGTTTACAACCTCCGGATTCACATTTAATTTTGGGGTAGCTAAGCCCTCTCCATTCAAAAGAATTGTTGATGGAGAGTTGTCGGCATTTGAAAGTACGGAGATTGTTTCCTGGTAAAGTCCACCCCTATCAGGTTGGAAGGTAACCTTTACTTCTGAGGATTGTCCGGGTTGAAGTGTCGTGGGTTGAAAGTTTGTACTAAAGCCATTATCAGAAATGTTGATACTTTCGAGAAGAACAGGAGCATTTCCATTATTCTCTAAACGGGTGGTCTTAGTTTCAGATAAACCGACTTCCAGTAACCCAAAATCTATATTGGACGGAGTAGTCACCAAGGACTTTGCTTCTTCGATGGTTAGAGTAATCGGGATCGTCACTTGTTTTTGTCCTGGGTCGTTGGTGCTGATTTCAATTTCAGCCTGATAGGATCCAGCACGAATAGATCCAGCCTTTAAGGTAAGATCGAGGGATTCTTTTTGTCCGGATTCGATCTCTCCCTGAAGCTTGGATATATGAAGCCATTTTGGTGCAGTGGACAAACGGATCGTTGAATTTGATACAATCTGTTGGTTATTGTAAGCAACCAGGAGACCCACATCTGCAGATGAATTTTGGATTCCGGTTGTAGCTCTTTCGATTAAGCCGTTCATATTTTCGTAGCGGAAACGAATCGCACCTCCTGCATTGATATTGATCTGGAAGGTATACTCTCCGAGTCCCCCGAAATCCCGCACTTTGTCGTACTGTACGGTCAGGCCATCTTGATCTATAGTGTAATAAATGTTTCCTCCCTGGGATGGGTCCAGATCTGTTGCAAATGCTGCAACAAGGTTTGCTGGCATCATGGTAGTGGGAAGGGGGAAGTGACCATGAAGAGAGGAACCACTTCCAAAGGTTAGGTACCCATTGGAACTCACAAAAACTTCACTGAAGGACTGGTCGTAAAAATCAAAACCAAAGGGGAGGGCAATTTTTGTAAACCCATCATCCGTAGAAGAAAGCTCCTCAAGCAATTCTCCGCTGGTTGAAATATTAATCCAATTATGGGTGGGACCTGCATGATCGTTGGAATCACTCCATGAGTACCCATGGTAATCAGGGCCACCACCCAATTTCGAGACAGGTGCTCCCTCTCTCAAGTCTTCCATACCCTTACCAAGCGGAGTAAAATGGCTTGCTGAAAATACATTCCCCAAAGAAAAGGAGCTACCCGCCAGTCCATTGGCTCCTTTTAAAGACCAATGGAGTGAGCCTCCTCCAAGGTTCTGCAAATGAATCTGTAAGGTTTTATCCTCATTCATCTTGAGAATGGTATCCATGTTGCCTGGGGTGTGAGAAAGTTGTGGGGCAAACCCTGCATTTCCAGATAGCGGAAAGCTGCGTACGGAAAATCCATTTTCATCTGTCATGACCATCATATCTGTAGCCATATTTCCTGCCTGAAGGGGACTGAAGTACAACTTTGCGGTAGATTTTTCTCCAGGTAAGAGAGTAATTGGCAGCGTCAAATGGTGCGAAAAAGAAGAATCAGCAAAAGCGATCCGGCTGATTGAAATTGGGTTTGTGCCTGAATTATATGCTTCAACTGTTTTCTCAGCAGAATGTCCCACATAAACATGACCGAAATCAAGGTTTGCTGGGCGGAATACTAATCCTCCATTTTCAGAAAGTCTTTCAGCGGAGACTTGGATCAAAATTAAAGGTGCATTTGGGTCATTTGATTCAATCTGTAAACCACTTTGCTCAAAACTGGTGGGCATTTGATTCGCATCTACGAATACTTCAATTTCTATAGTCTGACCCGCAGGTAAAATAGATTCACTTACTTCATTGCATATGAGCCAGTCCGTTTGTTCAGTTTTGCTTAAAGAGTAAACAAGGTCACCATCTCCAAGGTTTCGGATCGTTAAGATTTGAGTTTGAGATTCATTTTCGTTGAGGCCAAAGTGAAGATCCGATGGGTGGACTAAAATTTGTGGCTGTGAGATAAGCTGTGCGATCAAAGGAATGGTCAAGGTTGGCTCATTACTGGCATCACTTTTGACAAGTAAGGCTGCCTGATAATTTCCGTCTACATCGGCGGAAAAGCTGACAGATCCTACCTGAGCCATATTAGGCTCAAGCACAAAAGGGGTTGGTAACGAAAGGGAAAAGGGGAGATCTGAATCACTTTCATTTACCAAAAGTGCTTCGGTTACGGTTGTATCTGCGTTTCCTGTATTGCTTAAAGTAAATTCAATTTTATGGGTTTCATTTTTTCCTACCTCACCAAAATCGATGGACGATGGATTGGCTGAAATGAGGTTTTCCTGAGGAGGTTCATTGGATAGTGCCTTAAGAATATTCAAACTTCCTCCGGTCACGCATTTTTCGGTAAGGGTATCCTCAGGGTCTGTACTTTCCATCAGGGCATTTTTTACTTGAGCGGATTGCCATTGCGGATTGGCTGCGAGTAAGAGAGCATATGCTCCGGCAACATGGGGTGTGGCCATGGAGGTCCCAGAATAACTGGCATAGCTGTTTCCTGGAGTTGTGCTGAGAATATTCACTCCCGGAGCAAACAGGTCTACGCTATTTTTACCATAGCATGAAAAATATGCACTTTTACCAAAATGATTATGAGCCCCGACTGAGATCACATTAGCGGACTCATAAGAAGCAGGGTAGCTTGGGTAAGCATCATTATCTCCAGCATGATTTCCAGCAGCGGCCACAAATCCAATTCCTGCATTTGAAGCCTCATCAATGGCATTTTTCATGGACGAGGAAAATCCGCCTCCTCCCCAGGAATTGGATGTTAAATCAACCCCGATTTTGGTTGCGTAGGAGATCGCTTTGACTGCGTCTGAAAGGTAACCACCCCCTGATCCTCCCAGAAATTTTAAGCCAACCATTGAAACATTCCAGTTAACCCCAACAACTCCTTTACCATTGTTACCAACAGCACCGATCGTTCCGGCACAGTGAGTGCCATGGGAGTTATCATCGTCTGGATTGTTATCGTTATTATAGAAATCCCATCCGTGGATATCGTCCACATAGCCATTTTGATCATCATCTATTCCATTACCGGCAATTTCATTTGGATTAACCCACATGTTTTCACGAAGATCTTCGTGATCTCGATCAACGCCAGTATCAATAACCCCAACTAAAACATCCTTACTGCCTGTCTGGAGGGCCCACGCTTCTGGTGCATCGATATCTTTATCTGTGCTTCCACCAGTTTGCCCAGTGTTGTGCAGACCCCAAAGTTCAAGTAACCTTGGGTCATTTGTATTTTCAATCGCATACACAAAATAGTCAGGCTCGACCACCGCAACTAATTCGCTCAAAGCTTCCAAGGATTCTTTTTTATTTTCGATTTGATCCAAAGTGAGGGAATCCTGGAGCGACACGATATAACTGGTTTCACTTAGTTTTTCTTTTACGGAGCAATTAAGTAAGGCCAGACCAGCCTCGAATTCGTTTTGAGTGACATTCGCTTTGATCTGCAAAATAAGGTGGTTCGCTACTTGAGCTTCGATTGTATTGATTTGCTCTCCTGTTTGGTTGAAGAAACTTCCTCTTTCCTTCACCACCATGAATGGATGCTTCATGTTGGTTTCGATCAAAGTGGTTCGCGTAGTCTGAGCATTGGGGGTTTGAGCTTCTGTGACCTTAGTTTCCAATATTCTTACCGTCACCTCGTCGAGTATTTGCTTTGCCCGAAGTACCTCGGGTTCTTGAGCTACTTCCATCGCTGGTTCGATTAATTCAGGAACCCTAGGAGCATTGGTTGGTTTGGCTTCAGCCTCATACTTAGTTGATTCTGAATCGACCTTATCAACTCGTGTGGTGGCTTGTTTGGGTGTTTCAGTTTTAATATCCTGCTCTTTACTTAGGAGCACTACCTCCTTAACCGGCTCATGTATAGAGGTGTTGAAGAACATATAAAATACGAGCAGGAGAGCGAGAGAGAGGGGGATTAACAATTTTTTCATAAGGTACTTGGGTTTTATGATACAAATACACTAAATACATAAATACATGAATATGCAAGAAATAAATTTGGCAATTAGAAATCAAGGGAAAGGTTCAGCCCGAACCGAATGGATCAAACTCACCCCAAAAAGGGCACCATCTTTTATGTAAAGGAATTTACTTTTACCTTAAACTCACGAAGTACGAGTCAGTAAAAGCTCCAAAAGAAGGGTGATGGTAAAACAATTAAGCTAAAAATTATCTCCGAGAGGACTTTTGAGTTTTGGGTCCATGCCCGCTCTTCCATAACTTAATCTCTGAGATGTCGTTTTGTGCTGGAGGTCCATTGGTGCTCCGCCCCCGTTCAATGTCCGAAGTGAGTTGGGTAAGAAGGCGTTGGACAAGTTTGGGCTTTTCTAAGTAAAGGTTGTTTTGCTCGCTTGGATCTTCCTCCATATTGTACAGCTGTGCCTCGGGGGCCTTGGAGTCGACTTGATTTTCCTTCGGCGAGGTCCACCCACCTGATCCACGGGCCAAAATCAGTTTCCACTTTCCCTCGCGGTATCCAAAATGCCCGGAGATCGAGTGGTGAATCACTCCCTTACGGGTCGATTCTATGGGCTTGCCCGAGAGGGCAGGGAGAAAGCTGACGCTGTCCTCTCCCATATCGGAGGCTTGAGCTCCGGTGATTTCGGATGCGGTGGCAAATACATCGACTAGTGTGATTAACTGGTCCGAATGAGATCCTGCCTGGACATGCCCAGGCCAGCGAACGATGAAGGGAACCCGGTGTCCGCCATCCCAGGTGTCGGCCTTCGATCCACGGTAATGAGCACTTACATGGTGGCCCTTCTTTTTCAGATCAGGAATGTTTGCCGCCTTG
>Ga0181598_1004950_pt1 | contig 10814 bp, 7 predicted proteins | sample 041ome_4_FD_153295 | JGI IMG/M metagenome (GOLD analysis project Ga0181598, IMG submission 153295) | Coastal salt marsh microbial communities from the Groves Creek Marsh, Skidaway Island, Georgia - 041404US metaG (spades assembly) | ecosystem: Environmental > Aquatic > Marine > Intertidal zone >...
CAACAACGACAACGAAAAAGAAAAAGAAAAAGAAAAAGAAAAAGAAAGAAAATTAGGCGTTTTCATTTTATTCTGCCGAGATGTATTCTCTTCTTAACCTCTCGCGAAATAATCTCTCTGACCCTCGACGCTCGCGCTTTGATCAGACTTTCGGAGGAGAAACGGTGCAAAAGCGAACTCTGCGGCCAAGCGCACGATGGATGATTTTTTAAACGGATAATAGATGCGCGTATCTTCTTCTTCTTTTTCGGAGTTTTCGCATGTCCAATGTCGTTGCGTGTGCTTTTTTTTTCTTGGTTTTCTTTTCCTCTTCTTTGATTTGTCCAAAATCAGCCGCAAATTCTTTCGTATTCACAATTTCCCCAAAGACACAAACACACAAAAACACGCTTTTCCGGTTCGATACAAAAAGTAACACGCGCTACTAGAATAAGAGGAGAAAAATGACGACGGCACACCGAGCGACGTGGTTCACCGCGCGCGGGCACGAAGAGCAAGGCGGCGCTCGCGTTTTCGCGCCTTCGAAGATGCGCTCGAAATTGGACGACCCGGGAATGTTGACGATGAAGACGAGGTGGAAAACGAAAGAGGAAGAGGAGATGGAGAAGCTGTTGAGCGGCACCGCCGAAAGCGAAGGGGAGAGAGAGGCGGCGGGGAAGATGACGATGAGGATGAAACTTTTGGAGAAAGAGAGAGCGCATTTTCGGAAGAAGAAGATGGAGCGGCAGATTATGGGCGCAGAGGGAAAAGAGGAGGAGGAGGAAGATCGAGGAGGAAACAAGAGATTGCGAATAGAGGCGGGGACGACGACGAGCGCGTTTCAAGCCAACCCGGAGGACGCGGACGATGACGATTCCGAGAATGAAGGAGACAACAGCGACGGTGACGATTCAGACGACGGGAATTCGGATTCCGACGACGACGATTCGGATTCCGACGACGACGCGGCGGCGTTGATGGAAGAACTCGAACGCATAAAAGCCCAACGCGCTTTAGAAAACGAACGAAAAGAACGCGAGCGCGAACAGCTCGAAGAGATGGAACAAAGAGACGAATTAAAAATGGGCAATCCTCTTTTACGAGACGAAATGGCTTCCGACGAACCCGGCGGCGCGAAAAAGAAATCAGCCACTTTAAAGCGCCGATGGGACGACGACACCGTCTTTCGAAACCAAGCCCGCGACGAGCCGAAGCGGGAGAAGAGGTTCGTCAACGATACCATTCGAAGCGATTTTCACAAGAGGTTTTTGAACCGGTACATCAAGTAGAGAGCCCTTTTTATAGCGCGTGTAATATTATTACGTATACATGTAGTAGTTTTTTTGTATCTTGAACCGAAAAACAAACGAACGTCGCGTGCTTCTTCTTCCTTCGACGACGTAGTCTCGAGAGGTTTTTCATCCAAAGCGTGTGTTTGTGGGGATATTTTCGACGAGAAGAAGAAGATAATTGGACACGTAATCCAATCGCCAGAGATTTACACGCTGGCTGCAATACCCACTGCCGCATCGAAAGCTACAAACAAACACAAACACACAAACACAAACACGAAGAAAACCATATGTTCTCCGCTCGATCGTTAATCTCACGCGCGTTGCTCCCGAAGATTAAATCTTCGTCGTCGTCGTTCAGCGGCGCGAAAAGAGCGATGCGAACTTTCGCATCGTCGGCCGCCGGCGGAGATAAAGCAGTCATCAAAGGCGACCGGGTGGAAATCCACTACGTCGGCACGTTAGAGTCGGACGGGTCCCAATTCGATTCTTCTCGAGACCGCGGTCAACCGTTACCGTTTACTGTCGGACAAGGTCAAATGATTAAAGGGTTCGACGACGGCGTTTTAGGGATGAAAGTTGGCGAACAGAAGACGCTCGTGTTGCCGCCGGAGTTGGCGTACGGGGAAGTGTCTCCGGAAAACGTTTTGAGAGTGCCGAAGAAAGACGTGGTGGACGCAATCGGGGAAGCAGAGTGCGTGATTGGCGCGAAGTTAATGGTTGGTCAAGGTATGCCGGCGACGATTACGGAAATCACGGACGACGAGATTGCGTTGGACGCGAACCATCCGTTAGCCGGGCAGACGTTGAAGTTTGAAGTCGAGTTGATGGATTTGCAACGAGTGGAAGTGAAATACAACGATAAATTCAAATGCTTCTTCGAAATTGATTTAGACGGCGAGCCGAGCGGCAGAATTGTTATGGAATTGAGAGGGGACGTCGCGCCGAAGACGTGCGAGAACTTTCGCGCCTTGTGCACCGGCGAAGCCGGTTTCGGATACGAAGGGTCTCCGTTCCACAGAGTCATCCCGGGCTTTATGTGCCAAGGCGGTGATTTCACCAACCAAAACGGGACTGGGGGTAAATCCATCTTCGGGAACAAGTTCGAAGACGAAAACTTTGTGTTGAAGCACGAAGGTCCGGGGACGTTGTCCATGGCCAACGCCGGTCCGAACACGAACGGTTCGCAATTTTTCTTATGCACGGGAGAGACGCAATGGTTGGACGGGAAGCACGTCGTTTTCGGTAAAGTTGTCGAAGGTATGGACGTGGTGTCGGCGATTGAAGCCGTCGGTTCGCAAAGCGGTAAGACGAGCAAAAAAGTCACCGTGAGAGCGTGCGGCGAATGCTAAATAAATAACACGCGGGAAAAAAAAGAGAGAAGGAAAAAAAACGTAATCTTAACTTAAGTGCTTATTGGTAGTTGGTCATTATTTAATACAATATATGTTGAAGCTCTATATACTCATACAGTTTGTTTTTGTTTTCACTTGTTCGCCGCGGCGATAGCGACTACGTTTCCTAATTCGACGTTGTTGTTCCCGTCGCTTGCATTATTCGTATTATCCTCGTCCTCGTCCTCGTTCTGTAACCTCGTAAACGCCGCCCTTCCTCCACCGCCACTAATACCACCAACAACGCCACCACTACCACCACCACTACCACCACCACCACTACTGCCACTGCCAGCAATTGGTCGCCCACCAAACGTTGGTCGCATGAAGCCGTGTTCCACTTTATCCCACGTATCGAAGAAGAAGTATTTCACTTTTGTAAAATTCCGAGACCAGTGATTGAACCCGCCACCCATCGCCGCTCTTTCCGCGTCTTGAATCGCACGCATTTCTGCTCTCATGACTAGATCGTTAGCATCGTCGTCGTCTCCGTCGCAATTTTCTCGATCGAACGCGTTTGAGTGATTCACGTCGTCCGGGTCGTGCAATTTCCACTTTTGCATTAAAGGTAAACACGCGCCGCCGAGGCCCAACGTGGAAATCACGCAAATCACCAACGTCGCGGTTTCTATAGCCGGTGATCCTCTCACGTTTTCCGTTGGTTTCGTTGAAGGCATTGCCAACGCTAAGGCATACGCTACCGCACCGCGTAAACCACACGCTGCGTGCATTTTTTGAATGTTGTCCGGAATCTTCTCCGACCGCACCTCGTTGGCGACTTTGGACAACGGGAAAATGTTCGCAAATCGCGAGGCTAATGCCAACGGAAATCCAAACAAAATCATTCCGACGTCAAAAACGTGAGGCGCGGTGGCGACTTGTAAACCTAAGTACGCGAAAACGAACGTTTCCGATAAAAACGCAATCGCTTCGAACGATTTAAAAACCGCCACTTTTGCCTCCGCGCCGACGTTGTGGTACGAGTAATGCGCGTTACCAATCCCGGTGAAGAAGATGCTCATAATCCCAGAACACCCGACGTTTTCCGCGATAACGTACGAGAAATATCCATCTAATAATAACAAAGCGAACGTGTACGCGGTGCCGTTATACGATGCGGCAACGTTTACTCCCGGGTCGTTTAGACCCAACCGCTTCGTCGTAAACGCGCACACCAAGGCGCACAAAATCCCAATCGTCATCGACCCGATGCTCACGCCTACGAATTGAATTATCACCGTGAAAAAAGTTTTAATGGTGAAATCTACGGAGTAAAACTTCTCGAGCGTCCTAAATAGCACCACCGCTACGGCATCATTCAACACCGACTCGCCAAATACTAAATTATACAACAGCGGAGGCGCCTTCACGTCGGCGAATACGCTAAGCGTCGCCACCGGATCTGTCGCCGATATCAACGTCCCGTACATCAAACACTCTAAAAACCTGTTCGACCCTAAATGTTTCTTCGAGATAATCCCTATTAAAGTCAAAAACCACGTCCCTATTCCAAACACGAAAGCGCTAATAACCGTCCCGACAAACGCGAACAGCGATATCGTCCAAAAATCTTGAAAGAAGTTTTTCCGTTGCAAGTTCAATCCGGCGGAGTATATGATAATAGGTAAAAACCCATAAAAGAACGCGTTCGGAGAAAACATGAACAAACGATCGACTTTATCGTGCATGGTTCCGTTGATTATCGCTCCCGATATCATCCCGATGCACAAAGACGCTCCCGACGGTTGTAAATACGTCCAGTTGAATCTTTGAATGAGGAAAGAGACGATGATGCACGCGCTAAACATGAACGTCGCCGCCTGCGGTTGTTTTTGTTTATTTTCGTTTTGAACGCGCGCGCGCGATTTTGGAGAGAGAGATGAAAAGAGAGAGAAAGAGAGAGCGGTCAGCGTCCGCACAGCGCGTGCGCGCGCGAAGAGAAGAAGAAGAAGAAGAAACAAAAGTCATCATTTCATCGTCGTCGTTAGAAAAAGAAAACGGTTGCCTTCTCTTCCCGCTTACGACCGGGAACGAAAAAACAACGCGCTCTCGGAGAGAAGGAGAAAAAACAAACTAAAAAGAACGAAAGGACGAGACGCATCGCACCAGCATGGCGAAGGAGGCGATCGCTTCGTCGATGGATTTTTTTTCCACTCGATCCGCCGCGGTCGTGTTGTTGTTTGCACTCATATCTCTTCTTCTTCTTCTTCTTCTGAGGAAAAAGTTCTTTTGTTTGATGTGCAAAAAATTGAGGTGATTTTTAAAACCCTAAATGCACACGCGTGGAAAAAAATTCAAAAAAGTCGAGACGCACCAACAAAAGCACTAAAATAAAGAGAGAGATATGAGCAGCGAACAACCGTTATCTCTCTCGAACCCGACCGACCTCGCGTCCGAGGCGATGAGATTTCTTCAGCGACAGTCCCCGAAATGGTCGTGCGTGACGTACAGAACGTTGTGCCGAAAATTTTCCCTCTCCGCGCGCGCCGGGAAGCGATTGCTGTGGACGATTTTAAAGTCGAAAAACAAGGACATCTTTGGGGAGGAGGAAGAGGAGGAGGAGAAGACGACGACGACGCTCGCGTGCGTGTACGCGATCACGAGCGAGAGAGGGGTCGAGTTGAGAGTTTTGAACGCAGGGGAGGAGTTTGATTGTAATAACGATGAGGAGTTGAATGAAGTGGCCGTGTACGCTTTGGTGAAGAGGAAAGAGGACGGTGAATCCGTCTTGGAACAGTTAGTCTCCGAGGAAGAGGCACAGACGAAGGCTATTTTAGACGCGGAGAAAGAAGAAGAGGAGTCGGGCTCTTGGACGTTGAAATGCGGCACGTTTGAGAAGTCGGAAATTGCAAAGAGGTTACCGAGAGGGAAGAAATTTGTTTCTGCGGCGACTAAGACGACGACGACGACGGGCTCGGAACAGAAGAAACCGGTTGCCGGCTCGGCGGCGAAGAAACCGGCTGCCGGCGGCGGGCCGAAGAGCGGCAACATCGCGAGCATGTTTGGCGGCACCGGGAAGAAGACGGTAGCAAAACCAAAGGAACCGGCGAAAAAGAAAGTGACGCCGAAGAAGAAAACCCCGGAAAAGAAGAAGGCTAAAACACCGACGCCTAAGAAGAAGGCGCCGATGGCGACAAATGCGGATGCGATGATTGAAGACGAAGAAGGCGATTCAGATTCGGATGATTTAGGAGGAGGTGGAAGGCGTAATCGAGGTGGGAAACGCGCGTTTGTCGATGATGAAGAAGAGGAAGAGGAGGAAGAGCCGGCGACGACGCCGGTGAAGAAAATTAAGAAAAGTGATGAAGATAGCGAACCCCCAAGTCCGGAGATTATCGATAAAGAGCCCGAAGAAGAAGAGACGCCGAGACGCAGGTCGACGAGAAGTACGCCGTCGAAAGCGACACCGACGCCAAAGTCGAGCTCGAAGAAAGAGAAACCGTTGAGTAAGAAAGCTCAGAAAGATATCATCAAAGCGAGAAAAGCGAGAATGCAGAAGAAAGTGATCGAGGAGATGGACGACGAAACCGGCGAAGAGTTGATGAGAACAGTTTTCGTTGATCCAGAGACGGGGGAGGAGTGCAACGAAGACGGGACATTAAAAGCCAAATAGCAACGCAATTTATTATATATATCATAGATACACTACACTCACATACGCTATAATTCTATTCTAGTAGTACTACTTCTTCGTGGTCGTCGAGTTCGTCTCGTCTGTTTTTCCGGCGCTGTGGAGAAGTCTTCATCGACGCCGGCTAAGTCGCACGCGACTGCTCGACTATTCAACGGTTGCAGCGATATGTCATCAAAAAGCGCCGCACGTGGACGCCATCTTCGCATGCACACGAGCGTTATCGAAGCGATTCGCTTCTCTTCGTCAATAACGACGATACCTCGCGACCACTCGGTACTTTCCGGAAAATTTGCCGATACGCCGTATTTCTTCGTGCCGTCGACAAATTCAATATCCGCGTGTAAGGAAAAGTCAGCCGACTTTTCAAACTTATCGCGGAGTTCAACGTCTTCTTCTTTCGAAGCGTCGATGATTACTTTAGCCCATCCAGATAAAACTAACGGTTCGGCTTCGAGCTGATTGACTTCTATTCTTTGCCACGCGCCGCTTACGAGAGTTGAAGCTGCGTCTTCTGTTAACATCTCTTCGTTGCCGGGGACGAGTATCGCGCCATCCGCAGGTTTGAAACCTCCTTCACCGTGAACGTGCCAATTATCTTGCGAAGACGAAGAAAGAGCATCGAATGCACCGTCTGTTATGTACTCTCTTTCAATAGTGCTGCCAGAAATTAAAGTTTTGCAGAGCACTTTTAAAGCGGCTTTGCCTATCGCCGCGTCCACTCCGCCTCTATCCTCTTTCCTCAAAGCTCTCGCTGTCTTCTCCATCGCCTCGAATTCTTTACGCATTGTTTTCGAAAACGTGGCGAGCTGAACGAATTCTTCGCCGAGTGGCGAAAATCCTCTCAAAGGACCGGCGAATTGAATATCTTCATACGGGTTCGACGAGGAAGCATCGGACTCCTTTTGTTTCGACATGCTCTTTGCGTGCGTCCTATAATTATACAACGCGGGCGCGGGCACAGTGACGAGTTTCAGCCCCGAGCTCGAGGCTTTGGCGAGAATCTCCCAATCTTGCAAAGAATACGACGCGTCTTTAGCGAAACCTTCGAGACTTGTGAACGCAGATTTTCTCCACAAGGCGTTTGCGTCTCCGAACACGTTTTCAAAAATACCGGGAAACAACGCGTTCCCGAGAGGGTGATACGAACCGACGACAACGTTCGTCCCGTTCGCAGCGGTTACGAAAAACTCGTTCGACGCCGTAACGACGTCAGCTTTCGTGTGCACCAACACTCGAAGCATCGTTTCAATTTCGTTCGTTTCGGCTAAGTTATCGTCGTCGGAAAATAAAACGTACTCGGTTTTATCGGAAAGTTTCGAGCATCCTAAATTCCTCGCCTCGCCGAGATATTTCCCTGGCTTTGCTATTTTTACAATTTGCACGCTTTTATCTGCATCATCTCTGTTCTTGGTCGAGTCTACGAAGTTTTCCAATCGTTCTACGTGCGCGTTTTCCGAACCATCGTCTACTATGACAATTTCAACCTTGCGATGCGTCTGTTTCAACAAAGCCTCCACGGCTTTCTCGCAGTACTCTGGACGATTTTTGTGCGTCATCACCACGCCTACGCGCGATTCGTCCGCGAACGAGCTTCCCATTTCTCTCGCAATCTTAATCTCCGTCGCGCTCTTCCTTCTTTCGTCCCTAATTTCTTTTAATCTTCTCTCTAACGACATCACCTCAATCGTCTCCGCGCGTTTCCTCGATTCCATTCGCATCCATCGCGCCTCCAAATCGTCCAGCATCTTTTCGCTACTCCCGCCAACGTCGCCCTCCTCGTGATCATCATCATCATCAAGAACAACACCATCACTAATACTCTTATCACTAAATTCAATCCCAGCGAGCGTTGCAAACGAAACGTCGTCGTAAAAACTCTCCGTCGCGCCGCCTCGCGTTTCCTTCGACATCGCCGCGAAATACATCAACGCTTCCGAATCGTCCTCGACGAACGCGTACACTTCTTCTTCTCCGCTATTAGATTCTCTCCTCTCCCTGATCCAATTACTCACTCGCACTGATAACGCGCGCGTTCGAGGTCCACCGATTGGTTTCAAGGCGTCTCTCGGTAACGTCGCGTACTCAAAGTAGTCCTTCTTCTTTTCTTCGTCCAATCTTCGCTTCAACAGTTCGCACCGGTCGTTTCGGTCGTCCGCGGCGAGGAGCAGCACAATCTTCTTCTTCTTCTTCTTTTTCGTCGTCGTCGTCTCTTCTTCGCCTCTGGCTGGCCAACGCTCGAGGAGGAGCGCTTTTTCAACCGCTCGCGCTCGCCTTTCGATCGCGCAGTTTGCCGCGCGATTGCCGTCGAGCACCACGACGAGTCGTTGTTCTCGTTGTTCCTCTTCTTCTTTCGTCATCGTTTTTGCCGATGAAAATGAAATCGAAGACTGTAAAAAAGCGCAAACGACAAAGAAGACGACGACGACGACGACGATCGCGCGCGAAGACGACGACGACGACGACGACGTTCTCTTCTTCCTCTTCCTCTCTCTCATGCGACGACGCTTCTTCTCTCTTCTATCTTTAAAACAACTCTTTAAAACTTTTGAGAATAAGAATTGGAAAAAAAAGTTTAACTGTCTCGCGCGCGACACATATATCGACGCACACGAATCATGCCGACGTCGACTCGCGCGTCGTTCGCGCGTCCTCTCGGCACGAATAACAACAACAACGAAACGACCTCCGTCTCGACGACGGACGTTACCCCGGCGTGTTTTTTACGCGGTCTGGAAAAGCCGTGCGCGTACACGGCGATGCGAGCGACTCCGGAACGGAACGGAGGAGGAACCGCTGCTGCTCCAAAACTCATCATACGCGCGGACAGAATCGAGACGCACGCGAAGAGGTTATTCGCGAGTTTGAGCGAGGAGAAGCGCGTCGCGTTCGGGGACGATTGGCGCGCGTTTAAAGACGCGTTGGAGGAGGTGACGAGGCGTTTGTCGACAGCGCTCGAAGAAGAAGAAGAAGAAGAGAAGAGAAGCGGAAACTACATGGTGACGATTGCGATTGAAGACGATCGAGACGGAACGCGGATGAAAGTGCACGCGTTGTTAACACCGTTACAACGAGAAGCGAACGAGGATAGGGAGAGAAGGACGAGCGGTGGTAGAGAGGAGAAAGGAGAAGACGCGTCGCGGCCGCCGCCGCCGCTCCGCTACGCGTTGCTCCGCGGCGCGCCGAGAGAGCGACCGCACGCGAAGCACACGGATTGGGTGAAAAAAAGGGAAGGGTTAGAGATTGAGAGAAACGAATGGAACGCGAGAGAAGATGTGGGAGACCCCGAAGAGAAAAAACAGAAGAGGAAGAAGACCTTTGTGGAGTGCGTGTTGAGTAAACGAGCGGGAAGTAGCGCTCTCGAAGAAGAGGAGGATTTCCTGCTTTGCGAAGGATTGACGACCAACGTGTTCGTACTGAAACGGGACGCGCATTCGAGCGGCGAAGGCTTGATACTCCAAACGGCACCAGACTCGGACGTGTTACTTGGCGTCGCTCGACGAGCCATCTTGGATGCGTTCCCAACGAAAAGCAGCGACGACGACGAGAAAGACGACGACAAAATCCGCCTCTCCTTGACCCATCCTCGCTGGTCCGAACGCTCCGCGTGGATCGCCTTATTCACCGTCAACTGCGTCGTCGGCGCGAAAATCTACCACGGCATCGTCAACTCGTACACCGGAGAAGAGCTGAACTTTCCCCTTCTCCCAAAAAAAGGAGAAGGAGGAGAACTCGCCTCGCTCTTCCGGGACGCGTTCTCTTCTTCGTCTCCGCGAGGAGGAGGAGCAGCCGCCGCGAAGAACTTCCCGTTCGACCTGTTTATTTGATATTTTAGAACCCGCGTGGTAGTTTTTATTGAGTGCGCGTAGTAGTAGTAGTAGTAGTAGTAGTAGTAGTAGTAATAGTAGTAGTAATAGCAGCAGATGTGAACTTTTTTATACAAAACGTTTGTGTATGTTAGAACAAGAGACGAAGAGAGACGAAGAGAGACGAAGAGAGAGACGAGAGAGAAAAGCCTCACAAAAAAAAAATTCAAAAATTTCCAAGAAAATTCAAAAAAAAGAGAGCCAACAACACGCACGCAAAGCACCCCAAAGCAAAAGAAGGGCGAAGACGTTCTCGTCGTTCCGTCTCTCTCTCACGCCTCACTTTCCTGAACGCGTTTCAACCACAAACACGCGAAAAAGGGCGCGAGTGAGAATGTCGCCGCCTTCTGTGATGAAACCACCGGGGTGTTCCAAGTGCAGATACGCCGTTCGCGGGTGCAGAAGATGCGTGGTGAACTTTGTCACGTACAGCGAAGAGAAGAAGAAAAAAATGTTGAACAAACACAACGACAAGAATAACGCCAATAATACTAATTCCAGAGCGAGAGAAAAAGGAACGTCTCCTTCCTCCTCGAGACCTACGCCAAAGAATAGGGAGGGGAAAAGTAACGGCAGGCCGTCGCTCCTGTCGTCAAAGTCGTCGTCGTCCGCGAAGGAGAAGAAGAACGCGAAGAGAGAGAGAGCCTCGTCG
>Ga0181598_1004953_pt1 | contig 10811 bp, 10 predicted proteins | sample 041ome_4_FD_153295 | JGI IMG/M metagenome (GOLD analysis project Ga0181598, IMG submission 153295) | Coastal salt marsh microbial communities from the Groves Creek Marsh, Skidaway Island, Georgia - 041404US metaG (spades assembly) | ecosystem: Environmental > Aquatic > Marine > Intertidal zone >...
CTCTGGCTATTCAAATGGGCACGTCTATTTTGATGATTGAGCGGCATTACAGCCATCTCACGCCGCGTCTTAAAAAAGAGATGCTCACGGGCAAGCGGTATGACACCACTCATAAAGACTATACCGCTGACCTTTCCAACGGTTTTGCCGTCACAGATGAAGATTTACAGCGCGCAATTGATGATACAGAGATTGAAGAAAAGCTTCCCAACGAACCAAAAGTTACAGCTGTGGCCAAGTCTGGCTCAAAGCGCAGTGCAAATTCGAGCAGCGATACAAACGACAAGAGAACGCAGGTCAGCTTAAAAGCGTTGGATATGCTCAGCAGTGGAGCTTTATCAGAAAAGTCTGCCCTTGCAGCAATCGGCACACATCAAGACGCCTACAGTGTTGCGCCAGACGTACGCATCAAGGCGCTTGAGCTGGTTGAAGAAGGCAAGCTGTCAGAAAGAGGGCTTATTGAAGTTTTAGGCGTTTAGGCAGTTATATGCAGGGCTAAATGCTGAAAGCGCTCCACCGCTTCACTCAACTTCTTAGAGTTCACATCTATGTACCTGGATGTTGTAAGTATATCCGAATGACGAATGGATTGCAGCCGTTGGCTGCACTTTGCATGGATGGCCGTTTTGCGGGACAAAGTGACATTAGCAACAGTTGGGCCAAGGACCGCTTACCAAGAAAATTAAGTCGTTGATGTTGATGTGCCTTTGACCTTAACGATGGCCTACAAAGGCGGAATAGATCCCGAATGCCCCGACGAGGATCAGGCTCAACGCCCACACAAGATCGAGGTTAAACCAGCTTTTCGAGATGAATTTCAGCCCGAACCACGCATAGACAAACACGGCAATCACGGCGCCTGCGAAGGTCATTGCGAAGGTGTGGGTGGCCGCGACCAAAAAGGCGGTCATGACATTACTTGTCATCAATTCTTGTGCTGCGGCATGGCCGGTCCCGGACACGCTTTCACCGGGCACCAAAAGCCCGCAAATGCCGAGGTAAATCGGTACCAGCATCAGTCCCGCACCATGGGCGGTAGCCGCAAGAAACGACCACAATCCCAGCTTGGCAGGATGCACGCGTGCCAAAATTTTCGGGTGTCGTCGGTTGATCAACAAATAGACACCCATGGCGATCACCAGCACGCCTGCGCCGATCCGAATTTCGCGTTCGTTGTAGATTAGGAAAACCATCATCGAGAACGGCAGCAGGATGACAATCATCGCCAGAAAATGGCCTGTCGCCAGCATCGCGAGCGCCTTAACCATTGCGCTTTTTTTCCGCTCAAATAGCGCGGCAGAGACAGCAAGCGGCCAACCCATGCCAGGATTCACCCCATGATAGACGCCCGAAAAAATGACGGCCCACCAAAGGGCCGTCGAAGTCATGTCTTCCATCAATTAAACCGACGGATAGCAGAAGCTGTCGGTGGAACAATCGCCCCCCTCCAGACGGATCTGGTGGGCACGGGTGTTCTCTGGGAAATCAATGTAGAAGTCAGGATCAAGGGTAAAGCTGCCATCTTCCCCGACATTCGCCATCACCATCTGTCCGCCTTCCTGATGCGGATAGAACTGGTTGTCCCATGACGAATAAAGCGAGTTCGTCCAGTAAACCCGTTTCCCGTCACGGCTGATCTCAACCATTTGTGGGCCATAGATGACATCCTTGCCGTTAGGGTGCTTATGCTCGGTCGCGATGCCGCCAAGCTGGACTTTGCCGTTCAGAACAGGGTTCATCGGATCGGACACATCGTATTGATGCATTTCGCCCAAGCCCCAGCAAGCGACGTAAAGGTACTTGTCATCAAGGCTGAGGTCGATATCAGTGACCAAGGGTGGCACGGCTCCGAAGCCTTTAAGCAAATCAGGAAGGTTTTCTGGATCTTCTGGGCGTGGATCGATCGTGATCGTCTTCTTGGATTGCCACACACCATCATCACCACGCCACCAGGTAAAAATCGCGCCTTGTAAGTTTGTTGTATCAACCACGACACCGCAGAACCCATAAGATTTGGTCGGATCATGGGCAGGGCGGATCTCTAACGCCATCTGGTAGTTTTCACCGAAATCCATTGTTTGGATGTTTTTGCGCGCGCGCAGATCCCAGAAGTGGATCGAATGGCCGTATTTGTTTGACAGTAAATCTTCTGGTACAACACCGTTTTCATATTGGGGCGGCAGACCCCATTCAGAACTGACCATATAGTCTTGTGGCAGGTTCCACCAGAAATCGTAATGTTTGTCTTGTGCACCGCGATCCATTTCGTAGCGACCGATAATTTCAAATGTTTCACAATCCATGATGAAAATACCGGGAGGGCCATCTGTGCCATCAGCTCCGCCTCCACCAAGAGTTGATACATAAATCCCTTCAGGCCCACAATGAATTGTATGGGGACGCGAATACCCTGTCTTTTCGAATAGTTCTTCCGGTTCAATAATCTTATGAATATGAGCCTTTAGTGGATCTTTGACATCAAAGATAAAAATACGCGACGAGCGAATGCCTGGTACGATCAGATAGCGGCGTTCTAAAAATGCATGGCCCGATAAGGGCGACAGAGATGATGAACACGCGTTCCAGCCAAAGTGGTGAAATTCGTCCCCAGTGGTTTCAGTCATCACCTTATGAACGATCTCGCCATAGGTTTTCGACCCTTTGCGCAGGTCAATAACGGCTAGTCCGTCGTGTTGATCAGCGTCTTTGCCCAGCATTACCGTAAAGGCAAAATTTTCAGGTGGTGCTTGCATCGCTAGTTTTGCGGATGCATGAAATGTTGGATCCGGCTTCATCGGTTTATTCATCGATCTTCCTCCCTAAAGTTATTCCCCGCTCATTGGGGTTTGATACATCATTGCCGCGGTTCCTCCTTAGACCTCGGCCACGTTGCATAGTTGAATGGCACCGCTGATCTTTGTTGCAAGCTGTGTCAGCTGACGGCCGATATTATGTCTGTAATCTGTGCCAAACCTGCGTACGGGTCCGACTGCGCCGACGCTAAAGGTGGCACCGATATTCCCGATTGTTATTGGGGCGGCAACGCTTGAGATGCCAATGTCAATCTCTTGATCGCAATCGGCAAAACCTTGCTTTCGGATGATATCGAACTCTGCAAGCAGGTCTTCTCGCGTCGCCTTTGTGTGGTCTGTATAGGCTTGGAGACTTCCTTGCAAAATTTTGTCTTGAAAGTTTTGTTCTGTGAAGGCTGCGATTGCCTTTGAACAAGAACAGGCGTGCATCGGGCGTTCACCAAGCCCTGGATGGATGAAGGCACGGGCGGGATCATCAGGTGTTTCGACATGAATAATTTCCACTTTGCCATCTCGGAAGCGTGCCAGAAACACAGTTTCATTGAATTTGGTAGCGGCCACTTTGAGAAGAGGCGCCGCGACACGGCGCACATCCACGTCGGATTTTCCCAATAGAGCAATGCGGATCAGCCGTTCACCAATCACATAGCGCCCGTCATTGTTTGGTTCTTCGATCAGCCCTTGTTCTTGCAATGTTTGCATCAAGCGATAGCAGGTTGGCTTTGGCAACCCACTTGCTATCTGCGCTTCGGTTGCGCTGACCGGACGACCGACGACGGCGATAATTTCAAGCAGATGAATAAGACGTTCTAGATGCACTTCAAAGGTACCTATTGAAATATGAGACACTTTCTCAGATGATGAGAGCGAATCATGGAGAAATCAAGCAATTTTTTTAGGAGAAAAAATGCGAACACGTGCTGCTGTCGCCTTGGAGGCTGGAAAACCACTTGAAGTTATGGACGTTGAACTCGACGGCCCGCGCGCTGGAGAGGTTTTGGTTGAGATCAAAGCTACAGGTCTATGTCATACAGATGAATTCACCCGTTCGGGCGAGGATCCGGAGGGCATTTTTCCGGCAATCTTGGGTCATGAAGGTGCAGGCGTAGTGATCGAAATTGGAGAAGGTGTGACCAGTCTAGAGGTGGGTGACCATGTGATCCCACTTTATACGCCTGAATGTCGCGAGTGCGAATACTGCCTCAACCCGAAAACCAACCTGTGCCAGAAGATCCGAAGTACCCAAGGCGCGGGGCTTTTACCTGACGGCTCGACCCGTTTCAAAATGCTCGATGGGACGCCAATCCACCATTATATGGGATGTTCTACCTTCGCCAATCACACAGTTGTGCCCGAAATTGCTCTGGCGAAAGTTCGAAAGGACGCGCCGTTCGATAAAATTTGTTATATTGGTTGTGGTGTCACAACCGGCATAGGGGCAGTGATCAACACTGCTAAAGTTGAGATTGGGTCAACTGGCGTGGTCTTCGGCCTTGGCGGTATTGGACTCAATGTTATCCAAGGTTTGCGCCTTGCTGGGGCAGACCAAATCGTTGGCGTTGACCTGAACGAGGGTAAACTCGAGATGGCCAAACGGTTTGGTATGACCGATTTCGTAAACCCTTCAAAAGTGAACGGGGATCTGGTTGCACATCTGGTTGAGCTGACACGCGGTGGTGCGGATTACACATTTGACGCCACTGGCAACGTGGGCGTTATGCGCACAGCGCTGGAATGCGCGCATAAGGGGTGGGGCGAAAGCATCATTATCGGCGTCGCCCCTGCTGGCGCAGAGATTAGCACAAGACCGTTCCAATTGGTGACAGGGCGGGTTTGGCGCGGTACTGCATTTGGTGGCGCATCCGGGCGCACCGATGTACCCAAAATCGTGGATTGGTACATGGACGGCAAGATCGAAATCGACCCAATGATTACTCATAAATTGAAGCTAGAGGATATCAACCACGGGTTCGATTTGATGCATGAAGGCAAATCTATCCGCGCCGTCGTGGAGTTTTAAAAAATGCGGCAGTCCTCTCCCGAGGTGTATACGTTCTTTGACGAAGCCACGAACGCGGCTTGTCATATCGTAAAAGACCCAGCTTCAAACGCTGTGGCGATTATCGATTCCATCTTGGATTTTGACGCCGCAGCGGGCCGTACCGAAACGACCCATGCCGATAAGCTGATCGATGAAATCACACGAAATGACTGGCAGGTCGCTTGGATACTGGAGACCCATGTGCACGCCGATCACCTGTCTGCTGCACCCTACCTGGCCGAAAAGCTGGGCGGCAAAATTGCGATCGGAGCCAATATAACCGCCGTGCAAAAAGTTTTTGGCAAGATCTTTAATGCAGGTACCGAATTTGAGATGGACGGCAGCCAATTCGACAGATTGTTCGCAAATGGGGATGTCTTTGACATCGGTAACCTTAATGTCAAAGTGATGCACACGCCGGGGCACACGCCTGCCTGTGTCACCTACGTCATCGGCGATGCTGCCTTTATCGGTGACACGTTATTTATGCCCGATTTTGGCACCGCTCGTGCAGATTTCCCGGGCGGGTCTGCAACCAATCTTTATGCTTCTATCCAACGCATATTAACATTGCCCGAAGAGACGCGCTTGTTCTTGTGCCACGACTACAAAACCAAAACGCGTGAGACGTTCTGCTGGCAAACAACAGTAGCAGAACAAAAGGCAAAAAACGTTCATGTCGGTGGCGGCAAATCCGAAAAAGAATTCGTTGACTTTCGGACCAAGCGGGATGCGCAATTGGCAATGCCGAAACTTATCATTCCATCAATTCAAGTGAACATGAATGCAGGCCACATGCCTGCCGCTGATATGGACGGAGACGTCTACCTGAAAGTGCCAATTAACAAACTGTGAGGCTCGTTAGGGCAAGGGTTGGGAGGCCCCTAATATAATGGCAGATCATCAAATACTTATCGTGGGTGGCGGAGCCGCAGGTATTGCAACGGCAGCCAGCCTGCATAAACGGGACGCGTCTTTGGATATAGCTATTATCGAGCCCTCAACGACCCATTACTACCAGCCAGGCTGGACCATGGTGGGTGCGGGCGTTTTCAAAAAAGAAGAAACGGCACGCTCCACGGCCAGTGTCATGCCTTCTTATGTGACCCAAATAAGAGGGACCGTTGCATCGTTTCAACCAGACGAGAATAGCGTCAGGCTTGAAGATGGAAAGGCGCTTACTTATGGCTCTCTCGTAGTGGCGGCGGGGCTTAAGCTAGATTGGGCTGCGATTGAGGGGCTTGAGGAAGCGCTTGGTCGAAACGGCGTGACCTCGAACTACCGATATGACCTTGCACCCTACACATGGGAACTGGTTCAAAAAATGCGCGGGGAAAAAGCTATTTTCACCCAACCGCCTATGCCGATCAAATGCGCAGGCGCGCCGCAAAAAGCAATGTACTTGTCATGCTCAACCTGGATGCAGGTGGGTAAAATCAAAGATATCGATGTGTCATTCTGCAATGCAGGGCCGGTCCTCTTCGGCTGCGCAGATTATGTGCCTCCGCTAATGGAATATGTTGATCGCTACGGTATAAATCTAGACTTTGGGTATAATCTGGTGAAGGTCGACGGCCCCAATCAGATAGCAACCTTCAAGGTGGCCAAAGAAGGTGAAGACCCGCGGCTGGTAGAGCGCAAATTTGATATGCTGCATGTCTGTCCCCCCCAATGCGCGCCAGACTTTATCAAAGACAGCCCCCTTGCAAACGAAGCTGGCTGGATGGCTGTTGACCAATCGACGATGCAAAGCACTATCGCCCCAAATATCTTTGGCCTTGGGGATGTGACCTCAACCCCAAATGCCAAAACAGCAGCCGCCGCGCGTAAACAAGCCCCAATTGTGGCTGACAATCTGATTGCGCAGATGAAGGAAGCTGCGATGCCGCAAGCCTATGATGGGTATGGATCGTGCCCGTTAACCGTCGAACACGGCAAAATTATTTTGGCAGAGTTCGGTTATGGTGGAAAACTCATGCCCAGCTTTCCGTGGGACAGCACAAAGCCAAGGCGCGCCGCGTGGTTCCTAAAAAAGTCAGTTCTGCCCTGGATCTATTGGAATGCCATGTTGAAAGGCAAAGAATGGCTGGCAAAAACGACCTCTTAGATTAGCGCTTTAAGGGTTGCTATGTTCGAATTCGCCCAAAAAACGCTATGGGCGCGACCTTTAAAAGTATTATACGAGCCAAATGAACGATGGGCTCTAACGCGGTAGTTTGACATGACAACACGCGAATACAAGATTTTAGGTGCTGCGAGCGCGCACAGCACAATAGACGAACTCACAGTATGGGCTCTAAACAGCCATTCGCTGCACCTTGCCCGAAGGTCTGCTAAGGCCTGATTGCTAAAGCAACTCCACAGCTTCGCTCAACTGCTCAGAGTTCACATCTATGTACCTCTGTGTTGTGGATATATGGGAATGTCCGGCAAGCGCTGCCAGCAAGCGTACACCAACTCCCTTGTTTGCCAACCGCGTAATGTACGTCCTGCGACCTGAATGACTGCTCGCGTCCTTGAGCCCAATTGCTTTGTATATGTCCAGAAACAGCTGGCACATTGTGTTGGCCGAGAAGTGACCGCCCTTTTGACTGGCAAACAGCGGACGCTGTGGATCTGCGAGGCGTATATAATCACCATACTCGCGGAGAGCCTTACGTAATCGCTGATTGAGATACACCGTGCGTGTTTGCCCACCTTTGCTCTGCTGTGCGCTTAGGATGAACTGTGTGCGAACAGCACCGTCCTCATCAAATATGTTGCCCACTGTGAGTGCTGCGATTTCCTTGGCTCGGAGCCCTGCGTAGAAACTAACCAGTATAATGGTCTCATCACGAATTGGATGACGTCTGCTGCGGCAGTAATGTATAACCCTGCGCAGTTGGGCTTCATTCAGTGTTTGTGCCTGGCGCATTGCAAAATCCCCTCAAAATCTAACGTTATGCTAGCTTTGAATATAAAGTCTGAGATATTGGTCTTCCTACCGAAAAGACGCCTCGACCTAATCTTATATTTTTCAATGATTTAAGTTAAAACCTCATACTATGTGTGTTATATGAGGTTATGGGCTGTGTGCTTTGGTTTATCAGAAATATTACGATATTTGATGCTTATAGCTTGCTATGAGCACCATCACACATGGGTTGCTTGCTACTGTGCTTGCAGCCACAAAAGAAAACGCGTTTGCTTGCATCGGCAGTGTATTTAACTGGGGTCATGCCCGTGTCTTTATGGCTGCCATCGCAAAATGGTTGTTTGCTGCTTTTGCCACAGGAGCACCAGAAGTATGATTTTCCTTCTTCAACCTCGACAGCATACGGGGATTTTTGAGATATAATCGGAGTTGTCACTTTTTATTCCTTAGAGCTAGATCAATCATATCCTCTGTAGATAGTCCCTGTGTGGTTGCGTGCAATACCTAGGCCCTTTACTTGATTATAATTAGAGGAAAGATTGGGCTTATAAAATATAACCATTGATTTTATTTACAAATAATCCAAACACGCTGTTTGAAAACGCCATGTTTGAGTTTTTTGTCAAACACGCTGTTTGCAACAGGAGTGTTTGGTCAATTGTAAATAAACGCCGTGTTAACACGGCATGTTCAAACAGCGTGTTTGAGCTTGAATAGTGTCATATGTTTAAGTCCTCGGCGCCTAGTTGAGAGTTAAGATCATCACGCATTGGGTCCTATTTGTTGGTTTTTGGTTGTGGCTTTTTCCAAATTTTATCACCCTAAAATATTATACCTCTGATTTAATTGTTAAATAATCCAAACACTGTGTTTGCAACAGTACTGTTTGCCATTTTTGCCAAACACTGTGTTTCCAAGTGCAGTGTTAACACTGCATGTTCAAACACAGTGTTTGACCTGCAAATATCCAAGCGTTCTCACTTTGACGAGGGCAGTTTTGCTGTGTTTGTGTCGAGATATATCTTGAAGTGCAGCGGGTGTTTGATGGGGCAGTACATACATCTGCGGTTTAAACTGCAATTGCTTAATACTCCTCCGCCAACATAATAGTGAGTATGCGTGTTGTAACTGTTGGATCACTTGGATCTGGTGAATGAATGTGCAGGTCAAGGTCGTAGTAATCGATCTTCCAAAAGATGGTGTTTTCCCCAAGTTGAATTGAACCGAAGGGTGCTGTCAGACAAACTTGACGGTTTCGAGGTCGGTCCGTATTTTTGTTAGATGACAACATGTTCTCCCTTCAAATACTTCAAGACTTCACCTGAAATCATCCGATTGGCAGTGATGTATTACATACGTTACCCATTGAGTTTTCGTCAGGTGGAAGAAATCTTGCATGAACGTGGCATTGATATTTGCCATGAAACTGTACGGTTTTGGGTTGAACGTTTTGGGTCAAAGTTTGCGGAAGAAATCCGTAAGAATAGGGCAGTGCACCGCTCGAACTGGCAATGGCACCTGGATGAAGTCTTTGTGAAAATAAATAGAGAACGCTTTTACCTATGGCGCGCTTTTGATCACGAAGGCGAAGTTCTTGAATGCTTTGTTACAAAGCGACGCAACAAGGCTGCAGCGAAGAAGTTCCTGATAAAAACAATGCGAAAGCACGGATCACCCAAGATCATCACAACAGACAAGTTGCCATCCTATGGCGCGGCACTTCGTGAGATTGGAGTTGTAGATCGTCAATTATGTGGCGGCCGGTCCAACAACAGATGCGAAAATTCGCACCTGCCATTTCGACGACGAGAACGAGCGATGCAGAAGTTTAAAAGTTGTGCAATGCTCCAGAAATTTACCAGTTATCATGCCCAGATATACAACCACTTCAATCATGAAAGACATTTAGAAAGCAGACAATCCTTTAAGAAAAAACGTATAACTGCTCTCACAGAGTGGTTCAATTTCTGTGCCGCATGATGATTGACTTGATTTGCCTTTTACGAGTGTTCAAGTATGTCTGACAACACCTCCTAGGAGAAGCCGTTACTAAACTTGCGTTAGCTGACTTTGCGCTTTCGGCAGCAGGTGTCTACATCGTCATTAAGCGACCTTCTTAAGGCTAGATAAAGGCGTTTTTTTAAGAATACATTGTATCTGAGTTTCGCTTCAAGGTCCCCGCGGGTACTGTCAGAAGAAACTAACTCGAGATGGGGAGGGCGGTTTTATATCCTCGCCGTATGACAATACACTCCTCATTTAGCTACTTTAAACCTAGCCCGGGGTTGCTGGACCATCCCGCCTAGGCCCGAGGACCGGGAACCAAGAGCCACGGCACTATCGGACCGTAGAGCACGCACCTTCAGAAACTATTGCTGCTTTAAACATGGACTGGAAAGATGGAATAAAAATCCGCTGCCGTATCGTTGAAGACCGCTTGATGCATTTCACGCGGAACTAGGTTGCGATATGTTTGAGCCAGTGTGGCATAGTTGGAATACAGCTTATCTACTGGAAAGTTCGACCCGAACATCACACGATTGGGGCCGAATTGGTCTAGGCAAGTTTCAACAATTGGGCAGAAATCCTCGGGTTCCCAATTATGATTAAACATACTTAAACCTGACAGCTTGCAACGCACTTGAGGCAGGTTAGAAAGCGCGCGCAGTTCGCCCGCCCAGCGCGTTAGCCCGTCGCCAGAGCGGTCATGCGGGGACCCGGCATGACAAAGCGCGACAGCCGTATCAGGGGCCAAAGCAAGAAGATTGGCGGTTTTTTCCATCAGCTCCGGTATTAACTGAAGATCAAAACTAAGACCGCGACGTCCTGCGTTTTGCAGCCCCGCCACAAAGGCAGGGTTGTCTAGCAGTGTATTCGTGCCTGTGAGGGCATCCTCACCAGGTGCACGGCCAACAATTTGGCGCACGCCGGCGACGCTCGGCAGGGACTGAATGCTATCTAGCTGCGCATCCAGATCGGATGCAGTGAGGTCAACGAAAACAACTTGCTTTAAAGCCCAGTCAGAATTGGCATCGGCTACGGA
>Ga0181598_1004963_pt1 | contig 10791 bp, 8 predicted proteins | sample 041ome_4_FD_153295 | JGI IMG/M metagenome (GOLD analysis project Ga0181598, IMG submission 153295) | Coastal salt marsh microbial communities from the Groves Creek Marsh, Skidaway Island, Georgia - 041404US metaG (spades assembly) | ecosystem: Environmental > Aquatic > Marine > Intertidal zone >...
CGATGGTGTTCGCGCCTGCGCTCATTTCATTTAATAGGTATTCCTACGGTTAAGTTAAATGGAAATGCCGAACTTCAATGCACAGTCATATTTAAATAATACGCCAAAGATATTTTACATCAAACCACGCATACGCGACATTCTTTATCCTCGCTTCGGCGGTGGATTTTGAAAAATGACAAATACCGACGACGAGTATGCCGACGACGACAAGAAAGAAGACGCTGACTTTCACGGCGAGGAAAAGAAGACGTCCTCCTCTCGTAGGGGAATGAGCAAATCACCTTCGATGGTGAAACGATTCTTCACCTTTACAAGTTTGTCTTTAACTCCGGGACGAGGACAAAATGATGCGGAGGAAAACAATGATAATGAAAAGAATAAAAGAAAGTGCCTCTTCGTGCACGGCTGGCGGTCAAACGCGCGCGTGAGCAAAGAACACGCGAAGCATTTGAATTTAGATACCAAATTTCAACAGATACACCTAATCAAGGGGACAAAACATTCCAACGAAGCGTCGGATGAACTCACGGAAGGGATGTTTTTAGGTCCCTGGTTTTCGTGGGTCGACGATATCAATAACGATGATATTGATGGGAAGAGTAAAGAGGAGGATCTGGTAAAAGCGTTAAGATACGTGGTGAAATTCGTGAGAAAACACGGGCCGTACGCCAGCGCGGTTGGATTTTCGCAAGGCGGAGCGATCCGCCTCCGTAACCGTCGCCGACGTCGCCAACTGCGCGACGCTGAGAGACTTGGTCTCCGCGCTCGAGAAAAACCGTGCAGTCGCCGAAAGTGCGGCTGGCGTTGGCGCTCGTAATGATCTTTAATATATAATATATAACGAAAAGTATAACATTTCTCTCCTTTCTGTTAAAGTCTCTTCTTCTGTTCATCAAAACGCCTTTTTTTTCTCCACTTTATCGTCTGAAAAAAATGAAGAAAAAGCGCAATCTCCTTTCTCAGATGACGACCGAGCAAATCGTGCAACGCGCGATCAAAAAGTTCGCACAGAACAACAACGCGGTTGGATGTTCCGAGTGTAAGAAACACGGCGGCCACGGATGGTAAATGATGTAACCTTTCGCGCGTTTTCGTACGTTTTTTTCTAATTGATTGAAGTGACATTCGGGATCATCATGTGATTTGAAGTTTTTCCGATTAAAAAGCAAAAGTCTGACCGCGTTTTCATTCCTCCTCTCTTTTCTCCTCAGTCGAAACTGCGACCCAGTTTTAGCGAAGGCTGGACTGTCGAAGCGATCGATGACCGCTCGGTTGGGAAAAACAGCCGAAGAAATCAGAAAGTTAGATTATTGCCGCGAAGGCTTGAGAAGAATGAGAAGAGGAGAGACCAAGAAATATAAAAGAAGAAAAGAAAAAGAAGAAGGTGAAGAAGAAGAAGAAGCAAAGAAGAAGAAGAAGAAGGAAAAGAAGACCATGATGATACAAACGACAACGGCAAGCAGCTCGAGCACGAGCACGTGCTGCATCGTAGACGCGGCGATGGAGCGAGCGAATTCCTCAAAAGCGCTCGTCGCGAAGGTAGTCGCGAAAGAAGAGGAGAAGAGCAAGATACGAGGGGAAGGAGAAGAAGAAGAAACAGATACCCCGATCGTGGTAGACGAGGCAAGGGAAAACGCCGCGATGGCGTTGATATTGATAGCGATGAGAGGATGATGAAACGTGTGGATAAACACAGAGATAGATGTCTTTTATTAAAGCCGATTATAAGCCAGCCAGCGAGCCTCTCAGTCAGTCTTAATATATTCGAAAACGCATTTTTTTCCAAAAACAGACAAAAAAAAACTCTTAAAAATCTCCCTGGTTTGCGATACAACGACACGCACACTTTACGCCTCTGGGTTTGGCTTGCATCCGCGTTTGAAATACGAACACCCTTCATTTACCAATATGGTTCTCACTCGAGTCGAGTGTTACTTCGACACTCCGAACGGTACTGCCGGGAAAATCAACCACCTGGATCTGGATTTGCGCGAACACGATTCGCCCTCGGAAGTGAAGAAACAAATCGCGATCTTGACCGACGTGCCGTATAAAAATCTGAAACTTCGCTTGAACATGGATTACGGCTTGACTGCGTTTGATACGAGAAATCGAGATATCAAAGTCGGCACGTGCGGGGTGAGCGTGAGTTGCGATAACCCGGACATGTTGGATTATAAGAATCGAAATTCGGTCGGGAAAGCGGTACACGAGCTCCCAGATTTTAAGCCCGAAATGCTGGACGATTCGTTCGATTGGCAACAGAAGAGTAAGCCGGAATGGTTGGTACGATCGAAGAAGTCTTACAACCGCGCGTAGTGGTAAGAACACAGATATACTTATTTATTATTAATTCATTCCTTTATTATTGTTATTAAAATTGATATACTCATAGTATATTATATAATGAAAAGGTTGTTATTAAGCCATGCACGCTTGCAACGCCGCCTGTTTTTGCGGATCTAACGCGGAAAAAGCCGCCGCTAACGCATCTCCAGGCATCGTGCTTTGCATTTGTACTAAAGTATTCTTCATTGCCATCGCCGTTTCTTGATCGCACAATCGAACTTTATCGCTACTGGATGCCGTGGGCATAACTTCGGCAAAAATCAAAATCGCTCTCGCTAAGTTCTCGTTGTTTTCTCCCAACAAGTAAGATTTATACGTGTCGTTTTGTAACAATCTCGCGAGCTGCGCGTGAACGGCTCTCGCTTCGATCGCATCTTCGGTGAGTGGCAAGCACGCTAAGAAGGACGGAAAAATTGATTTCGCGTCGATGCTTTGCGTTTGGTGTTCGCAGAGTTTACCTAAAGCGGAGACGGCGTTCTCCGTCGCCGTGATGTTTTCGTCCTCCCGCGCTGCTGGATCTTGAATGACCGCAGCGAGCGCTTGTAACGCACCCGGAACGTACGGAGTGAAGTTTTGGCCCATAGTTTGACCCATCAATCCGAGCCTGTTTTGAAAGGAAAGGAAAAACGTTGTGGGTCAGTCGCGTAAAAAAAAAAGAGTCGTCGATTCTTCCGCGAAAAAAAGCAAACACAAAATACGTATAATACGAAAAAACAGAGATTCAGTACTAATATGCGTCAGGGCGTTAAAGCGGATTTATCGTCAGCACGAGTATCCATCGCGCGTACGAATAGCGCAGGCCATCCCCGTGAATCAAGAAGGGGAATCCATAGGTATCGTCACTCGCATTTTGTTGAAGCTTGTTTTTTTTCTATATACGTATACGCGCGCGCGCCCGATATGTAGAACGAACAAAAAAGAAAACGAAAGACAAACAGAACACATAACAGATAAAAAGAGACGAATCTCTCGTTATACAGAAAAAAAACTTACCCATACACGCTGGCTTGACGCACGTCCGAATCCGCATCCGCGCTCCCTCTGACGCACGCGTCTGCAAACCCTGGTAAATATTTCATCGTCGCGCCGCCTTCGCTCGCGTGTTCGAACACGTCGTCGAAGATGCAAATCGCGATGCGTCGTTCCTCGGCGGACCTTTCTGGTGCAAACATCGGCGCAATCTTCGATTGCAACAACGGTTCGATGTCGGCTAAAATGTTCGACTTAAAACTCTTCAGCAAAGTGCCGATGCATTCGGCAAACTGGTCAAACACCTCGTCTTCGGCGGCTTGTTCATCCTCCAACGCTTCCATCTCTTCTTCGTCGAAATCTTCCGTACTCGCGCGTTTGTTTCTTTCCGCGCGTCGCTCTAACGACTCCGTCAAAATTTCTTCAAACGTTTCGAGCATTTTTGGGATGAACTCTCTCACGAGCTCGCCTGATTCCCCGGCGCACTCGGCCAAAGCTTCCAACATAACCGCTTGAATCTCCACCTCGGGTTCTTTCCCTAACGCGGAAATCAACGGCGGGACGACGTAGTTGATAATTTGCTTCAACCAATCGAGAGTGCATTCCGGCCCAGATCTCTTTTCCACGCACCTTTTCGCGGCTCGGATGATATCTGCCAAAGACGCCACCGCCGCTCTTCTCACGTCTTCGTGGAAATAAAACTCGAGCAACGGGACCATAATTTCGCACACCGGCTGAATGTACGGCAAGAAACCTTCCTTCAACTCGTCCAAGTAGCAGCACAACATAGAACACGCCGTCGATTTTTCTTCCAGAATACTCGTTCGAATGGACACTCTTTTATCGCCAAACTCTAAATGTTCCAAATCGTCGTCTTCGTCGTCGTCCTCGTTTTGGTCGTCGGCGTCGTCGATGTTGACCACCGTCACGTCTGGTTTCAACTGCGCCGATTGTAACAACGGCGGCATAACCGTCGATAAATACGGGATAAAATCGGAACCCAAGCATTTACACACTCTCGTCCACGCTTGCAACATGTAACTGGTCGTTTGGTCGTCCGCGTCGAAACCGTTCGCTTGCAATTGTTGCATGATGTTCATCACCTCAATCGCGTCGCCGCTAAATCTTTGCTTCCCAACCGCCATACCAACTAACGTCACGCACTCGATCGCTTTCGCCCGCAACATCCGATAGTCTGGCGTGTTCGCGCTGACAATAATTTCTTTCAACAACGGCACGACGTGGTCGTAATATTTCGAAAACGTCTCTTGCGCCGTATCCGCCGTACTCGCCAACGCCGTCAGCGCCGATTCTTGGACGACTTTGTTCCCGGCTCTCAACAAACTCAGCAGCTTCGTCATCAAATCGTCCATGTACGGTTCCATACACTCGGGTGGGCAATTCTCGGTGAAATTGACCGTCGCCGCGCACGCGTGCGCTTGCACGCGAGGATTTGCGGCGTCGTCCATGCATCCCATCAACGCCGGCAACACCATCTTGTGCCCTTTCTTTTGCAATCTCGGTCCGAGATCGGTACACAGCTGACCTAAACAGTTTACCGCGGCCCATCTGACTCTCGGGTGCGGATCAGAGTTCGCCAAATGCAACGCCGGCGTCGCAGACCCGATGACGTCTTTCATCATACCTTTTTGACACCCCTCGGCGATTTGCGAGACGCAGTGCAACGCCGCGTGTCTCTTTCTCCAATCCGGGTCGCTCAAAAGCGCTTGGACCATCTGCGCCGCGTGACCTAACACCGCGTTCGGTCCTAACGCGATCGCCACGCGATCCAAGCACTCGCTCCCGACGTCAAACCTATCACCGTTCCCGGCGTCGTCGTTCTCCTCGTCGCCGCATTGGTGCCACTCCGGTTCGTCTTCCACGTCGAAGCAAAACACCAACAACGCTTTCAACAATCTCGGGACGAAATTCGGCAATTTTCGCATCATCCCCGGCGCGCGATCTCTCGCCTCCGTTAACGTCACCAAAAACTCGCACGACAACGACCGCGTCCCGTCTTCATACTCCTCGTTTTCCATGATGCTTAAAAACGCCTCCACGATGTCCACCAAATGTTTCCTCACAAACCTCGGATCGGTTTCCGCCAACTCGATAAACATCGCCAACGCTTCTTGCGCGTCGTCTTCCGCCCCGCTTTGTAAACTTGCCCCTAACGTTTGCAACATCAGCGGCAACAAATCCTGAAACGCGTTTCTTTCCTCCGTGGAACTCAATCCCTCTACGAACGAACACGCCGCCGATAACGACGCCAATCTCACGTCGTTATTCGCGTGTTGCAAACTCGCTTGCAAAATCGAATGCAACGTCGCCAAGTGCGGTTTTAACCTTTCCCCTAACACGTTCGACAGCGCGCCAAAAATAAACAGAACCGTTTCTTTCAACTTATCCGACGCATCGTTCCCGCTAATCGCGCCAAACATAAACGGTAACAATTCCGGCCACTCGTCCCGTTCGTCGTCGATGGAGTGCGCGGCGATTTCAATCACCACGTCTCTCGTTTTATTCGTGATTGATTTGCTCGCCGTGTCCGTTCTCATCGAATCTTCTCGTAACGCGTTTAATAACTCCGTTTTCACCATCGAAACCACTTCACTCGTCACGCCGTTCGCTTCCGTCAAGGTAAACTCGCCCTCTCTGTTCGCGATCGATCGCCTCAATAAAACCGCGCTCATCTCTGCACTTTGTCTCGCTTTTTCATCCTGTACTTTCGTTGGATTCCGCAACGCGCGTAAAAGTTGTTTCACCGTGAAACCTAACTGCGTCGTCTTGCACAGTTCGAAGATCTTCTCGCATCGAGTTCGTTTCTCGTTCTCCGAGGAGGTGAGATTTGAAATCAACTCCAGAAACGGGTGGAGATTTTGCTCGTCTAAGAGCGTTCGCAATTCATTATTCGTCTCCTCGTTGTTGTTACTCGCCATTATTACGCCGTGTTAAAATCTCAGAGAAAGAGTGTATGCTCTCAACACTACTCTCTGCCACACTCGTCTTCTTCTCTCTGAAATGAGTATCTCTGCGCAGAGAAGATATGTGTTTGAGTTTAAAAAATTGAGAAAGTTGAAACTCCTTTTGTTTTTTGGCGGCTTGATGAATACAAAAAAGCAACAACGGAAGACATTTTGACTGCACCTAGTTTTAGGGTTTTATGTGAGACCCTAAACACAATGGTAAAAAAAAAATTAGAGAGAGAGAAAGAGAGAAGAGAAAAGACCATCAAGAGAGAGTTTTTTCCTTTTTTTTCAAGAAAGCGAGAAAAAAGGGCAAACGTTTGGCACTTTTTTTTATATTCTTTTTATCCAGCGTCTCTTTTATATAGTACACGTTCTGCAGAACAGAAGAGAAGAGACTTTGAGACGACAGAGAGAGAGAGAGTGAGAAGATGGTGCTCTTTCTGTCCCGCGATGGTGGCTCTTTTTCATCCTCGTCGTCGTGTTCTTTTTTACCACCACCAGTGAGAAGAAGAACGAGAAGAATAAAGAGTGCGAGTGAAAATCATTCGCATCCCCAATCGAAGAATTGTTGTTGGAAAAAGCGACGACGAGACGACTTTATCATGTGCGCCAAAAACAACGCCTCTGCTTCGTATTCTTCTTCTTTATTCATAAAGAAGAAGAGACAAAGAGACAAAGGTATCGCGTCGTACTGGTCCGGTTCCGGCAGCGGCGACGGCCCGTCGTTCGGGGGTACGTCTGGAGGGTCCTCCTCCTCGCAATCCCAAGGAGGATCTTTCAACTCGGGCTCGTTCGACGAAAATTACGCGCAACAACAAAACTGGAACGAGTTCCCGAACAGAGAGGATTTCGAGAACATCGAGTGGCACTCGAAACCTTTGAACTTACGGTTTAAAGATTTACTCAAAGATGCGGACGATAGCGGGTTTTGGATCATATTTAGCACCGTCGGCGTTGGCATCGTGGCGTATTTAGAGTCGTGCGAAGAGCAAGCGATTAAGCAAGGCTTGCAGTTGTTCGACGTGTTGCCGGTGCAGTTTCCGGACTCGTTGGCGCCTTTGTTTACGTATTCGAGAATTGCAGACGGGGAAATCGTCTTACAAGGGATTTTCTTATTCGAGTTCTTCTTGCGGTTATGGACGGAGGATTTTAGCTTGCAATATTTGAGGAAACCGCTGGCGCTGATTGATTTCTTGGCCTTGTTGCCGACGTTTGGGTTTATTTTCGATTCGACGTTAGGGATTGGTGGAGGCGCGGCGATGGTTGCGACTGGGACCAATCAGTACAGACCTTTGAGAATTTTTAGATTGTTTCGTTTGTTAAGATTGTTAGATAAAGAAGGCGAGGAGGAAAAGAATAGAAGAAGAGGACGGAGACGAAGACGCAAGACGGCGAGGGAAATCGAGCTGGAACAACAAAAAGCGGCGGACAGAGAAATCACGGAAAAGATTGTGGCGGTGTTGGTGGAATTTTTGTGCGTGTTTTTAATCAGCGCGGAATTGTTTTTTGACATTGAATACGAGTCAAACGATAAGATTAGCGACGTCGGGGATGCCATTTATTGGTCGTTTTTGACGTTAACCGGCATCGGCCAGCCGTTTGAAGCGGTCACCGCGGAAGGAAGAGTGGTGACGGTGATTTCGATTTTGACCGCGCTGGTGGTGGTACCGATTCAATTAGCCGCGATTGCTTCGGCGAGATCGTCGAACAATGCTTCCGTTGCTGGTATGAGCGGCGGTGGGAACATCGCGCCAAGTTTAGGAATGATTTCAAGCGTCGCGACAAACGCGTCAAACACGCAGCAGCAACAAATACAGCAACAAAAGCCGTCCCTGGTTACTACGAACGGTGTCAAGCCAAGTACAGGTACTGTGTCCTCCGTCACAGGAGCTGTTGATTTAACCAAAACGGACTTTGTGAATGATAACACCGTGATTTTAAACGGTGGTGGTGGTGATAGTACGAGTCTCATGGGAGGAGGAGGAGGAGGAGGATATTATCGACCTCAACCTTCGGATTGGGAATTAGACCGAAGTAAAGTCGAACTCGAAGCGGCGAGAAATCAGTTGTACGAATACGAAAAAGAGATTAAATACTTGAAAGCGATGAACCGGAAATTAGATTTTGAGCTCGAACAAATGAGCACGGAGTTGCAAGAGAAGAAGAAAAAGTTGAAAAAGTTTGCGGCGGCGCAGCAGGCGGAATCGTCGAACGAAAACTGAATTTAGCGAGATACTTGGAGAGAATTTTGAATAATAATACTTAGCCCGGCGCACGCGCGTGTTGAAATGTGTACTTTTACTAATGCTACTACTATTAATATAGATTATGTTTATTTGAAATCAATACCGTCGTAATATGTGAGAGAGTTAAATATTAAATTGCTATATATAATTAATCCGAATCGCTCGGATACTTGATCGAATTCACCGCCGTGTCGTCAATCAAGCCGCCTCTGTACGTCGATCGTTTCCGCTTATTCTTCTCGTGCGTAAACCTCGCGCCTTTAACTTTCCCTAAAACCTCCTGCGCTTTCCACCCGACGCCTTTCTCCCCGAACGCCGCTTCGTACGTCATGTCCCAACTGCCTTTTTGTCCCAACCACTCTTCGTTCTTCACGCGTTGAAACGGTTGGTTCGGACCTTTCTTCGCGGGGACCGATTTCGCTTTCTTCGCGAAGTCTGGCACCTTCTCGGACACGTTCGCCGGTTCTGGCGTCGAGGCTTTCGCCTTCTTCTTGGCGGGTTCATCGTCGTCGTCGCTGCTGCTGCTGTTTTTGATTTGATAGGAGAGAGAGAGAAACCATCAGTAAAGTTTTACGACTTTTCGACCAACGCGACAACACTTACGAGGAGGATGATGAGGAACTGCTGCTACTACTGGAATCTTTCTCCTTCTTCTTCTCTCCTTCTTCTTTCTTACTACTGCTACTGCTGGACGATGACGAGGACGAAGACGATGACGAGTCCTTCTTCTTCTCCTCTTCCTCTTTCTTCTCGGACTCCGAGGACGACGAACTGCTACTACTCGAAGACGACGACTCTTTCTTCTCTTCTTCCTTCTTCTCGGATTCAGAAGACGAGGAAGAGCTGGACGACGAACTGCTCGAGGAGGAGTCTTTCTTCACAGGCGTCGGTTCTTTCGCCTTCTCGGATTCAGATTCAGACGACGACGACGATGATGAGGAGGAGCTCGAAGACGAATCTTTCTTCTTTTCTTCTTCTTCTTTCTTCTCGGAAGACGAGGAAGACGACGACGAGCTCGAAGATGATGAAGACGACTTCGGTGACGGCTCTTTTTTCTTTTCCTCCTCAGACTTGGAAGATGATGATGAAGAAGATGATGATGAAGAAGATGATGACGATGAGCTGCTTTCCTTCTTCTTCGCCTCTTCTTTCTTTTCGGATTCCGAGGACGAAGAAGAACTGCTGCTGCTGCTCGACGACTTGGACTCGGATTTTTCCTCCTTCTTTTCCGCGGATTCCGAAGAGCTCGAGGACGAGCTCGAGGACGACGACGAAGAATCTTTCTTTGCCGGTGCTGCTGGAGTCGTCGCCGGCTTATCCGAGTCAGACGAAGAAGAGCTGCTGCTCGAGGACGACGAGGACGAGGACGAATCTTTCTTCGCCGGTGCAGCCGGAGTCGCCGCCGGCTTATCCGAGTCAGACGAAGAAGAAGAACTGCTGCTGCTGCTCGATGACGACGACGAAGATGAATCTTTCTTCTTATTCTCTTCTTCCTTTTTCTTATCCTCCGAAGACGAGGAGGACGAAGATGATGAACTGGAACCGCTCGAAGACGAATCTTTCTTCTTTTCTTCTTCTTTCTTCTCGGAAGACGAGGAAGACGACGACGAGCTCGAAGATGATGAAGACGACTTCGGTGACGGCTCTTTTTTCTTTTCCTCCTCAGACTCGGAAGAAGAAGAAGAAGACGAAGACGAAGAAGACGATGAGCTGCTTTCCTTCTTCTTCGCCTCTTCTTTCTTTTCGGCGGATTCCGAGTCAGACGAAGAAGAAGAACCGCCGCCGCTGCTCGAGGACGACGACGACGAACTTTCGCCTCCTAAAATTTTCGCCTTCTTTTTAGCAGCCGATGCTCCTTCGTCCTCCTCCTCGTCATCATCTCTACTTCGTTTCCTTCGTTTACTCTCCACGAACGCTTTGCACACCTCCATCAGCGTCTCGCCTTCTCCGCCTAATACTCTGCTTTCTTTGCACTCCTCTAACGCAGTTTTCACTTTTTTCAGTTGCGTCTCCGCGTTCAGCGCGGCAACCGTTCGCGAGAACAAACCGGTCGATTTCAAATACTCTTGAATTAACGGAAGGACATCCGCCAACGTCGGTTGTTGTTCGTCGTTATCATCATCCTTCTTAGTGCTCCTCGCATCGTCAGAATTCTTCTTTTTGCTCGTCGTCGTCGCATCGATGTTTCCCGCAGCAGGCGAGGGAGAACGCCCCCCGAGAGAAGATCTCGTCGTCACCATTTAATAATAATATAT
>Ga0181598_1004967_pt1 | contig 10788 bp, 13 predicted proteins | sample 041ome_4_FD_153295 | JGI IMG/M metagenome (GOLD analysis project Ga0181598, IMG submission 153295) | Coastal salt marsh microbial communities from the Groves Creek Marsh, Skidaway Island, Georgia - 041404US metaG (spades assembly) | ecosystem: Environmental > Aquatic > Marine > Intertidal zone >...
ATTGGCTATGCTCAAGCGGATGTACAATCAGGCTATTTGATGAACTGATCCATCGCTTCAGCGTACCACTGTCGGTAGTGCTGTTCTATACGTTCATAGGGGATCTGGTCTCTCTGTGCGACGGGTATGCCGGGTAGTTCGTTCTTGATCACTTCTTTGTTGACAAGATCGAGAACCACTGTGTATTCCAGCATCTTGCCTGGACCTATCTTCTTCTTGGACAGTTCAACGAACTCGTCGAACTTCTTGTCTGGTTTGATTATGTACTTCACGCAGAAGAATCTTTTCTTGTTGTGTTTGCTACCCATTTTGTAACCTCGCCAGTTTTATCATCACACTTGCTAGATTGATTTCTGGATCAGCAACGAAACTGTGATCAACCAATCCCTGCTTGATAATTAGCACCGCTTTGTCCTGTGCGTCCTCATCTTTGGCGATAATATCCAAGTTGTCATACAGCCATCTGTATATCTCCTCACACTCTTCTGGCCTCGCCTGGGCACATACAAGTTTCCTTGCCTCCTGTATCTTTCCCTGCTTGAACAGATCCACCATCTGTAGCCTGTAGTCCTGTTGTCCGGAGTCACCCGATGCTGGTGGCATCAGTTTGCCATCCCTGGCATTCTGTTGTAACATGTTGATGCATTTCCTCATGTCGGGATAACTTGCCTTGACGTAAGTGTCAAGCACTTCAATGTCTGGCGTCACACCCTCCTGTATCAGGATCTCACACGCCCTGGCTGTGAACTCTGTCTTGTCAATTGTCTCCATGTGGAAACCTTGGCATCTAGAATGCAGTGCTGGTATGACCCTGTTGGGATAGTTGCAGGTCAATATGAATCTCGCTGACGTGTGATACATCTCCATCACACCACGCAACGCCGCCTGTCCATTTGGTGACATGTAGTCTGCCTCGTCCAACAACACATATTTGTATGCTCCAAATGGCATGATCTGTACGAAGTTGTTGATCTTCTCACGCACAGTGTCAACGGAGTTTTCCCTCGAAGCATTTATCTCCAAGATGTCATAACTGCTGACATCCAGTTCTCCAAACAACACCTTCGCCAGTGTGGTCTTTCCCACGCCCGGTGCACCACTCAGTAACAAGTGTGGGATCGCTTTGTCGTCAATCCAGGATTGTATCTGTTGTCGTTGTGCTTCGTCTCTGACCACGTACTCTTTCAGAGTCTTAGGTCTGTATTTTTCTACCCATAAATCTTTCATATGTGTTATACTACAGCAGTTTCCTTCGCTTGTCTATATAATTGTTCCGTGGCCATGTTTTTACCTTTGGCCTCCACCTGTATGTCAAAGTTTTCTGAGAATGACAGTGCCCAGTCATTGACTTTCGTGTTTGGTAACAGGTCAGAGTGTGCTCTCAGTTTCTGTTTCTTGCAACCACGTTCAAGCAGATCCTTGATATTGTGCATTTCTGTGTGTGTCTTGTCGCCAAGTCCTGCCACTGCCAGATGTTCGTCTCTGGAATAGGAATAGTGCATACTTGGTCTCTGTCCACGCCACGAATCTATCACACGTTTCACCCTGTCGTCTGTTGCCTCAATGTATTCTTCATCTCTGATCCAGTGATGATGGATGTCCAGCACGAGGGCTAGGTGTTTCTCCAGCATCAACGACTGTTCCAGCCCGTGACTCATCTCGTCATTCTCGATTGTTATAAGGTTCCTTGCTTCAGGTGATAGCCTGGGTAATACTTTCTTGATGCCGTCTGGTCCTTGCTTGCCTGAGATGTGTACGTTTATCTTGCAACCATCCTGGAAACTTTTGCCAAAGCCCATCCAACGTGCCATGTCCGCATGGTATTCGAATTCTTCTATGCTACGTTCGACTATGTCTGGAGTGGCACTTGACAGCACACAGAATTGTCCTGGATGGAAACTGACCTTGACATCTAGTTTCCTTGCCATCTCACCAACGGGTGCGAATAGATCCTCTAGGTGACTCTGTATGTTGGGTTGTTGCCACCACGACTTCCAATCTTTCTCTGTGTAGCCTTGTAGCATCTCGCTCCCAAGCCTCACCATCCTACGTTCTGGTGGAAGTGTGCCAACACGTTCAATCAATCTACGTGCGGCAGTTGTGTTGTGTGTCATGATGTCCCACTGTCGTTGTTCGGCTTCGTCCTTGTGTTCACGTAGCCAACGCATCGTGGTGCTTCTGCCGTTCAGATCCCTGTCCTTGGCGTTGATTTTCATTCCACCAAACTCACTGGTGTCATTGAGCCATTTGCAACAGAAACCAAAACGTTGTATCATGTGTTTATTATAGCAGGTATCTGTGATATGTCTAGTCCAGCAGTGTTTCCATCATGGCCCAGTGTCCGATGATGTCGCTACAATGTAGTTTGAATCCGAACTCCCTGTCTATGTCACGCAAGATCTTGTTGGCCTTGGCCATGCTCAGGCCTACGTTTGCTGGTAATTGCAACGCATTAATTGTTTTCCTTTTGAGTGCTGTCGCGGCCTGTACCCTGTGCCATCCATCTGTCAACAGATAGTATCCTGAATCTTTTATTGGGGTCACTAATATTGGATCCCATGCACCGTCCTTTTTAAGTTTGTTGATCCATGTCCTCTTCTCTTTGTTCAACGGACGTTCAACACCTAGACCCATCTCTGCCATGGTCACTAACTTGCTTAATTCAACTTTTACTTTTTTAATCTTAATCGCTTTCATACTCTATGTTATTGATGTCCGTTATAATTTGCCATTCCGGACCATTGGGCAATGGTTTCCTTTGTGGATAATCGTTTACATCTGATATCTCCCTGTACTTGTTGGCACAGGCAGGACCACAGAATGGCCTGATTATACGTTTGTCGTATTTGGTGTCGTGTAGGCTGTCGTACCAGTATATTGCGTTTAAGAATTGCTTGTTGCAGACGTAACAGATGTGTAGTTTAATCATTGCCAGGTAACGAAGTCATCTGACTCATGCCACCTGTGTTCACGTAGCCGGCCTTTGTCCTGTTCTGCTCAGGTTCCTCATCTGACACCAGTAAGATGTCATTCTCGTCAATCATTCTCACTTCTAGTTCTACGCCCTCTTTCTTGACCTTGAACCCTCTGCTCCATCTTCCGTGTGAGACCATTACCCATTGTCCAACAATTACGTCTTCCTGTTGATCACCAATGGCGTAGACCTTGCCCCATCTAGGGTGAATGCCTGATTCTGATCCGTCGTCGTCCGTTAGTATAATTCCGCCCTTGGTCTTTGTCTCACCAAAATGCATGTCCGAAACTAACACTCTCTTCTTCAAAGGCTTGATGTCGTTCTCAACGGTGTATTCCTTACCACCATGTGATCCGAAGCCTTTTGCTTGTAAATCTTCTAATTGTCCCATTATAGGATTAGTTTAACAGATTTATTCTAATCCGTCAAGAGCCGCGTCTATACCGCTTTTGGTTGTGCTCTCTGTTTTAGGCTGGAAAGTTTCAACCGGTTTTGATTCCGTTGGTTTTACTTCCACCTTCTTGGGCTGTGGTGCCGCCGTTTTCTTTGGTGCTGGCTTAGATGCCACTGGTGTCATCTTTTGTACCGTCTTCACTGGCTCCGTCTTGGGCGCCGGCATTGGTTTGCCTTTGCTTGGTGCATCACTGACCATGCCCTTAGGTTGTTCGTAATACTTCTTTATGATCTGCTCTTTTGGTGTCACGACTTGTCCGCCTGCTCCCAACACATCTCCCCTTGCATTGACATTCATGTTACCGACTGCCTGCACTGATTCGTTGGCCGCTCTAAGTTTTTCTATGTCCACCATACGTCCCTGCATGGTTCTGTACATTCTTTTTCTGGGTGCTCTTGCTACCATATCTTTAAACTCCTATATAATTACTTATCATCTCAAAAATTCGGTGATGTCCAAATTGTATAGCATGGGATTGATCTTGTGTACTCCTATCAGGAACAGACAGAAACTGGCCACACTCGATCCCCTGCCGACTCCCCACACCATGTTTTTTGCCCTAAGGGTGTCTATGAAATAGATCAGAAACTGTAGTACACGTATAAATTCCTTCTTCTCGAATAGATCATACTCCATCTGTACCCTCATCTTTTCTTCATCATTCTGGCATTTGTCCAGCAACCACTGTAGAACATTTATTTGGTAGTACTTGTCAGGCATGTGCCAGTTGTCGCAGTTCTGTTTGTCAAATTCTACTGGAGTTGGTCTCTTGGGTGCAGTGTTGATCACCGGAAGGTCTATACCTAGCTCTTTCAAACTTTCTGAATACTTGTCTATGTCGTCAAAGTAAAGTTTTGATATGTCAAAATCTGGATTGCTGTAAAGTAGATCGATCACATCCTCTTCCGAGAATATTACATCACCGTGATCATTTATCTTTGTCTTTGCCGCCATCTAAAACCTTTGGTTGGAACTCGAATATTTTAGCATGGTACTCGTGCTTCTTGTCAACAGGAATCTCTTGGTTATTCCAACTGAAGTGTCCTGTGTATATTCCTTTGTCAAGTTCTTGGTCATATGTTGCCGTGTCCACCCTCAGCCACCATGGATCAAATTTGCTGAACTTCGCTGAGAACCAATCGGGTCTATCTAACAGTATAAGCTCTTTGCTGTCTTTGTCAACCGTGTAGGTAATACCATCTCCCTGCCATGAACTTAACTCGATGTGATTGATCACGATCTTGCTGTCCAAGATGCTGTTGGCCTTGCAGAAACACACAGCCGCCATGATTTGGTCATAGGGCGGTTTTGGTAATTCAATGAATCTGTTTGTCGTGCTCTTTTTCAATGTGTGGTACAGTGGTTCGTCTCTCCAAGTCGTTATAGTGTTTGCGAACACCTGTTCAAAGAGATTCTTCAGTCTCTCGAAGTAATCGGTCTGTTCCTTGAGGCTGGCAGTGTGTGGTGTAAGTGATACGTTTAGATTGTACTCGTTGGCGAACAGTTCACCGTCAACTATGATTATGCTTTTGAATTTTGTCTTCCAGGAAAATGTGTTTGACATCAAAACTATTTACTAGTCGATGTTGACCAGGTCACCTAGGTCTGGTTCGTTCCTCAATTTCTTGTTGTTCTTGTGCCATTCCTCGATACGTCTCTGTCTGATGGCATCCTGGTAGGTCCTCAAGGCCTGCTGGAGATTGAAAAGCAGTTCAGGATTCCTTCCCCGTCTTGCAATGGCGACCTTCCTGTTCAACTCTTTGATTCTTTTAGAGATGTCCTCCTCGGACATGTTGCCTATCTCTTCTTGTAATGGATGGAAGTACATTTGCCTCCTTGGTTATTATGCGTACTGTTTGCCCAGTTGGTGCATCAATATAGTTGTACCACCGTCTGGCGACATAAATTCAAACAAAGCTCTACCTATTCCTATTGTTATCTGGTCTGAAGTACCATCACTGCCCGTTACGTTGTCTGCTTTGATCACCGCACTTGGGAAAGTTAATATACCTGTCGATGTTGGGGCGACTGTAATGTCTAAAATAATCCTACCCAATGCTCCTGTTGGGAAGTTAGAAAATGCAAACGTTGTATCGGCTGTAATAGTCAATGTTTGGTAATGACCGTTTCCGTGATTAAGTGTTACAGATCCACTAGAAACTGATCCGTGTGCATATGTTGTTTCAGAATTATTTTTTAATTTTGCTCTCGTAACTTCGTTATTAGAAAAATCACTGGATGCATTTAGACTCGCTTTGTTGCTCTGTAATGCCGTAATTTCTGTAGCGGCCGTGGTAAAATTTGTTTTGATTTCACTGAAGTTATCCCTCATGCCTTGTGAACTATTATCTTGTCCTGCTTTAGGGTATGTTGCGTCTATGTTTCCTGGTACTATGTTACTAGCCATTACTGTATTCCTTTGTCTCTAAATTTAAGGTATTTATCGTTGGCCCTCTCCACCTTGATTATTGTGCCTGCTTGTGGAATCTCTTTGGTAAAAGTGATTGTTGTCTTCATTGTGGTTGTGTTGTGAGAAAGAGTGATGCCTAACTCATGATCTGCGGACCTAATAGTCCCATCTGCTGTGAGATATGTTGGCTTGATGTTGTTGTCTGCTGTGACACCTTGTCCAACAAAAACCGTGTTTGTTCCCTCTTTTATCAGTATGTCTTCTTCATGTATGATTTCATCCACCACGAAACTTGATGTGTTCCCGTCAGCCGTGAATGTTTCTGTGGCAACTTTTGATTTGTTGACAACATACCTATCTATGGTAAATGCAATATTCTTGAAATTCAGTTGCTTGTCCTCTATCCTTTTTTTGATCAAGGCCGATGTCCCTGGCTTACAGTAACAGATAGGCACAGCCGTCACGTATCCCAACGGTGCTAGGCCTCCTGCCTGTGTGGTCTTCATCCATAGTGGTAGGTAGTCCCACTCCTTGTGTCCCAGGCTCTTCATCCTTGATCTCATGTTGACCACCGCGTTTGGATACACAGTTTCGATGAATCCAAGGTCAGCACTCAACTGATTGGCATATCTCACTTTTGATCCACTGGTACTAAATGAGAGACCACCATCCGTGGTTATTTCATAATCCACATAATCTGCCGTGGCATTCATGCTGGACGCCCTAGGCCCCAACAATGGTTTGACTATTTGATTTCTCAATTTTATAGATGATGACACTGCTGATCCTGTTTTGTTCACGAGATTATCTTTTATCTCGATGTACACCACTTCATATTTTGTTGTCGTTCCTTCTTTGGCTATGGCAGTCTTTATATCGCCAAAGTAGAGAGTCTTGGGTGCATGATTCTGCTCCATTTGTTGCTGGAACGCAGTCAATGTTTGTGCTTCCAGTCCCGCCATCATTAGCATGTCCGGCTTCACCTTCATACCAAAATTGCTGTCTTCTGGCCTGAATATATAATCTGGAGAATTTATCGATATGTCTTGTGATATGTTATAGAATATGTTTTGATCTATGAATGATGTGGCGTGACCAGACATGTTTCCATATTCCACTTGGGTGTATGGAATGTCGATGTTCAAAGTAAATTCTTTTGATGTGGCCGCCGATTGGTACTGATCACTCACTGTGACTGTGAATGTGTATGTCCTAGTTGAGTCAGTGAAATCACTTGGATCTATGGCACCTAAGAAATTTCCTTGCTCGGAGAGTGCAATTCCAGTGGGCAATGATCCGGATGTCACAGAATAAGTCAAAACCCTATTGGTGTCTTCTGCAACTGCTTCAACCGAAAGTAGGCTTGGAATATCTGCTGTTAAGGTTCCTATTACTGTTGGAGTTGTAAATGCTATTCCAATGTCCAATTCTCCTATCACTTTCATGGTGAAGGCCTGGTCTGTAAAAACGTTCACACCTGTTGTGATAACCCTGTTTGCTCTCACGGTGAAGTTGTAGTCTACTTCCACAGCCGACTGTCTGGCCAACTGTCCGTACAGTTCTCCTGAGTTGACGTCTATTGACACTCCTGCGGGCAATGAACCAGACTGTATTGAATATTCTAAATCACCTTGCAACGGATCAAAATCTTCCACATCGATTTTAATAACCAATGCATTGTCGTGTCTGAAAGTTCCTAGGTCAGACCCTGTCCTGAACACCGGTCTCCTGTTGGCACTGAGATCCATGGTCAGTGGTGAGTTTTGTATTTCTGTTGCGTCGATAGTGATCGCAGAGTTTGATACTCTCCAGAAGTCCGCGGAATAAACAAATATGTTGTTGTTCTGTTCAACGAAACTTGTCCCGTCCGATACCCTTACTATGAAATCAAAATTCTTGCTGATACTTTTTGATGTGACTGTCCTGTCATACGTGCCGTCCCATTGATCCTCTGGAGCACCATCATCATATCCACCACGCTCTCCGTATCTTTGGTCATCTGTGAGTTGCACGATGCCTGATATCAATCCTGTCTTGCTCATTGTCACTCCTGGTGGCAATGATCCCTGCACAATCTCGTATACCAATGACTGTCCTGCCCTGGTGTCTGTGTCCGTAGCCTGCATTTGAAGTGACACACTGGAACCGTCTATGACCCAATACAGTCCAACACTGGTGCTGTCGTCCAGTTGCAGTTGTCCAGATGCTGTTGTGAACGTAGGTGTGTCCGCACCTTGCACATCCAAACTGAAAGTCCTATCTGTGATAGCGGTACCGGCCGTGGCTCGCACGACGAAGGTGTAAAGAGTTCTTTTGGCAACCTCAGCCGGAGTACCTGTCAAGAGCCCGTCTGTGGTGACCTGCATTCCTGCGGGTAGGCTCCCTGCTATCATGGAGTAAGTGATGGCCGTTGAATCGCTGGTGTTGGCCTCCAATTGGAGACTGTACGCGACTTGCTCGTCTATTGTTGCAATTTTACCTGCAGTGGTAGACCACACTGGTGTTGCCATTAATCTTACTCCTTACACGGGTATTTATTGGCGATTACTGGCTATCTTTCTGTGTACGAATCCAGTGTTCCAGGTGCTGTTGGAGGTTCTCACGCTCTGTTTTATCCTGTTCACGTCTTATGGCCTCCTCCAAGCGTTTGATCTCGGAATGTGCAGACTTGTGCCTGCCACGGCCGTTTGTGTGCTTTCTCATTTACTCTTTCTTAAAGACTATGGTTTTTATATTACTACGCTTGATCGTAGAATGGTATTACTCTTAGTGTTCCGCCAATCTTGATCTTGATGTAACCTGTTGGTGTAGCCGGCAGTGCATCGCCGCCTCCTGCCGATCCCACAGTTGTCTGCGTGTCAGTCCTGATGTCCAAGTAACCTGTTCCGTCTGTGTCTAACTGCAAGTCAGCGTTTGACACGTGTGTGGTGATCTTGTTGTCTGTGATTGACACTTGATCGACAACTACAGAACCTGTACCATTGGCTTCCAGCACAATGTCCTGACCTGTTGCTTCTGCTGATATCTTGGCATTCGCTCCTATGAAAAGTGTGTTGGCAACTGCAATTTTCTCTGCTGAAAGTTCATTAGGCACAGCAACAAAGTTTCCGTTCAGTGTAACTGTTCCATTTCCGTCTGGGGTTATGGTCACACCGCCATTTGTGTTGGTGGCAGTGATTGTGTTACCATTTATATTTAGATTGTCGATGTTCACTTCACCGGTCGTGGTCTGTGTTCCTGTGTGTGTAATGTTGCTGTTGATCACAACCGCACCAGTTCCTGATGGATCGATGTTTACATCGCCATTTGTGTCAGTGGTGATTTTTCCTGATGCATCTATGTTCAGGTCCCCTATGTTGAAAGTTCCTGTGGTCAACGAACCAGAAATCGTGGTATCACCTGTCGTGATGATGTTGGCTGTACTAAGTGTGCCCACCACTGTTGTGTTTGGTATGATTCTAACCTGTCCTGTTCCCGATGCGTCCAGTTCTAGGTTCGCATTCGAGGCGTTGGTTGTAATGGTGTTGTCAGCCATTGAAATACTATCAACGGTCACCGTTCCTGTCATTGTGGCCGCGTTGATTGTAGGTGCTGTTAGAACTTTATTTGTTAAAGTTTGAGATCCTGTGAGTGTGGCAACCGTCCCGTCAATCGCCGTTGTGACTGTGTTGCCTGTCGCACTTGTGGTTATACCAGTGCCACCAGAGAACTGCATCACCTCTGAATCGAGATCAATTGAATTGGTAGTCGAGTCGTCTGCCGTGAAATCTAGATCCGCGGCCGTGACCTGTGCATCAACGTATGCCTTGATCGATTGTTGTGTGGCCAAAGCAGTTGCTGAATCTGATCCCATGGCATCTTCATCTAGTATACCAGTGACCGTTGCACCCGACGCCAATGCCAGTGACGTGCTTAAAGTTGTGGCACCTGTTATTGTTGCCGCACCCGCCACGTTCAGTGTTCCAGTGGTCTGTATGTTCTCAGCGATTGTTATCTGTGTTGAGTCATCAGAACTCATTGTTGTTCCAACGAACTTCATTGCACCTAATTTGATGCTCCCTGTTCCATTTGGTGTGACAGTGATGTCGCCATTTGTAACACCAGTGGTGATTGCGAATGTATTAACGTCTAGGTTCGCGTCCAGTGTGTTGATGTCGTTGTCAGAACCGTAAAGTTCTACGAAGTTGTCATTTATCTTGTCAAATGCTGTTCTTAACGGATCACCTGTGCCGTCGTTTGCACTCGATCCAATGTTGATGTTCTGTCTAGCCATACTTTATATTAATCCTTTTTGTTATGGGTATTTATCTGTAATTCTATAAACCTAATGTAATTATTATAGGTCAATCAATGTTCTTTGGAATTTGAACACTGTGCTGTCACTTGAAATATTGGTCGCCAACAGTCTCACGTTGCCGTCATCGATGTCTGCTGTGAACGTGCATAAGGGATCCGTGTAAGAGGTAGTAGATCCAAAAGTAGTCAAATAGGCCTCGATACTGCTGTCCGCACTTGGACCATGTATCAGGTTGGCCTCCACTATTTCATATCTGCCATTTGTGGCATCCGATATGGAAATAAAGTATTTGGCACTCCTGTAAGTTGCAGAAGCAAATGAGTCAATCTCAGTCGTTGCTGATGTGGCAACCGTTGTGCTGTTGTCATTGATGTCTGAATGATTCAATGTCGCACCCGCTGTGGCGAAACCCAGGTTCCCACTGCCGTCGGTCTTCAATAATTGGTTGGCTGTTCCATCCGATGTTGGGAACTTGAAACCACTCACAGACACTGTGCCTGAACCATTGCCTGACAATTCAAGATTGGCGTTGGATGCGTTGGTTGATATTGTATTGTCTGTAATGGTCACACCATCCATAGTCATGGAGCCGTTCACTGTCAGTGTTGTGAATGTTCCAGCGGCGGGTGTTGTGCCACCTATCACGGTATCGT
>Ga0181598_1004975_pt1 | contig 10782 bp, 6 predicted proteins | sample 041ome_4_FD_153295 | JGI IMG/M metagenome (GOLD analysis project Ga0181598, IMG submission 153295) | Coastal salt marsh microbial communities from the Groves Creek Marsh, Skidaway Island, Georgia - 041404US metaG (spades assembly) | ecosystem: Environmental > Aquatic > Marine > Intertidal zone >...
AAGGCTTTTTAGCTCTTAAAACTCCAGAACAAAAGACAAAGATGGGTGAAATTGAAGCAGCATTCGATAAATCCGCCGTTCCTTTCAGTTCCGATAGCTCTGTCTTTGGCAGATTAATGAAGCCGAATATTGATGATGCGTATGGAGCGTATACTGGCGATAAAGATCGATCGGATTACACGGCTGAACAGGATTGGAGGGACTTGAATGCCGTCTGGAAATCAATCCCCCAAAAAGGAGCCACGGCATCTCTGAGCTCCTTGAAACAAAGTAGTCTTGATATGGATGAAATTATTGAAGGCGAAGGCAGCGATCCTGACCAAGGCAACACCGGCAGATGGTTCCCAGATAAAGGTTCCGGGTTAGAAAGCTGGCAACTGAAGGGTGATGAAGTTGGTAAAAATGTATTTACTTCTGTTGAGAATGATAGCGATGCAGTGCCTGATAGCCTCTTCTCTCGAGGTATGTCAGATGGCGCTGAAGCGGATGTGCGCGCGCGCGGTGATATGGCTCTTGACGATTCATTCTTCGAAAAAGATACAGTTGCGCAGTATATCGATGCTTCCATGTACGGATCAAAGGCGCCTTTCAGCTTCAGTGGAGGGAACACCCACGATCCGAAAATGAACCCATCGTCAAAAGGTCCGGAGCAATCAATCTATTTGACGTTCTCCGGAGGCGGGCACGTGCTTGAGTTTCACTCTGATTTATCTTCTAATATCGACGGCTTTAGTTATTCGTGGGCCATTGAAGCTGAGGGCGGTTTTGGAGGCAGCCGGTCAGGCGAATACTCCGTTTCCATCGTAGATGGAGAAGATAACACGGGCTGGGGAAAAGGAAAATCAATCGCTCTCGAACATGCCGTGGCGTGGTCAAAGTATGGAGATTTGGAAGTCTCGTACACACTTGGTGATGGTGATCCGTATGACAAATTCGTGGTTCAGGTTTTGAGCGACAAGCGTTTTGGGACACCAATCTTCCGAACAATCGGGGGCGCGTCAAAATGCCCGGGCGAACCAAACACCATGTGGAGAGAATCTGGCCTAATTATTGAAACCGAGTGGAGCGCTGGCGCAAATAATAAGTTTATCCCCCCTGGTCAAAGGGCTTTGTTTGATCTTATGATTACCAACGAATCGCCTTATAGGGAAGGGCACATCTATGGGTTGTTGCTCACCTCGGGAAGTAAATATGCGGGCGATTTTGGCGGGAACATGATGGACTTATCATTCTCAATCAATGGGGCGGACAGTCTTGCTCCTTTCCATAGCTTAGTTCCTTTACACGACGTACCTTCGGTTGACTCCAACGGAGATTTGAAGTATACGCGTTTATCCTTGAATGTCATGAAAGGACAATTTGCTCATAAGTATTCTTCTATCGGAGTGCAGTTGGTATCTGAATGTGAATGGCAAATGTCGAGAGACTGGTTGTACAGATCGCCCATCTCTTCAACAGCGTTTTTAGGCGATTTTAAATGGGAACGCGAGTGCCCAAAAGTTAATTGGGATCTGACCACGTACAATACCTTCTTGAACGCGGTGCTTTCGAAACAAACTTCGCCGTATGTGAATATGACGCTGATGAATCCGGATCCAATGAATTTGTGGTCTGCCGATGAGATTGAAGGCAACACAAAACATACAAACCATTTGGTTCATCCAAGTGTTGAATTCGTTCGCGTGCAGTGGAGAAAACTGGGGGTCGGCGAGTGGATAAATGCGTGGGACATGATCGGTAATGATTCGGATATCTGGAAACGCGACGTGAAAGATGCTGACGCGCAGTGTAATTCGGCGCGCGGCGAAGGATGCACTTTCAAATGGAATCTTCAGCGTCAGTACTTTATGAACGGTTTGAAAGACGGATCTTACGAAGTCAGAGCTAAAGTCTTCTGCTCCGGGTACGACTCGTTTGCAACTGCAGATGTAAAAGGCTCTGTCACGGAAGAAAACTTGAACATCATCGTTGATGTGAAGAAACCCGAAGCCATTGATATGCGCATGCTCCACAATCGTTTCACGATTGATTACTCCGAGCCAATTGTTTGTCCTCAGCTTCAAGCTGATCACATGACATATGCGATTAGGCGCGTCAAGACATGCGATGGAACGAAGATAACTTCAGGTGGTGAAGTGGACAAAAATGACGTATATTTTCATTACAATTTTGCGTGTCTGGACAGAAATTCTCTCATGATTTCTTTTCCGTACGATGCGGAGCACGGTACTTACGAAATCACCGTAAATGCAGATAAGCTCGGAAGTAAAATAATCGACGCGGGGAATAATCCTGTCGCGAAAGAGACGTTCTCGACGACGTATGGATGTGGGGAAACGATAGAAGGAACACAAGCTTCTAAAGCGCCCACCACCAGCGCTCGAAGCGAGCTTGGATCGCCAAGGACGGTGTCGTCGTCGTCGGGAGTCCAAGCGGGAAAAGAAAATCCATACTTTGCGAAGGGAGGCGATTCTTCCACCGTATTCTACTTGAAAGTGTATGGTTTAGCTGCTACGGTCATCGCGCTGTACGCTCTCTTCTCATCTAATGAACGCCGCAGCTTGTTTTACGGAAGTCCCTTCTCTCTCTTTCGAAACAAAGATGAAAGTTCATATTTAGTGTCAAAGAGCGAAGTATTAGAGAGAGAAAACGTGCAACAACGCTACGGGAGTGTGCTTTAGACGAAGTTTCATGTGTTCATCTCGTCGCTGTGGTGAGTAGACGCGTGTTTGTAAAAAATAATCAATTTTTGAAAACCACGTGTGGAAGATAAAGATAAAAATTCGCTACTTCCCAATGCAAAACTCGGAAAACAAAACATCGAGAACGTTTTCTGTCACATCCAACCGACCAACTACGCGAGAGCAATTGCCCAACGCCTCCCGTAAATCCTCGGCGACGAGTTCAGTTCTCACATGACCCAGAGAATGGTTCAAAGAGCATTTACTTCCTTCATCTTCTGTTGTTTTTTTTACGTTATCATCGCTAGTGGTTTCCTTATTTAGCTCGGAGAGACACGCGCCAAGGGAATTGGATATTGCGCGAGCGTGCGCACGATGACGAGATCGGGCAATGGCAGCCGTAGCGCCGTCGCTGGCTTGAGATGAAGATGACGATGCTGTTATTGTACACTCTTGGACGGCATTAGAGACAGCTTTCGTTAATGCTTCTAGTCCCTGTCCGGTTCGTAAACTGAGACGAAGAAGGGAACGATCATACCTTGAATATACTTCTTCTTCTTCTTCTTCTTCTTCTTCTTCTTCTTCCAAAACATACAACGCGTCGCATTTATTCACGACTGAGATTATTTTAATACCATCCGCACGTTTAATGTTCATATTCGCAAAATCGATTCTCTTAGGATTTGTGGCGTCGATCATTTCGATGATGATATCCGCCATTTTTGCTACATTTTTACCTCTTTCGATGCCTTCTCTTTCAATTTCATCGATTAAATCTTTCGTGTCGTCCGAAAGCTTACCGACTCTTCTTTCGTACTCGTCGTCGAAAAGTGATTCGTCCTCGTCTCCGGCGTCGTAGCATTCTTCCATTATTTCCGACGTTGATGAAGTTTTTCCCGCTATTGGCAAAAATCGATGCCCGGCGGTATCAAAAATAACTACTTTTCTCCCATCTAACTCTAAACTCACCTCGACGACGTCTCTTGTTGTTCCTGGAACTTTCGAAACGATAGCCACGTTTCTTTTCGCAAAGTAGTTCAACAACGTCGATTTCCCCGCATTCGTGGCACCCACTATACACACGCGAACACCGGTCCGAACTAACTCTCTCGCCTCGGCGTCTTTTAACGCCGCGTCAATTTCACCTTTCACGCGGCAAATCGCTGGTAATACGTCTCGGTGAATCAAAGACGATTCGAGCTTTGGATCTTCGCCAGGGAAATCTAAAACCGCTTCGCACACGGCTAAAGCTTTCGTCAACACGTTCGTCCACTCGTCTACTTTCCTCGACAACGACGAAGCAGTCGGAGCACGACGATAGCTAACATCCCCGTCAGCGCTACCGAGTTCTATTTCACTCACAGCCAACGCTCGTTGTGCCTCTGTTTCCGACTCTATCAAATCTGCCAAAGATTCCGCTTGAACTAAATTCATCTTCTTGTTCAGAAATGCGCGTTTGCTGAACTCTCCAGGTTCTGCCGGTCTCAAGTTTCGAAAAGACAACAACGTGGGACTATTTTTTCCATCATCCTTTTCGTCGACAGCGCTCATCGTCGCCAATACCTCCAATACCTTTTTGCACACGGCTATGGAACCATGCATGTGCAACTCGCACACATCTTCTCCCGTGAACGAGCGCGGCGCTTCGAAGAACACGATTAATCCTTCATCGATAACCCCGATGGTATTTTTCTCTTTCCTTCTCGCCACAGCTGGCGCTTGATTTTCTCTTCTTCTTCCTTGACCTTTACCACCTTCCACTTTGTCGAATTCATCGTCGTCGTCTTCTAGTTCTAACTCGTCCATTTCCTCTAATTCTCTCTCTCTTGTTTCAAAAACAAACTGAGCGCGTCGCAGTACCCCCGGTCTCGCCATTTCCATCCTCTTCTTCCTCCTCTTTCTCGTCGAAGAAATATATTCGTCCACATCTTCCAACCTTCCCCTTTTTTCTTTGAGAAGTCCAGTTAACGTCAGTCTCTCCCCAACTTCCCAGCTCTTCGGGCCGGATATTCGCAAAACGGCCACGCCACCTCTTCCCGGCGGCGTAGATATCGCGTATATCGTCGACCCTTCTTCTTTCTCTTCCTCTTCTTCTTCTTTTACTTCTACTTTTACTTTCAAAGCGCTGCTACACTTCGTCGCAAAAGTACTAAAAGAAGCAGTTTTTCTCGTCGTCGTTTTCGTCGTCAAAAGACGCGGTTTTGATGGGAACGCTGTCTTCTTTGCCTCTGCGCTTTCTTCTTTCTGAGAATTTAAGAATACACGATGTGTTTTGCGTTGTTGTTTTGAGGAGAGAAGATGATGAAGCGAACGATGATGATGATGATGATGATGATGATGATGATGATGATGATGATGATGACGACGACGAGGAGGAGTACTTTCGAGAATACTCCGTCGAAGAAAAAGGAAAAGACTTTCAAACGAGAAGGAAGACGACGACGACACATCAAAAGCACACGGTTCAGCGCTTCTCCGCAAAATCCGCATCTTCATCGTCATCTCAAATCATATCATCTTTTTTACTCATAGCTAAATGTACTCTAGGGGATTTGATGAGTGTCGTTAAAATACGTAGCCCAAATTAGATTTTAGGGCATTCTTAGGCACAGCTTTTAGGGTTTGAAAAAAATCAAGAACAAAACACAGAACACATCTCATCTTTCTTTCTTTCTTTCTCTCGAAAGCGTCTCTCATCACAGTTTTGCGCGCGTTGTTGTTGCCCGCGTTTTAAATAATAATAATAAGAAGAAGAAGAAGAAGAAGAAGAAGAAGAAGAAAGGAGTATGGCGGCGGCGAAGAAGAAGAAGAAGATGAAGAAGATGAAGCAAAAATGGGCGGCGATGGAGGAGGAAATGATGATGTCCTCCTCTCCATCGAAGGCGGCGGCGTCGATGGAGAGGAAGAAGAGAGACGAGGAACTGTTCGTGGTAGATACTGCGACAATCACGCACAAAACGTCTGCTAATGCTTCCGCGGGAGGGGGTGCTTTGTTTTTAACGAAAAAACAACGCGCTCGGATGAAAACGTTACGGGTGGATTCGATATTGAGAAGGGAAAAAGTGGAAAAGTCGTATCCGAAACCGACGAAACATCGAGCGGTTGACGGAAACGTGGCGGTCATGAAGAAGAAGGAAAAAGAGGAGGAAGGGGGAAAGAAAACCGAAAGAACACTCGAACGCGCAGACGAACAAAACGGTCTGAGCTTGTGGGAAAAGCACTTCCCGAGGGCCACGGGAATCGCCCGACAGGCGATGAAAATTTTGCGACCGACGGTGGATCGAAAGCACGCGAAACCGGTACAAGTGGACGAGGCTGGATGTTCGTACAATCCACCAGAAGATTTGCGAAACGAAGTCATCATGAAAGCGGCGGCGAAGGAAATCGCAAAGGACTATAAAGAGCAATTGAATCCGGTGCGACCGCCGTTGTTAGGGCAGAAAGCGGACGCGATGCGGATAAAAGAGTTGTATTACGAAACTGGGTTTGGGGATGAGGACGACGAGGACGAGGACGAGGACGACGAAGGAAAAGTAAACGCGAAGAAGAACAAAAGTGCAGCGAATACCTCGGAAAAGCTCAACAAAGCCGCGCGAAATAAACGCGCCCGACATCAACAGTTACAAAAAGAAATCGAAGAGAGAAAGCAATTGAAGAAACAACGACGGGATTTAAGCGAATTGAAATCAATAACGAAAGATATCGCGGAAAAAGAAAAACGCGACGAAATGAAACGGCACAGGCTTCACTTAACGCGAAAAGAGCGCGAGGAAACGCAACCTCGGCGGTTAGGAAAGCACAAATACGAGGAAGATTTACCGGAGGTGTTGTTTACAGAACAAGTCAATGGAAATTTACGAACGCTGCACGGTGCGCACGCGTTATTAAAAGATCGTTTGAAGTCCTATCAGAGAAGAGAATTGATCGAGCCAAGGAAAAGACAGATTAAGAAGAAATCAAAGATGTTGATGAAGTACGAACCAGGCGCGAGAGGCGCGAGAGAGAGCGAGAATCAAAAAGAAATCGATGCTCTGAACGCGCAGATCAAGGAGAGAAAAAAAAAGTTTTCTTCCGTTTAGTACTTTTTTAGTTGTAAAAAAAACGCTTCGTTTTTCCTTCGAAAGAAAAAAAAAAGTTCTTTCCTTCTCTTTCACAAAATACGCGCACGATCGATAGATATGCGGCGGCGGCGGCGTTACAGAATCGAAATCCTTGCACATCGAGAAGATCGAATCTTTGCTCCGCAGCGCGATGATGATCTGCAACCGCCCGTCGATATCCCGTTCGCGCCGATCGATAAATATCCCGCGATATCGAATTTACAAACGTGTTGGTCATTTTTTTTCACCTCTTCTTCTTCTTCTTCTTCTTCTTCTTCTTCTTCTTCGAGATCTTTGCCTTCGAGTTGCCTGCTGAAGCAGGCACTGAGCGAGACCTTGAGGTATTTCCCGCTGTCCATGAAAGTGGTGGATTGGCCTGCAATGCCAAGCCTTTCAGGTAGAGAACAATGCGGCGTGTATTGGAAAGAGGTGGACGTGTTATACCATCAGGAGGAAAAGGAGGAAAAGGAAGAGGAGGAGGAGAAAAAGAGAATAATGGAAAGAGTTGAAAGAAAGACGAAACCTTTGAAAATTCCTCGAAGAACGTGCATGGCGGTACAGAAAACGAACGTTCGTTCATTTACTAAGAATAACGAAGAGAAATGGGAAGTTCTGACTTTCTTTGTGAAGCACTACGCGTGCGACGGGGACTCGATGAAGACGTTTCTTTCTTTCTTTTGTCGCATCATCCAAGAGCAAGAAGAGCAACGACAACGACTACAACAAAGAGAATACTTACTTTCTAAGCGACGTTTGAGTGAGATTCACCTGCCAACGAGTAAGCGTTTGGAATACTTTAAACTCTCAAAGAGAGAAGAAATGAAAGTTAAAGAGTACGGCGAGTTTATCGCGTATCCTGAACTCGTCGAACACGGGTGCGTAAAAGTAAAACCGTCTCGAGCGCTTCGCGGTATTTTGGTCGGTGGTCTAAAATTTATCTTTTCGAAAACCACTAGGATTCAAATTAAATTGAGCGAAACCTTCATTCGCAACATGAAAACGAGAACTGCGCAGTTGGCTCCAGTTGAAGATTACGTCGTCGAGGATGATTACGTGAGCTCGAACGACATCGCCACCGCGTTTTGTTGGAAGCTTCTTTCTTTAGTGAACGAGAGGAAGGAGAAGAAGAAGAAGAGCACGAAGAAGAAACCATCTTACGCCAATATTGCAATAAACTATAGAAATTACGGTGTTCTGCCGAGAAACTATTTCGGCAACGCTTCGTTTGCGCATATTATTGCTGTCGATGATGTGTACGCATCTGTTGAAAAACGAGCGAGAGAAATCAGGAGATCCTTGCAGAAATATCGCGAAGGAGACTCGCGCGTGATTGATTCGCGAACAAGAGTCAGACTCGCGCTCGGATCTTTGGATAATATATCGTTTCGCGAACATTTAATTTCATTGCATTCCATGTTGAATTCGCTCGATTTAAGCGCGACGAATTGGATGACGTTCGATTTTTACAATTTGGAGTTTGGGCGCGGCGTGAAAGCGACACAATTTGATGGATACGTAACGCCGCGCGTACCGAATTCGTGCGCCATCCTTCCTACTCGGGCCGGTGATGGATGTACGCTCATGGTGGAAATGAAAAAGAACAAAGTTAAAAAAGCAGTTGAGATTGTTCGAAGGATGTTTACACTCGACGATGCTGATAATAGCTGATGATGATAAATTAAGAAAAAGAAAAAGTGAGTAACAGCGTTCTGGCACCTCTCTCTCTTTATCGAAATGTCTACGCGCAGATGCCATTCCGCGTTCTCAATTCGTTCATCTTGGCCTCGATGCGTTCCTCGACTCGTTTGCGAGCGTATAATTTCGCCTCAATTTTAATTTTTGCAAACTCACGCAACTCCCGCGCCTCTCTTCTTGCCAAGAACCCTCTCGAATGCGCTTGCAAAAGAATAGCCGCGCGTACTCTCTTTTCATTTTCAGCCTCTCTTTTCTCGAGTGCAGCCAGTAACAATCGCGCTTTGCGATCGTTTGCTACCTGCTCTCTCGTTTTTACACCGCGGTAATAACTTTGGATGTGTGTAGCTGCGTGGTCCCGCGCTTTACAAGCTTTAAATTCGCCGTAAACTTTTCGTTGCTGCATACCTTTGAAAGATTTTTGAATAGTTATCGCGCTCTGCCGTTCGACGCGCTCTCGCTCTCGCTTAGCTTCAAGCGCGACGCGCTCTTCTTCTTTTCGTCGAACTTCTTCACGAAGTTCGGCGATGGTTACTCGAGCTTTACTTCCTCGAAATCTCGATTGAATCTTAATTGCCGCTTCCGTTTCTTTTTCTATTCGCTTGACTTCTTCCTTCATTTCTCGGACGACGCCGCTACGCGCTTTGTTTCCTCGAAAACTCGATTGAATCGTCGTCGCCGCGCGTTTTTGGTTCAAAAAGGCTTTGCGCTCGTTCGATCCTTTCCAGTGTTTCTGCACCGCCGTGGCAGCTTCGTTTCGAATTTTGACGAATCTCACCGAACGAGGCGATGAGGCTAATCTTGACGAGCCATCGCTCGAAGTAGTAATATTACGCTCTTCTTTTCTTTCCTCTTCTTCTTTTTCTTTCACTGAATTGTCGTCGTCATCAACTTCGGCGACAATTTGGTCGATTTCGTTGAGCAGCTCATCACTATCGCTACTACTATTACTGCTACTATTGGTCTCATTACTTTTATCATTGATGTTCGCGCCAGTGGACGATACCTCGGCGGCGGCGGCTTCCGCGATAGTTTCAATTTCATCGAGTAAATCTTCCTCTTTTCCGGGTCGTACCTCTGCTTTCTCCATCGTTTCTTTCTCGTCGTCGCTATTATTCTCTTTATCGCTGTTGCCGCTTTCGCTACTTTTCGTCGTCGCCGTCGCAGTAATGCTTTGCACCCACGTTCCGATTTTATTCAATCCGGACGTATCGATAGACTTTAACAAACTCGTCGGACTGGAAAAAAGCGACGAAGATGTCGTCGTCGTCCTTGTCTCCTCTTTTGATTCGCTATCCGGCGTTCTCGGTTCATCGCCGTCATCTTTTTCTTCTCGTTTGTTCTCGTCGCTCTTTTCTTCTTCTTCTTCTTCTTCTTGTCGTAGTCGTTCCTCCTCCTCTTCTCTTCTTTTCTCCTCCATCAACTCCTTATCGATGTTTGTCAACGCCGAACCCAAACTGTCCGATATTTTTCTAATCTTTTTCTTATTCTTCGTACTCTTATCGTTGCTACTTATGCTACCGCTTTCGGTCGCCGCGTGATAATCGTCGAGAAACTCTTTATACTCCTCTCTCAACGCGTGCATTCGCATCGAACTTGCCATCGCGAGTTCCACCCTATACGCTCGCAATTCTCGACATTCTTTGTAAAACTTCACGCGATCTTTCGCGTTCAAGTTACCCACGATGATACCGTGCTCGTTTTTAAGGAACAAGGACAAAGCGCGGTTACCGCCGGCGCTCAGCGTGGCCAGTTCGAGCTCCGTTAAAATCGGTTCTCGTTCTTCGCTCAAAGCGTTCTCGTCGTTTTCAACACCACCATCGACGTCTTCGTCGTCGTCTGAATCGTCTTCCAACGCGGACGACGAAGCGGACATCATCATCGGGGAGAACAGCGGCGAAAACTCCTCTTTAACCTGATGGTTAAAAAAAATGCACTTCAGGTACTTCCCGCTTTCTATTTTCAACTGCCCATCCGTTTTGTGTTCCTCCGCGCACGCTCGACACAACAGCGTCCCAAACTTACAGTGCAAATACACGCCCAATTTCTTCTTACAATCGAAACAGAATTTGTTCTCCTCGTCGTTCTCGCTCATCGAAGAAGAAGACAAAGAAGGGGTTTCGGCGTTTGAACAGGAGTTTTGGGAATACACGGACTCGTGTATCGTTTGGAGGATGAAGCAGTTTCGTGGTCCCATGTGCTTTTTTTCCATCATCATCATCATCATCATTTCTCTCGGTAAAGGTGTCGTCTCTGATGGTTTTCTATAATTCCTCTTCTTCGTATCACAACTCAACGACAACTAAGAA
>Ga0181598_1004980_pt1 | contig 10779 bp, 7 predicted proteins | sample 041ome_4_FD_153295 | JGI IMG/M metagenome (GOLD analysis project Ga0181598, IMG submission 153295) | Coastal salt marsh microbial communities from the Groves Creek Marsh, Skidaway Island, Georgia - 041404US metaG (spades assembly) | ecosystem: Environmental > Aquatic > Marine > Intertidal zone >...
TAATCTAATTTTTTACCATTATATTCTTTCGTAAATATATCATTTAATGTGTTTTCTGTTCCATCTGATTCTACCTTAATTGCTTTTAAATTATTTCTAGTAGTATCATCAATATCATCAAAAACATTAATTACTACAACATGTTTATATTTTAAATCTTCTGTGTCCATTTTTTTAATTTTATCCTTTAATTTAAATAAACTAAATTGAGTACCATATCCGTCAGCTATTTCAACAAGTTTAGAATCCACTGGTGGTGCTGCTACTGGTGATTTTATCGGTACAATTTTATATTTTTCTTCATTATATAATGTTTGTAACCTTGATTTTAAATTATTAGAAGACCTATTATTTGTAGTAACATCTTCTAATTTTTTCATATATGTATCTAATTTGCTCTCCTCTAAAAATGTATTAGGATTAGTACTAGCATCTTTATCACCAAAAAAATTAATTTTTTTGCTATCTAAAATTCCTGCTGTATCTTTAGTAATATCAGGACCTGTATCCTGGAGACAGATAAAATCATAAAATTCGTTACCTTTTGTTTTATATTCATTTATAGTAGTCGTATCACTTTTTCCAACCGGTGTGTTTTTTTTTTCTGTTCCTGGTGTAAAACAATCAAGTAATCGTTGATAAGCATTATTTTGTTTTAAATAATTAATAGCTGCGTTTCTTATATTTTGTTTATCTTTTGCTGCTGGTGCTGCTGTTCCTGCTTTTGCTGCTGCTGCTGTTGCTTCTTTTGCTGCTTCTTCTGCTGCTTTTTCTGCTTCATCAAATAAACTTTTTGCTAATTGATGTCCTGGTAAGGTACTATAATCAACAGCATCACCATCATTAGTATTAACAGGATTACTAATTACAGCTTTGTATTCAGATTCTATTCTTTTATTAAGATAATTATCTGCTACTGCTCCTGCTGGTGCTGTTATATTATATGTATTGGTTGTAGCATCCCATCCAGTATCAGCATTCCCCAATCTACCATTTGCATCTATCTTATTGCCTCCAACTTCATTCATTATACGACCTGCCGCATTAAGACAAGGAACTGAAAGAGTAAGGCAAGCAACATTAAAAATATCATATTTTGAATAATCATTATCAGTATCTGCACCACCTGATAATGTTAATGCTTTTTTACTTAACTTACCACCACCAACAGTAATACCTAAACTACGAAGTAAAGGACTAATATTATTAACAATGACTAATGATTGGTTAATATTAAATCTAATAGTTTGAAAAGCAACATCCATATAGAATAATTGTTTATAAATCTTTTCAGGAACAACTAATTCTAAGAAAGCGGTCTTTACTGCTTCTAAATTAGCTCGTAAAATTCTAAGATATTTAACACTACTTTTAGCATATAAGTGTAAACATTCATAAGAAGATAATAACATATTGAAATTAGATTCTCCACCAATTCCGGCTTTATTAAAAGTAAAAGTCTTGATATAAATAGCTATTTCACGAATATCTTTTTTCATTTTAGACATAAACCCAATCATACCTTCATCATCTTTACCAATAATATCAAGCAAATCAAATAATTTTTCAAATAAATTTTCTAAAAAGGTTTCATATTCTTTCACTAAATTGTCAGATTTCTTTTTGGTAGAATCCAATTCATTAAATAATCTTTCATATTCTATGAAATCCAATTGTAAAGAATTTTTCATATCTTTAATTTTTTCAATATCATTTAATTTGCTACTACTAGCAAAAGCTAATATTTTTTCATATTGTTCCTTGTTTTTTTCATAATCTTTAATTAATTTTTTATATTGTTTAAATAATTCATCTTGTCCTTCCTTATTAACAGCAATGTAATATTGTTTTTTTGATTCAATATCTATTATTTTTTTTGATAATGCTTGTTCTTGTTCCAATAATTTTATAATTTTTTTATTATCCTTTTCTAAAACATACTGTAATTTTTGACTCATATTATATTTCTTTTTACCAAAAACCTTATCAAAGAACCCTCTTTTTCTATTAGAGATTTTCTTAAATTGATCATCGACACCAGTTAATTTATTTTCAATACTTTTTTTTTTAGCATCCATTATTTTAATTTCATTTTTATATATAGATTTTTTCTTTTCATTTTTAATAATTGAAGGTTCTTTTACAGCTCTTTCTAAAATTATCTTATATTTAACAACCTTAAAGTATTCACCCAATAATTTATATTTTCTTTCTGCTAAAAATTTAGCCCCTTTAGCTGTAATATTGAAATTAGCAATTTTCTTTTCTACGGTTTTACTAGTTTTATCAACATCTGCTAAAAATTTATCAAAATTAGGTTTCTTACTAAATAAACTTAAAATACCTCCACCAACTAATTTCATTATTGTATCATTATCCATTTTACTAATCTTATCTAATAATTCTCTATCTGTCATCTTATCCTTGCCATCATCAAAATATAAATCAATAATACCACCACCTACTTTAATTTGTTTTTTTGATTCGGTTTTTTCAACACGTTGTCTTAAAAAATTACGCACAACCGCATTACTTTTATTATAATTTTCTACTAATTCTTTAGAATATCCACCACCGGATTGAATATCAGTTAAATTATCTTTTATTAATTGACCTAATGGTAAATTATCAAAATTTAAATTAAGTGTTTCAAATACCATTTTATTTATGTTTCAATACTATTAATCTAATAATAGATATTTATTTAGCAATTATTTTTATTTATAATTTAAAAATAAAATTGTTATTTTTATTATACGAATTATTAGTCTTAATTTTTCCATTTTTAAATATATTAAAATACGAAACTGAATAATTACTCCACTAATTATTAAAACTATTATTAAAAACATAATAATACTCAATTAATCATAATATAATAAAAATGTCACTAAAAACTGAATTAACTCTCAAAAATTCTTTATCCAAAATTAGTTTTTGTGATAAAGAATGTTATAATATTAATCACAATAGAACTAAAGAAGCTATCTTAAATTATATCCAAGAAACACATAAGATTCAAGTTATTGACCGTCAATATGTAAATCTTAATCCTCATATGATGAGAAATATTAGTAATAATGAACATATTGTTTCTACTTATACTAATGGCAATCCTTATCTTCTTCATCTTATCCGGATTGATGATACCCCGTGTTGCATCTATATTGATAGAAAATTAAAGAATGGTTATTCATATCCCAAGATGCATTGTGTGCCTTACAAATTTGATTCTCAACTATTTGATAAAGAGACTATTTTTACTGGAGAATTAGTAAGAGATGTTAATCGCGATTGGCAATTTTTAATCAGTGATTTACTTCTTCTTAATGGGGAAAGCACTAAAAGTAAAAATATTTTAGCAAGATTTCAAAATATTAATACCCTGCTGGAGAACCACTTTACTCCGGATAGGGATAATGATATTTGTCCTATTTATAGTAAACGCCTTTTTCAATATCATGAAATCCCTTATTTATTTAGTGATTTTCTTCCAAAGTTAAGTTATGTTTGTAAAGGTCTTGTATTCTATACACTTAATAATCAATTTAGTAATTACGCTTGGATTTTACCTAGGGAAGACCAACTACAGGTAAAGAAGAAAGATGAAATGGATATTGATTTCTATAATGCTAATCCAGATTACAAACCTCTTGGTTTTATCTGTCAAGATTTTAATAAGAAAGTCAATGATTTTCAATCTAGATTTACTAATTCTACTTCTTCAGAATCGGAGTCGGGAGAAGTAGGTAATAATAACCAATTGGATAATGTGGAAAAACCATTAACTATTTCTAAGGAAGAAGTAGTTCTTAAAATTCTAAAAACGGATATTCCCGACATTTACAATCTTTATGTTTCAGGTGATAATGACGATAAATTAGGGATTGCTTTTGTTCCTAATTTATCAACAAGTCAAATGTTATATCAATATTTTAAGGAAAATCCAACAAATATGAATATTAAAGCAGTATGTAAATACCATCCATATTTTCAAAGGTGGATACCTGTAAAATTAACTATTAATGATAAAATTAAAGGGTTTACAAAAAGTCAATTAAGTAGAGTTATTTCTGTTGTGTCTTAATTTAAAAGATGTACTAATTGTTAATTTAAAAATTTATTTATTTTTTATGATAAAACAAAATAAAGAAATTTATCTACTATTTTTTATTTAAATTCTATATTGTATTAAAAAGATAATTAAAACTATGGATAAAATTAATACAAATATTGATGATGATTTTAAAGACCCAGATAGTAATAATGGTAAACCTATTACTGTTAAAGACATAACCCGAGGTTATACTATTTGGTCTGATAGAAAAAATATTACCAGATTTTTAGAAAATGTATGGGTTGATGCTATTGTTAGAGATGAAACGGCTATCAGTAATGGGGGTAATTATACCTATAATTTTAATTGGGAGGATAAAAAAATTTATGCTAATGTTTTAGATAGTGAAAATAATCCAGTTTCCAAGATTAATTATGATATTTCCATTTACCAAGATGCTTATCAAATTATGGAGAAAAAATTTATTGAAATGATAAAACATAATACTTTACCTGATTATGTTTGGGATAATTTAACTCATAAATCTAAAAAATTTCATTCCCAAGTAATTAAAACCCGGGATAGAATTGGGATGTGGTTTTATTATTTTGATACAACGGATGAAGAGGAATTTGGACATCAATTTAATTGCCCTGATTTTTGGTTATGGTATAAGTATCCGGGTATTTGCTATGAATTATTAATAGATTTTGGTCAATATGGTCATCGTCGGGATTGCTTACAAATATTATATTCAGATATTAAAAATGAGTTATTAAAAGACGAAAAACAAAAGGAATACCAAAATTTTATTAATTTATTTCCAACGGAAGAATTATTTAAAGCAGTCTGTAGTTTAAACAAAAAAGAATTGAAATTAATATTAGAAGGTGTTTATTTTGATGAGTAATTATTTTTGATTTATTATTTTTTAGTATTATTGGTTCATTTAAATATTAGTTTAATATCATTTAAGTATATCTTAAATGTTTTCCAGGATGATATGATTTTTTGGTATCTATAACTGGTTTATTTTTGTAAATATAACTAAAATCTTTATGACCGTCCATTTCTTTAAGTTGTTTCAATTGGGTATTTCTATCTGCGGTTCTATCAATACCTTTGGCATTCTTTTCTTGTAATAATGTTTGTTCTGTTCCATATGCTGGTGTAAATTGGAATAATGTTTTATTATTATTATTAATACCACCTTTATAACCTGTTAATTCTGCTAATAATTGTGTATGGTCCATACTAATACCAGGAGGACGCCTACTTTGTAAAGAACGGTCATTCTTATTATTAGGTTTTTGGTGTTTATTCCAATATGCTGGAACTTCATAACTTAATTTAAGATATCTATTTGGATATTTATAGGATATTAATCTAATGTAAGAACTATTTGCAGTATCCGTATCTATAAACCATTGGTATCTAGTATCCGTGGCAGATAATTTACTTTCAACCACAGTGCTTCTATCTGCTACTTTTAGTGATTTTGTAAAGTCCATAGATTTAGGATTCCATTTAAATACTACAAAACGATTAACTTCTAATCCTCCATAGTGTCTAATATAGTATTTTCTACCACTTTGTTTATGAGTTATTACTCCTTCAGGAACAAGACCTAGATAGGCAAAAATACTATATTGTCTATCTTGTTTACTAGGGTGTCCAAACCATCCCATACCTAATTCATCATATTGTTTATCCATTTCTTTAATTTTTATTTTATAGTTAGTTGAAGTAAATTCAGGTTTGATTTTGTAAAAAGGTTCTGGGTCTGTTTTAATTGTGGTTGAATGTTTCATTCTAAATCTATTTGTGCGTAAAAGATTATATGTTGCGTTTGTATTACTACTTTCTATAATATCGGCTTGATAATCATAATCTGATCTATTAGCATAAACTGGTGTATTACTAGGAGAAACGTATTCTAAATACTTTCTAGGAATTAACACAGGTCCGTGATAATTATTACTGTAATCAAAATATTTTAGAATATCAGAATTTGAAATTTGTTTGTTATCATAAAATATATGGGTCCATACATCATTAGAAAGTTCTTTATCCATAAATTTACGATGACTTAAAAATACATCACCTAAACTTACATATTCTAAATTATTATTACCATACGAAGGGGTATAAAAACGGCCTCCTTGTTTACCATCAGAGCGTGTTTCTAAAGCAATTCTAGCATCAGCAACACCCCCAAGTATTTTAAAATATTCCCAGAATGTAGGTTTTCTAGTATCATACCAAGTTGCGGAAAATTCTGTAGGAATAACTACATCACCGGATACTAATATAGTTGTTTTCCGGTTTAATGATTTATGGTTATCATCTTCTTCTATCATTACACAACCTACAGGATAAAATTTTTTTCTACCTTCTACAATTACTTTTGGAATATAGATACCGGGTTTTTTATAATTACTAAAAATTCCTCTAGAATTATTACTTAATCCAGATGGACTACCTGATACTTCATCCATATCCTCAGTATTCCATAAAAATGTTAATTTACTGGTATCTCTATCACTGTATGTTATTTCCTTAATTTCTAATACGGGTCTATCTGGTACAGGAAAACGAGTATTGGGAATGCCTTGACCGTTATTTCCTGGAATACTACCTTGACGACATATCTCTGCTTGTAAGGGACGAAATACCCGTGTTGAACCCCAATACCAAACATCATATTTTTCTACTTCATTACTAAAGAAATTAGCAACTCCATCACTAATATCTGTTTGTGCGGTTTGGTCTGTAAAAAAAACTAATCCCACAGGTCTTCCGTCATCGTGATTATTTTTCCCATTTTCTAAGATACCTTCTACCCATAATGTAACTACACCTACTAAATACCCTGTTAATTCATCTAATGATTTACCAAAAGTTAATCTTTTTTCTCCATCTGGATTACCATTATTGGTTTCAGGAACACTTAATAAGACTTCATATTGTTTACTTCCTACTATTCTTTCAATTTTATCATTAAAGTAATTATTCTTTAACTTCATAGTATCCATATTTACAATATCAGTAGATTGGATATCTGGGTATTTTTCAAGAACTTTATTTACTACTGCTTCCTTAACCTTTTTCATAGTATAGGCAACATTATGGTCCATGGCACATTTTCCTGAAAGACCTCTATCACCATCCATACCTATAGGACCACGGGGACCAGGAGGACCCCTTTTATTAACTAAAACACCCCAAAAATTACCTAACATAATGACATTTAAGATTGTAAAACCCAATAGGGCATAAGCAGTCCAATATACCATTAAATAGTAATTATTTTCTATGTCTTCACTTACTCGTAATCCAGCATAGATGTAAATCATAAATGCTAGAATACCTAAAAATACTTTTGTAATTAACATATTCTATTAATTATTTATTTTCGTTATTTAATATTTCTGTAATACTTATCTTTTTTATTATTTAAGTATTTTATTTTGTTTCTTTATTAAAATTCAATATTTAAATTACATATTCAAAAATGTTAATAATAGAAAAATGGAAATAATAGAAAAATGGAAATAATACAAACAACCATTTATAATTTATAAACTGTATCTCTTGTACTCTTTTTAAAACGACGACCATAATTACTTATTTTTTGCCCTGTTTTCACGTGTTTTAATTCAAACTCTTTTAATTTACTATCAGATTTACCTGTAAAATCCATTTGAAATATTTGATTAGGGTCATATGGATTACATTCTTTCATACTAGTATCCCCTTTATTATTCATAGAAAGACATCCATTTACTCTATCTGTAGAAACTAAATATGTCATAGGAGCAATTGCTTTAGATTGTTTTTTCATTTCTCCACCTTCATATTGTTTCACTATATCTTCATTAGGTTGGTAACTATATGCATCATATAATTGTATTTTGCTACCTAATGATTTATTTCTAACTGTAATAACATCATTCATATCACGACTGCCTTCTAATGGTTTTTCCCCTTGTGGAACATTTAAATAACCAATTATACTGTATTTACTTTCCTTTTTACTAGGATTAACATAAACATTGGGATTACCACCACTTAAAAAATTATCATATTCAGGATAATTATTACCATTTTTGCTACTATTTTGCCCAGTACATTTTTCAACTATTTTAGGACGATATGCTTTATCTAATCCCCAGTAATAAACATCATATTTCTTAAACTCATTCCAAGGGTTATTTTCTACCCAGTCCCAGTCATTTTCAGCACCAATTGTTTTAAAATAATTCATACCCCCACTTTCATAGATACTTTCAACGATACTACTCCATATTTCTTTTAAATAACTAATTAAATTATTAGCTCCTTTGTAGGGTATTAATTGTTTGAATTGAGGTGATTGGCACATTGACTTTACTTTTTCTTTAATATACACATTTCTTAAATCGGTTCTAGTAAAATCAGTAGCATTACCATTTTCTAGTTCTTTCTTTTGAATTATTTCTACGATTTTATCTAAAATACCATCTTCGCAAATACCTGTTCTACAATTAGGATCACATTCTCCTAAAGGACCCGCATCCCCATCATCTCCTCTTTCACCCCGTGGACCACGAGGACCTGCTTTATCTTTAATTAGAAAATAGTAGTAAATACTAAGACCTATATTAACAAATGTTCCTATTGAAATTACATACATTAACCAAAATAAAAAGTATTGTACGCTATCCTCAATTTTAGCAGATAAACTAACGCCAATTACTATGGACATTAATAAACCTACTATGATAAAAAATAAACCTGTTGCAAACATTATTTTGTATTGTATTTTCTAGTATTTTATATATAATTCAAGATTTATTTAGTATTTTATTTCCTATCTGGATATGTTTATTGTTCTTTTATTAATAAATGGATATTAAAAAAACTAAATTAAAAAAAATTGTTTCCAAAAACTATTTGATAGCTATTAACTATTAACAGTAATAGGATAATTGATAAATCTCTTTATCTTTTGATTACTATTCTAGATACACTACATTATGTCAAAATCATTTAAAATTTTTCAGGAAATGGTTATTTTTAGTATTTTTGCTCATAGTATTATGCTATTAAGTAAATTTAAGGTGGATGATTTTATGACAAATTTTTATAATGTCAGTGAAGTCAATTCTATTAATGTGTCTTCCCAAATTGAATTTACCCCTAATTTTACCCAAATAGATTATCTACAGAGTAAGTATTTACCCGCTTTTTATAAATCAAATAATGAAGATATTTATCATAATATTTTAAATCATCCTAATTTTACTTGTTATACTCCTGAGACTATTCAATGTATCAAAGATACTTCTAATAATTTTAATTATCTTTATGGAAATTTAGGTTATTATCATTGTGGTATTCAAAAACCGGAAGAAATTGAATGTGAAAAACTTTTTGCTACTACTTTTCTTGATACTAATTATCAAATATATATAAGTAGTCAAAATAGATATAATATAAAAACCTTAATTAGCGGTCTATCATTTCTACTGTTTAAACTGGTAGTTAGTTATTTTGTAATTAAGTTCATCTATTTTCTAAAACTAACACTGGATTTTGTAGAACACCTATTTGGTATTAAAAAAACAAATATTAAGTCTAAATTATATTAATAATAGTCTTATCTAATCTAAAATTATATGTTTGTTTTTAATTTACAATTAATTAAAATATTAATTGATATTAAAAATATTTTTTATTAAACCTATTAGAACTTATCTAATTTTTAATATTTTTAATAAAACAATTCAGTGTGTCAATTTAAAAAATAAAATAATAATTCCTAATTACTATGCCAGATGAAAAAGTAATTGATAATATTTATAATAAAGCATTAAAAAGAGCATTAAATGGGGGAGTAAGTGGAAGTGTAGCAATGGCATTTCAAGTAGGAAGTATGATGTGGCTAAGAACCACATTAAATTATCAATATAAGAATGGTACTAAGTTTATCCCTACTATTAAAACCCTTTATTCTCAAGGAGGAATACCTAGGTTTTATCAGGGAGTAGTACCTGCGTTATTACAAGCACCTTTATCTAGATTTGGAGACACGGCTGCTAATATGGGGATGATGTATTATTTAGATAATAATCCATCAACTGCCAATATACCAACTTCTATTAAAACTTTTTGTGGTTCTGTAACTGCCGGGTTATGGCGTATTAATTTAATGCCTATTGATACTTGCAAAACTATGAAACAAGTACATGGAGACAAAGGATATCAAATTATTAAAGATAAAATTAAAGTGGGTGGAGTAAGAACCTTATATCACGGTAGTTTAGGTGCTTGTAGTGCGACTATTATAGGTCATTTCCCTTGGTTTTACACATATAATACTCTTTCTAAATTATTACCAGAAATTGAAAAAACAATTAATCCAGAGGATAATAATAAATATGTATTAAAAAAGATGGGTCGTTTTGCTTGTATTGGATTTTGTTCCTCTTTAGTTTCGGATACTTGTAGTAATTCCGCAAGGGTTATTAAAACTAGTAAACAGACAGCAAAAGATAGTAATACTTCCTATTCTCAAATTGTAAAAAATATAATTGAAAAGGATGGATTTAAAGAATTATTTGGTCGTGGATTAAAAACCAAAATAATGATTAATGGAATACAAGGAATAGTATTTACTATTGTTTGGAAAAGTTTAGAAGAAATGTTAAATAAAGAATAATTTTCCAGTAAATATTATT
>Ga0181598_1004996_pt1 | contig 10764 bp, 9 predicted proteins | sample 041ome_4_FD_153295 | JGI IMG/M metagenome (GOLD analysis project Ga0181598, IMG submission 153295) | Coastal salt marsh microbial communities from the Groves Creek Marsh, Skidaway Island, Georgia - 041404US metaG (spades assembly) | ecosystem: Environmental > Aquatic > Marine > Intertidal zone >...
TCATCATCGGTGAGGTGCTCTCCCGGATTTCTCCAATAACCTGGACCCTCAATAAATTCATTAGACATTTTAGGACCCCAAGTACCCGCAGGATACCCGTGCATCGGCATATTTTGACTTTTCCAATACGCAATGATCGGATCTACGAACTCCCATGCCTTCTCAACCTCTTCAGCCCTAGCGTAGAGAGTAGCATCACCATTTAAAGCATCTAGTAAAAGGCGTTCATACGCCTGCAATACCTTTCGATCTGTAAAACTGTCGTAATAAAAGTCCATATTTACTTGCTGAGCCTTAAATCCTTGACCAGGTTGTTTTACACCGAACTTCAAAAGAATACCCTCATTCGGTTGGATGCGAATGACCAAAATGTTCTTCTTAGAATGCCCAGCACTATACTGAAATATCTGCTGTTCAGGTCGCTTAAAGTAGATCACAAGCTCTGTAACCGTTGTAGGCATTCGCTTTGCCGTTCTCACGTAAAAAGGGGTACCCTTCCATCGCTCATTATCTACAAAAAATCGGACGGCCGCATACGTTTCGGTTAGTGATTGTTCAGAAACTCCCTGTTCTTCTCGATAACCCTCAACAAGCGAACCATTAATTCTAGAAGCCGTGTATTGACCTCTTAGGGTATTACGCTCAATATCTTCACTAGTAAGCAATGGTCTTAATGCTTCGAGAGCCTTTACTTTCTCATTTCTAATATCTTCCGAGCTTTCAGACTGAGGAGGCTCCATAATCACAAGAGAAACTAATTGTAAAAGATGGTTCTGAAACATATCGCGAAGTGCTCCTGTATGATCGTAATAACCACCTCTGAGGGCAACACCATCGGCTTCTGCGTTGGTAATCTCGACACGCTCTATGTATTTGGAATTCCATAGAGGCTCAAAAATCAAATTCGAAAATCGGGTTACCAAAAGGTTTTGGACGGTTTCCTTGCCGAGATAATGATCAATTCTGAAGATTTGCTCCTCTTTAAAATATCGATGTAAACCTTCATTAATCGCTTTAGCTGTCTGTAAACTATAGCCAAAGGGCTTTTCAACCACCAATCGTCGAAATGAAGTTGACCCTTTGTGACTATCTAACAATCCTGCTGCCTTTAATCGTTCAGCGATCGATTCATAAAGATTAGGTGGTGTTGAACAATAGAATAAATACCTACCCTCTAGAGAAAAAGTCTTATCGGTTTCAAATACTTTTTTTGCCAACGCCTCGTAGTCATCTAAATAGTCATTCTCTAAGGTGAAGTATAATAATTGTTCGGCGTAATTATTGAAGCTTATTTTACGAATATCCTTAGAAAGGTGTTCGTTTTCGAGAAGTACCTTAGAGGCAAATTCCTCGTTCGAAAAAGGACTTCTACCTACCCCAAGTATGTAAGTATTTTGAGAGATTAAATCGCTGTCAAATAAACGAATTAGTGCCGGAATTAATTTTCTTGAAGTAAGATCACCCGATGCTCCAAATAGAACAATTAATTGAGAATCGGCCTTCGTGAATGACATAAACGCTTTTTAATTGGTCAGAATTATTCGATTTTTGCGACAAGGCGAATATACATCCTTAATTTCGTTTTAGAATTTAAAGTGAATAACTATGAATAAGTCAAGTTTCGGTTTAATTGGATTAGGTGTAATGGGACGAAATCTACTGCTCAATGTTGCAGATCATGGATTTAAAGTAAGTGGCTTAGATCTTGATCCGAAACAGGTTAGCGCCATGCAATCGGAGCGTTTAGAAGGTCACCAGCTTGAGGCATTTACATCCAGTGATGATTTTATTACAAGTCTCGCCTCACCTAGAACCATTATGCTTTTAGTTCCTGCCGGAGCTATTGTTGATCAGGTCATAGAATCATTGATCCCTAAACTCGACAAAGGTGATTTAATCATTGACGGGGGTAATAGTCATTATCTTGACACTGAGCGGCGCGAGCAGTTTTTAAGTAGTAAAGGGCTACTGTTTTTAGGAACAGGTGTATCTGGTGGTGCTCAAGGAGCAAGAAAGGGGCCTAGTATTATGCCGGGAGGTGATTTTGAAGCTTATCAAAGGGTGGCTCACATTTTCGAAGCAATTACAGCAAAATACGAGGGCGAACCCTGCGTTTCTTATGTCGGACGATCAGGTGCAGGCAACTACGTAAAAATGGTTCATAATGGTATTGAGTATGCTATCATGCAGAGTATTGCAGAAGTCTACGCACTTTTCAGATCTTACGGATTCTCTAATACAGAAGTAAAGTCTGCATTTGATCGTTATCAAAAAGGAAGATTATCTTCTTTCTTAATCGAAATAACTGCAGCGATTTTAGGAACGAAAGACCCTGAAGGAAAGGGGGAACTCGTCGACAATATCCTAGACAAGGCAAAACAAAAGGGTACAGGTAAATGGACCTCTCAAAACGCCATGGACCTGGGAATTGCCATTCCTAGTATTGATATGGCCGTTAGTCAACGAGCCTTGTCGGCCTTAAAAGAATTACGAGTACAGCTATCAGGCAATAAGCCTAATCTAGAAAAGATCAATTTTAATACACTTGTTGAAAAAGCAGAAAAGGCGTTATACGCAAGCTTTGCAATCGCATATGCTCAAGGATTACAACAAATTAGTGAAGCCTCAAAAGTTTATGATTATCAAATCGACCTAGTAAGTGTTATTAAGCTTTGGCGAGGAGGTTGTATTATTCAATCTAGAATGTTAGGTGATTTAGCAACGAGCTTTGAAAAAGAATCTATCCTGCATTTATTTGAATCTTCTCACTTCAAATCAGCCTTAACTGAAGCCGTTGAAGGGTTAAGAGAACTCGTTTTATCTGGCGTAAAAAATGCCTTGCCTATCGGAACACTTTCAAGTAGTCTTAGTTACTATGACACGCTACACTGTTCAGATCTGCCGGTAAATATGGTGCAAGCGCAAAGAGATTTCTTTGGATCACACACCTATGAAAGAAAAGACCAGCCGGGCATTTTTCACCACAACTGGTCTCTTTAATATTATTCTTGTAAAGAATTTCTTATTTCGATAGATACATTTTTCTGCGCGTATATAAGTCGTAGAAGGCGTCATCCTTAAGATGATCAATAAACAAGATGCTCTCTCCTGTACTTTTCATTTCAGGACCCAAATTCTTATTGACATTTGGGAATTTATTGAAAGAGAATACTGGCTGTTTAATCGCATAACCGTCTAGTTGTGGATTAAAGTTAAAATCACTGATCTTCTTCTCACCCAACATCACTTTAGTTGCATAGTTTACATAAGGTTCACCATATGCCTTCGAAATAAAAGGAACCGTCCTAGAAGCACGCGGGTTAGCTTCGATAATGTAAACGGTGTCGTCTTTAACAGCGAATTGGATGTTAATTAAACCAACTGTATTAAGTGCTAAAGCAATCTTTCGAGTATGATCCTTAATCTGCTGCATTACGAATTCTCCTAGATTGAAGGGAGGTAACGTAGCATTCGAGTCTCCTGAGTGAATTCCACAAGGCTCTATATGCTCCATAATTCCGATAATGTAAACATCCTCGCCATCACAAATAGCATCGGCCTCAGCCTCGATCGCACCGTCAAGATAATGATCTAATAACAACTTATTATTTGGGATACTTCGAAGTAAGTCAACTACGTGAGCCTCTAACTCCTGCTTATTGATTACAATCTTCATTCCCTGTCCTCCAAGAACATATGAAGGTCGCACTAAGAGTGGAAATCCTAACTCATCCGCAAGTTGTAAAGCCTCCTCTGCATTTTCAGCCACACCAAACTTAGGGTAAGGAATATTATTATCTTTTAGGAGCGTAGAGAAGCTCCCACGATCTTCAGCTAAATCAAGAGCAGAGAAGCTTGTTCCGATAATCTTAACTCCGTATCGTTCCAATTTTTCTGCAAGTTTCAGTGCCGTTTGACCTCCTAACTGAACGATAACACCTTCAGGCTTCTCGTGTTTTATAATATCATAGATATGTTCCCAGAATACGGGTTCAAAATAGAGTTTGTCTGCCGTATCAAAATCGGTTGAAACCGTTTCTGGATTACAGTTAATCATGATGGTCTCGTAATCACACTCAGCCGCAGCTAACACTCCATGAACACAACAATAGTCGAACTCGATTCCTTGACCAATACGGTTCGGACCAGATCCTAAAACAACTACCTTCTTACGGTCGGTAACCACAGACTCGTTAGAAACATAGGTTTCTCCGTCAGCATTTCTAAGACTTGCTTCAAAAGTCGAGTAATAGTAAGGTGTCTGAGCTTCAAATTCGGCAGCACAGGTATCTACTAATTTATAAACTCGTTTAACTCCTAGTTCTTCTCGCTTTTGATAAACCTGACTTTCGAGACAATCAAGCATATGAGCGATTTGACGATCGGCAAATCCTTTTTGTTTCGCTTCAAGAAGTAAATCGCGATTAAGCGTCTCTATTGTATGCTTTGAAATTTCTTTTTCAAGAAGGTATAGCTCCTCATACTGACGTAAAAACCAGCGGTCGATTTTTGTAATCTCATGAATTCGCTCCAATGGAATACCTAACTGAATGGCATCATAGATTACAAAAACACGGTCCCAACTAGCTACCGTAAGTTTTTGAATAATCTCGTCGTAGTTGGTATATCCTTTACCATCAGCTCCAAGTCCGTTACGCTTAATCTCTAGGGATTGGGTAGCCTTGTGTAATGCCTCTTGAAAACTTCTTCCAATACCCATTACCTCTCCTACTGATTTCATCTGAAGCCCAAGGGCGCGATCTGCACCTTCGAATTTATCAAAGTTCCATCTAGGAATTTTTACGATAACGTAATCGAGTGTTGGCTCGAATAAGGCCGAAGTTGTGCCGGTAATCTGATTCTGTAATTCATCGAGCGTATATCCAATAGCCAGTTTTGAGGCAATTTTTGCAATTGGATATCCTGTTGCCTTAGAAGCCAAAGCTGAGGATCTAGAAACTCGAGGGTTAATCTCAATCGCTATAATATCTTCTGCCTCGTCAGGGCTTACAGCAAACTGAACATTACACCCTCCTGAAAAGTCTCCAATATTTCTCATCATTTTGATGGCCATATCACGCATGCGCTGGAAAGTACGATCAGAAAGAGTCATCGCAGGAGCAACGGTGATCGAATCCCCTGTGTGAATTCCCATCGGATCCATATTCTCGATCGTACAGATAATCACTACATTATCGTTCTTATCTCGAAGAAGCTCTAATTCATATTCTTTCCATCCGATAAGTGCCTTATCAATCATTACCTCATGAATCGGAGATATCTCAAGACCATAACTCAATTGGTTGTCGAATTTCTCTGGGTCATAAATAATCGAGGCTCCCGCACCACCGAGAGTAAATGAAGCTCGTACACAAAGCGGAAATCCGAATTCTTGAGCAATTTCTTTACCTTTTAAGAAAGAGTTTGCCGATGCTTGAGGAGGCATTCCGATATCAATCTTTTGCATCAAATCACGAAACTTTTCACGGTCTTCGGTAATCTGAATAGCATCGATGTCAACACCAATAATTTCAACACCAAAATCTTTCCAAATACCCTTCTCGTCAGCTTCAATACATAAATTTAACGCAGTTTGTCCACCCATTGTTGGCAAAACAGCATCAATATTTGGATGTGCCTTAAGAATCTCAATAATTGATTTCGTATTCAATGGCTTCAAATAGACGTGATCGGCCATTGAAGGATCAGTCATGATAGTCGCAGGATTCGAATTAATAAGAATAGTTTCGATTCCATCTTCTCTTAATGAACGAAGAGATTGTGAACCAGAATAATCAAACTCACAGGCTTGACCGATTACAATTGGCCCAGAACCTATAATTAAAATTGAATTGAGATCTTGTCTTTTTGGCATTTTACGTGGTGACTTTCGTTAATTGTATTTCAAAAAAAAGGTGTTACCCAAAAGTAACACCTAATTAATTATTTGTAAATCAGTAATTCGTCATTACTTCTTATGACGTGGCTCTGATGATACAGTAAGTTTTTTACGTCCCTTAGCACGGCGACTAGCAAGAACTTTACGCCCATTGGCAGAAGCCATACGCTCTCTAAATCCATGTTTGTTTCTTCTCTTGCGCTTTGAGGGTTGAAATGTTCTTTTCATTGCGTTAGTGCTTAATGTTTTCGCTTAAAAATATTGGGTGCAAATATAAGGATATTTTTAAATCATAAAACTAAAAATTTAAAAGCTATTTAAATCCTTAAATTTGCCTCACCATATATAATAGACATCATGATTCACAAGAATATCAAACTCGTTTTATCTGGAGCTTCGTTAGGATACGGTATTTATCAATTTATTGAAGGTAATATTGGTAATGGTATCTTTTTTACCCTTCTAGCGGTACTAATCTTATTCTTCTACTTCAGAAACGAGTTGATCCTTTGGTCTTTTCTGAAAATGCGTAAACAGGACTTAGAAGGAACTGAAAAGATTTTGAATAAAATTAAATATCCGAGTCGAGCACTTATTCAAAAGCAACAAGGTTATTATCACTATTTGTTTGGAATTATTTACGCACAAAAAAATCTGGGAACATCCGAAAAACACTTCAAGCAAGCTATCAAGCTAGGGTTAAGCATGGATCATGATTTAGCAATGGCAAAGATGAGTTTGGCGGGAATCGCAATGCAGAAACGCAGAAAGCGAGAAGCACAAACGCTACTTACAGAAGCCAAAAAACTGGATAAGAATCAAATGCTTGGTGACCAATTGAAGTTGATGCAACAGCAATTGAAAAAAATCTAATCCAAAGTCAATTCGATACATAATTTCGAAAGAGACTCATAACCAGACAATTAGTTCTGTTTTAACAAAAAGACGTATCTTTAGAAGACTAATCGATCAACCATGATAGACTTCGAACTAAAGGACAATGCCTTTTTACGACAATTCGAAGCTTGCGTAGAAGGCGAAATGGCTAAAATCGAATACGCAGCTCAAGAAAGAAAGATTTTTCTAACTAAACTTATCGTACCTGATTCATTGAATAATAGTTCCTTCAAGGAAGCTTTTTTAACCAAAGTCTTAGATCATATCGGTGAGAGTAAACTTAAGGTTATGCCTACCTGCCCTGAGGTTGCTTCATTTTTAAAGCGAAACAAGTTTAAGTATCAAGGAATGCTTCCTGTCGGTATTCGAATTTAATTTTCTACCGTCTCGATTCTGAATCGAGCAAATCCTTCATCATCAATTTCGATGATTTCACCATAACATACCTTATTGGCCAATTCAGGATTCCACGGGTATCGCACTCGTAGATAGTTCTCGGTAAAACCTTCTAGGTACCCTTTTTGAATATCCTTTTCAAAAAGAACTTGCTTGAATTTCCCGACTTGCGAATTATAGAATTCTCTGCGTTTTCGTACCGATAATGCTCTAAGCATTTTTGATCGCTTTTTTCGAACTGATAAGTCTACAACCCCTTCCATGGTAGCTGCCAAAGTATTTTCTCTTTCAGAATAGGTAAATACATGCAGATACGAAATATCTAAATCAGCTAAATAGCGATAGGTTTCCAAAAACCGTTCTTCAGTTTCACCAGGAAAACCAACGATTACATCTACACCAATGCATGCATCGGGAAGTTGTTGCCTTATTTGATTTACACGATCCGTATATAGACTCTTCAAATAACGTCGACGCATTAATTTCAGAATCTGATCTGAGCCGCTCTGTAAGGGTATATGAAAGTGAGGAACAAAGTTCTTACTCTTTGAAACAAATTCTATAGTATCGTTACTAAGCAAATTCGGTTCGATTGATGAAATCCGTAATCGTGCGATACCTTCCACCTTATCTAAGGCTTGAATAAGCTCTAAAAAAGTGTGTTCATGTCGCTTATTCCCATATTCCCCTTTACCGTAATCACCAATATTTACGCCGGTAAGTACAATTTCTTTAATATCCTGAGCCGCAATCTCACGTGCATTGTTAATTACATTCTCTAGAGTGTCACTTCGAGAAATTCCTCTTGCCATTGGTATGGTGCAATAGGTACACGGATAATCACATCCATCCTGAACCTTCAAAAAGGCACGTGTTCGCTCAGAGGTTGCATAACTCCCAACATAAAAATCAGTCTCATCAATCTCACAAGCGTGAATAACAGCAGAATCTCTAGGTTGATCTTGGAGTAAATCATTCAGAAATGCAGGTAATTCAAATTTCTCCTTAGCTCCGAGTACCATATCTACTCCATCAACCGCAGCTAACTCTTGCGGTTTCAATTGAGCGTAACAACCAACAGCTATAATTAGCGCCTCTGGGTTATTTTTATGCGCTTGTCTGGCAATAGTTTTAAACTTCTTATCGGCATTTTCAGTAACCGAACAGGTATTGATTACATAAACATCTGCCTTGTCCTCAAAAGAAGTCTTTTCATACCCTTCCTTTTCTAAGGAACGTGCGAGTGTTGAAGTCTCTGAAAAGTTCAACTTACACCCGAGTGTATAAAACGCAGCTTTACCACTACTTTCCACTAGAAACCAGACTTAGTAGTTAATTCATGTACAGCAACAAATAGACCTTTTTCCCTATCATCAAAAGCAATTGATCTTCTTTCTAAAACCCTTTCGGCAGTTTCCATTGCCTTATCTAATCGATAATCGCTCATACCTTGCGGTCCTCCCCAAGTAAAACTTGGAATAAAATTTCTAGGATATCCTGCTCCAAAGATGTTAGCGTTAAAACCAACGACTGTTCCCGTATTAAACATCGTGTTTATCCCTGCCTTTGAATGATCCCCCATTATTAATCCGCAGAATTGAAGTCCTGTTGCTTTAAACCGTCCTGCTGAATAGTCGTATAATTTAACCTCTCCGTAATCATTCTTAAGGTTACTAGTGTTCGTGTCAGCTCCTAGGTTACACCACTCACCTAATATCGAGTTGCCCAAGAACCCTTCGTGTCCCTTATTCGAATAGGCAAGCATAGATACATTATTGAGCTCACCTCCTACTTTACAATGAGGACCAATCGAAGTAGCGCCATAGATTTTTGCTCCCATCTTTACTGTAGAAAAATCACCAATAGCCAAAGGGCCTCGAAGAATAGAGCCTTCCATAACTTTAGCACCCGCTCCTATATAAATAGGACCTTCTTCAGTGTTAAATATCGTTGCAAAAGCGTTAGCATCTTTAGATAAGTAGACCGGATGTTTACCAATAACCATGCAGGTGGGGTGAAGCTCAGCGGATGCGCCCAAGGCTGCTTCATCAAAATCACGAATCAACACTTTATCTAACTTTGAAAATAGATCAGTGATATGATCTAGATGGATCAATTCCCCTTCAAAAGCGATCACTTCAAAATGAGCACGATCTCCATCAAAGTTTTCAGGACGAACATAGGCTATACATTTACTTTGCCACATCAATTGCTGGCCTGCTTTCAGCTGCAATATACCCTCTGTCAGTTCTACAGAGGGAACAATAGTTGCATTGATTACGATTGCAGCACTATTTTCAGGCGCTTTCGAAAAATAGGGCGTTAAATGTTCGGCAGTATCATAAGAAAACACTCCCTCGTTTAGTAAGTTGCGCCACTTCTGTATGAGAGTCGTTATCCCAAACCTTAATTCAGCAATAGGCCTAGACAAAGTAAGCGGATAAAATCGACTTGTCTCATCGAAATCACTAAGTATTATATGCATGAAGGTTTGTTTTTGACAAAAATACAATCAAAAAAAAAGCACCCCAACTTTTCGGTTAGCGTGCTTTTAAAACTTCTATAGAAAAGTTCTTTATTTCTTGAATTTCGAGTATTTATTTTTGAATTTATCAATTCGACCAGCGGTATCAACCAATTTTGATTTACCCGTATAAAAAGGATGAGAAGTTCTTGAGATCTCAAGCTTCACTACTGGATAAGTTACACCGTCTACTTCAATAGTCTCTTTAGACTCTGCAGTTGATTTAGTGATAAATACATCATCATTTGACATGTCTTTAAACGCTACTAGACGGTAATTTTCTGGGTGTATTTCTGGTTTCATCGTAATATTATACTTTTCGAGTGTGCAAAAATAAAATAATTTCTTCTTTTGTACAATCTTTTTTTCGTGCGCGCTTAACACCTACCAAAAATTTCAATATTCGTTTTTATAAGGTATATTGCATTACCTAAAAAACCAACCATGAATACAGCAGTAAAAACAAGCTCCTTCATGCTTCTATACGGAGCAATCCTTGGTGTTTTAAGCGCCATTTTTTCTTTTATGCTCTACACCATGGATATGCATTATCAAGGTGGATTTCTGGTGTTGTTAATAAACTTTGTTATTTTACCTATTGTTATAATGTCGATAGGAATTTATCAATTTAAAAGAACTAACAAAAATCTGGTTAGATTTTCCGAAGGTTTAAAAATAGGTGTAGGAATAAGTATAATTGGTGGGGTAATAATATTAATCTACAATAATATTTTAATCAATTTTATTGATCCAGATACTATTGAAAAGTCAATAAATTATGCTCGAGAATTACTTATTGATGATGGTAGACTAACAAGCGATCAAATTGAATTGCAACTGGAAGCAATCCGCAGAAGTAAAGAACTAAAAAGTCAGATTATAGGGTTTTTTGTTGTGCACATTCTTTTCGGTTTCTTACTATCTCTAATCCCTGCTGCAATTCTTAAACGAAGCGAGGACTAGCCACTAAAAAATAGTACTTTTGATTCTGCAATGCAGCTATCAATTGTTATCCCTTTATACAACGAATGTGATTCGTTATCAGAAT
>Ga0181598_1005033_pt1 | contig 10718 bp, 11 predicted proteins | sample 041ome_4_FD_153295 | JGI IMG/M metagenome (GOLD analysis project Ga0181598, IMG submission 153295) | Coastal salt marsh microbial communities from the Groves Creek Marsh, Skidaway Island, Georgia - 041404US metaG (spades assembly) | ecosystem: Environmental > Aquatic > Marine > Intertidal zone >...
CCTGCCTCATGGGCAATCGCAGGCAAATGAAGACCAGCATTAGTAGAACCTCCTGAAGCAGATACAACGATCGCCGCATTAATTAAAGATTGTTTAGTGACAATATCTCGAGGTCTTAAATTTTTTTCAATTAAGTCCATAACAACACGGCCACTTTCATAGGCGTATTGATCTCTACTTTCATAAGGCGCAGGTGTCATCGCAGAACCTGGAAGCGCAAGTCCAATGGTTTCGGACACACAAGCCATGGTATTGGCCGTGAATTGACCACCGCAAGAACCCGCAGAAGGACAAGCAACGCACTCTAATTCATGAAGTTCCTCATCTGTCATGTTACCACTTGAGTGTTTTCCCACAGCTTCAAATACATCAACAATAGTAACGTCTTTACCTTTGTGCACACCTGGCAGAATTGATCCACCATACATGAAAACAGAAGGAACGTTAAGGCGAACCATAGCCATCATCATTCCAGGAAGAGATTTATCACATCCAGCTAAACCCACTAAAGCGTCATAACAATGCCCTCGAACTGCTAATTCCACAGAGTCCGCAATAATTTCACGACTTGTAAGCGATGATTTCATTCCCTCATGGCCCATAGCAATGCCATCAGTAACAGTAATAGTAGTGAATTCTCTAGGCGTGCCGTTAGCATCTTTGACACCTTTTTTGGCAGCTTGGGCCTGTCTTGATAAAGAAATATTACATGGAGCTGCTTCATTCCAAGTTGTTGCAACGCCCACAAAAGGTTGGCTGATATCTTTTTCAGTCATGCCCATCGCATAATAAAATGCACGATGAGGAGCGCTATTAGGACCTACAGAGACATGACGACTTGGTAAATTCTTTTTATCAACCATTTAGAGTTTCTAATATACTATCAATTTTTGATAATTCCAAACTAATAGCAATTTGCCTATTTTTATTCTGTTCAATTAAATCTTGAGGAGCGCGCTCTACAAAATTTGAATTATTTAAATTTTTATCAATACCAGTTTTTTCTTTTTTTAAGCCATCAGAACTTTCACTTAGTTTTTTGATTATCTTATCTTTATCAATTTGATCTGTTTCAATTTCATAATCAAATTTTTTAAAAGGTAAAGAAACGCTCTGAGTTAAAGGATTCAATGATAAATTTTTTCGAGTTAAAAATTCAAAGACTTCTTGATTTTCTATAAATAAATTTTGTAAAGTTTCATTTGAAGAATAAATTAAAACTTGATGCTCTTTTTTAATATCAAAGAGTTTTTCAATGGATCTATATTCCTCAATAAATTCAATAAAGTTATTGGCATTTTCAATAGACTGTTCATCGATGAGCATATCTTGATAATTCCATTGATTGGTCATGAGGATATTTTTGTTATTATAAGACCATAATTTCTCGGTAATGAATGGAATGATAGGGTGTAAGAGCTGGAGGAGAGAATTAAAAATTAAATGAAAAGTATAAGTAGTTTCTTCTCGGTAACGATCTGAGTCTAATAAATTTTTAGATAACTCAATATACCAATCACAAAAACTATGCCAGGTGAAATGATAAAGTTGATTAGCAACTTCATGAAAATAATAATTTTGATAATTTAGTTGAACATCTTTATATAATTTTTGAAATTCATTGATGATCCATTGATTGAAAATATGTTTAGGCGTCAGTTGTTTGGGTTCTTTTTTTAAAGGATATACACTCTTAAATTCTGCATATTTATAAGCATTGATGATTTTAGTGACAAAATTACGATAACCTGCAATTCTTTGCTCACTTAATCGAACATCTCGTCCAGGTGTATTCAGAGAAGTTAGGGTAAAACGAAGAGTATCCGCACCGTATTTATCAATGATCTCAAGAGGATCAATAACATTTCCTTTTGATTTTGACATTTTTTGTCCTTTTTCATCTCTGACAAGTGCGTGAACATAGACAGTATGAAAAGGAGTTTGGGACATAAACTTATTTCCCATCATCATCATACGAGCAACCCAAAAGAATATGATATCAAATCCCGTCACTAAAACTGAATTCGGATAGAAATTTTCCAGCGCCTGTTCTTGATCAGGCCAACCTAAAGTTGAAAAAGGCCATAACGCTGAGGAAAACCAGGTGTCTAATACATCTTGATCCTGTTTTAGTATAATTTTATCTGCTTTGTAATAATCAATGGCTTGATCTCTTGCTTCTTGTTCTGTTTCAGCGCAGAATTCTTTTCCATCGGGTCCATACCAGACAGGAATTTGATGACCCCACCAAATTTGACGAGAAATACACCAAGGTCTAATATTTTCCATCCATTGAAAATATGTTTTCTCCCAATTCTGAGGAAAAAATTTTGTCTCCCCATCCTTCACAACTTGCATGGCTTGTTTGGCGAGTTCTTCGGCGTTACAAAACCACTGATATGTTAAATAAGGTTCAACAATAGTATTCGAACGGTCGCCGTAAGGAATAGTTGTTTTGTAATCTTCAATTTTTTCAATAAAACCATTTTCTTTGAGAGCTTTGACAATTTTTTTTCTAGCATCAAAGCGATCCATGCCTTGATATTCTTCCGGGCAATTTTGGTTTAGCGTCCCATTATCGTTTAAAATATTTAAAAGTTCTAAATTATGTCTTTTTCCTACTTCAAAATCATTAAAGTCGTGAGCAGGAGTTATTTTCACTGCTCCGCTTCCCATCTCTGGATCAGAATATTCATCAAAAATTAATGGAATGGATCTATTCGTAAGGGGAATAGTAAATGTAATATCTTTCATTGATTGATATCGTTCATCATTCGGATTAACAGCAATGGCGGTATCACCAAATATCGTCTCTGGTCTCACAGTAGCCACTGTAATTGATCTCCCATTTGAGGCGGGATATGTAATATAATAAATTTGGGTACTAACTTCTGTGGGCACTACCTCTAAATCCGAAATAGCAGTTTTAAATTTTGTATCCCAGTTCACTAATGACTGACCTTTGTAAATTAGCCCCTCTTTATATAAAGAAACAAAAACTTTTCTCACTGCCGCCGAGAGTCCTTCATCCATAGTAAATCGCTCTCGAGACCAATCACAAGAGCTACCAAGTCTTTTTAGTTGGTTAATAATGGTAGAGCCCGAGTATTCTTTCCATTCCCATACTTTTTCTATGAACTCGTCGCGTGATAAATCTTTTCGAAAAATATTTTCCTTTTCTAAATTTCGCTCAACAACCATTTGAGTCGCAATACCTGCATGATCCGTACCAGGCTGCCATAGGGTATTGAATCCATTCATACGGTGGTAACGAACTAAAATATCTTGAATAGTATTATTTAGAGCGTGGCCCATATGAAGGGAGCCCGTTACATTTGGAGGAGGAATGCAAATAGAGAAATTTTTATCGAAGTTATAAGACGGTTTAAAGCAACCTTGTTCTACCCAATTTTCATAAATTTCCCTTTCGTATTTTTTTTTATCTTGGAGGTCATCCATGAAATTTAAAAAACAAAAGGTTCTTTAGTGATGAATTTATATAGATAGCGAGATAAAGCCTCTTCGACGATAAAACGATTACAATTGTTATCAACCTTCACATATTTAACAATTTTATGTTTAATTTCCGGATTATCTAAAACGCAAACTATGGTTGCATTTTCGGATGCTTTTTTAATTATTTGAGAAGGCTCAACATCAAGAGAGCCATTAATTACGATTTTATTATATTTGCTGATATTAGGGTTTTTATTAGAAAAAAAACTTTCAATGGTAGTTTTTAGTAAATTAGCTTGAAATAAATTTTCACTTAAACTTTTTTTAAATATATCAATCATAACTTCAGAACTTTCAATGCAATCAATCGAATTTGTATATTGATTAATTATGGAGGTGATGGTCCCTATTCCAGATCCAATTTCGAGTACTTTATCTTCTGTTGTTAAATCAAGACACTGAACTAAGTGACTTGAGGTTAATGGAGGTAAGATAAATCTTCCTTCATCTAACTCAATGATTTGGTCAGAGTAAGCGAGATGTTTATGGTCTTGAGGAAACAAATTTTCTCGAGGAAAATCTTCAATTTTTTCAATTAAATCTAAATCTCTAATACGATTTGCTCTTAGTTGGTTTAACACCATATTAGATCTGGCTTGTTCAAAATTCATGATTAGATTTTGATTTATAACAAAAATATTAACTTTTCAAAGATCATTATCGACTCAGATATTTCAATCCATCAAAGATAAATTAAGGTAAAAAAGATATGAAGTATTTACAACTAATTTTATTAATAACATACCCTATTTTTAATCTATCCGCTCACCAACCTGCATTAAATGAAGAAAACACCAACTCCCCTAGCAATGCTTATTTAATTGAAAAACCAGAAATATCTAAAGCAATTTATGGAACGCTTGAAGGAAATGTGCATTTCTACAAAATTAAATCTGAAATAGATTTTAATTTCTATGTTGGCATTACCACACCCAAAATTGATGGCTGTGATACATTTGATAAGTTTTCAATTGAAGTCATAAACATTACTAATGGGTTGGAAGAAACTTTACTAGAATTAGATGGTGAAAATTATCAATGGTGGGAGTGGTATGAACCCTATGGAAAAAAGTTTTATTGGATAGGTCCAGAATTTGGCGCTGAATTTAAAAGCACAAATATCTATAAAGCAGGGGAATATTTAATTAAAGTTTTTAATAATGACAATCAAGGTAAGTATGTTCTTGCAACTGGAGATATTGAAAAATTTGGACCCTTAGTGATTGCTCAACTTCCATTAATCATGCCTAAAGTAAATAAATTTTGGAAAATAGAAAATTGTCCTAAATAATTTTCCACAAATTTTTTTTTAAAATGTGTTTTTTTTTTATTTTTCTGTTAACATTTTAATACCTATAAGGATAGGTATAAGGTCGGAGGTTACAAAGATGAAGCCACCAAAGTCGAAAAGTTAACATTGCGTAACTTTACTAAATAAACCTCTTTTTTTAATAAGAGGTCTGCTTGGCAGAGCCAAGACGTGTATGCAAAGAATGGACTTACCATTGTCCATAACTTTGGTAAGTCATTCTTTAATTTTTAATATCTTTTTATGTTTTTATGCTAGTTTAACTTATGCTTATCTTTGTATGTAAATTTTTTCATTTGATTTCTTTATTTATTGCTGGTGGCGGAGGTATTGGAAATGCTGTTATTCAATCCATTTACAAAAAAGAAGGTAAAATACCCGAGCCACATTTAGCTAAAAGTTTTCGTATTTTGGCTTTTATCTCATTAATCGCCGTGATTACAATGTGGGCAACAGGGGTTGTGCTTGTAATTTTAATTTATGGTGGATTTGACCTAGGATGGTATTTCCATATAAAACTTATTGGGGCAACTCTCATTTTACTGAGTGTTTTGTTTGTTAATCTTCATTTAAAAAAATGTTCTCAAAATCAAATTCCACCTAATCAACAACTAATAAAATATTCGGCTTCAATAGCGCGGTTAGGTTTAATATTGGCAATTGCTGGTGCCATTTGGACGTTTGTGTAATATTTTATTTTTTTAAAATTATGCTAGTTTGAATTCATGCAAGTTAACCTTGATAAATGGCATCATTGCAATGTTGACAAACAAGAATTCTTAAAACTACTTCAAAAATCTGATTACCAAGGATTTAAACATATGTTTATTTTTTTTGGCTCTTTAGCTCTTTTTGGATATTTAGCATATGCCACTTGGGGGACTTGGTGGACTGTATTATTTTTTTTCATTTATGGAAATATATGGAATTGTGCTGATCCCATTTGGCATGAAACAGGACATAAAACTGCTTTTAAATCAAATTTTTGGAATAACTTTTTTTACCATATAGGAAGTTATATGAATGGTTTTGAGCCTGTACGTTGGAGATGGTCTCATTTTCGCCATCACGGCTATACTTACTTCGATGATCCCCTTGATTTTGAGATAGCAATAAGAAAGCCAGCGGATGTTTTTTATTTCTTTAGCCTCTTTATTCCTTTTTTCGATTTTTTTAATTTTAAAAAAACTACTCAATATGAAACTATCCTTCATGCTTTAGGTATTAAAACCGATGTAATGAAGCAAGTTATTCCAGAAAAAGAACATCAAAAATGTATGAACTCTTCAAGACTGCATGTTGGAATTTGGTTGTTAGTGATACTTATTTCCATCGTCTTTAAATCCTGGCTTCCTGTTTTCTACTTTGTTTTACCTAACTACTATGGGATTACCTTAAAAAGACTTTTTGGTTTAACTCAGCACACAGGGCTAAAAGATAATATTAAGGATCATCGTTACAGCACACGAACAATGCATTTAAATCCGATTTTTAGCTTTTTATACTGGCAAATGGAATATCACATTGAACATCATATGTTCCCCACTGTCCCCTCGCATAATTTACCGAAGTTACATGAGTTAATAAAAGATCAAATGCCTCCTGCAAAAAAAGGTTTATGGGGTGCTTATTCGGAAATTATTCCAACAATTCTAAAACAAGCTAAGGATCCCAGCTATGAACTAAAAGTAGCTGTACCTCAATAAAAAAAGTTAATCAGAACTAAATAGCATTTAGATATAAATCGATATCTAATTCCGAAACCGTGCTCGCTACTTTTTGATATTCCATTTCTTTAATAGCTATAAAAGCCTTATGAAGGTCTGGACCTAGAGTTTCTTTTAAAAATTTAGATTTTTTGGCAGAAAGGATAGCTGAGCTCCAGTCATGGGGCATATGGAGCTTAGAATTTGATTTTTGTTTATATGCATTTCCTTTAATCTGTGATGGTGCTTTGATTTTGTTTTTCATACCATATCTCATTGCAGATAGTACAGTTAAGGCCACTAAATAAGGATTAGCATCAACCCCAGAAACACGATGTTCTATTCTTCTATTCTTAAGGTTGCTCGAGGGAATTCGAAAAGCAACAGATCGGTTATCTAAACCCCAATTAGGCGTCACCGGCGCATAAGAGCCTAAAACTAATCTTCTCCAACTATTAGCATTAGGAGCAAAGACAAGCATACTCTCCCCCATAGTTTTAGCTAAACCGCCAAGGGCATAATCAAGATTAAGGTTAATTGTATTTGTTTTCTTCTCGGCAAAAATATTTTGACCTTTATTGTCATACATTGAGACATGAAAGTGCATCCCAGAACCCGATACATTCTCCATGGGTTTAGCCATGAAACATGCTGTTACACCATGGGCTCGAGCTTGAGCTCGAATGATCCTTTTTAAACGAACAATATCATCAGCTGCTTTTAGTAAATTTTTTTGATGTTTTAAAGTTAATTCATATTGACCGGGTGCATATTCAGAAATAACGGTTTCAGCTTCAATATCCGCAATGGCAGTTGCTTCATAGATATCATTTAACAAGGGAAGCATGCCATGAAGATTATCTACGGAATAAACATCTGTTTTTCTATGAGATCTTTTTTTTCCAATTATAGATTTTGCTGGTTGAAGCTTGCCGTATTGATCTAAATCATTGGATACAAGAAAAAATTCTAATTCGAAGGCACCACATAAATTAATTCCTTCTTTTTCACATTGCTTGACTGCAGTCTCTAAAACATTTCGTGAATCGATACTGAGCTTATTTCCTTCAATATCCGACATGGTCATAAAAAGTTCACCTCTTGGAGGTTTGCTATTATAAATTGGTTTTAAAGAAGAAGTTATGGGCCAAGCTTTGATGTCACCATCACCTTGTTCTAAAATTAATCCAGTTTCAGGTACATCTTCTCCTGTAATATCCATCCCAAGTAAAGACAAAGGAAACTGTCGACCGGATTCATAAAGTTTCAGAAGTTCATGTCTTCTAATAATCTTTCCTCTGCCAACACCATTGACATCATGGAGAACGATATCAACAGATTTGATTAAAGGATATTTATCAAGAAATTTTTTAGCTTCAGTTATATATTTCTTAGAGTCATTTTTTTTCATGATGTATTAATAAATAATATTAACTAATATCTAATTATATTTTTATTGGAAGGCTAAAATGATATTTGGATTAAATTTCGACCATTTAGGTGGTGCAAATGTTCAGGATAATTTCAATTCTATAAATACATCAGATAAAGAAAAAACTGTATGGTTACATTTTGATGCGGACTCAAATGAAACACGACAGTTCATTGATCAAAAACTATCCCATTTGGATCCTCATATTAAAAGAGCAGTATTAGCTGAACAAACAAGACCAAGATTTGTTCCTTTTGAAAATGGTTTTCTGTTAATCCTTCGAGGAGTTAATTTAAACAAAGATCAATCTCATGAAGATATGATATCCTTAAGAATATGGATTGAAAAAAATAGAATTATATCTTTTCAGAAAAGAAAACTTCAAACAATTTCTGATTTAAAAGACTCACTTTTGAATGGCAAAGGTCCAAAATCAATTTCTGAATTTATTCAAAAATTGATTGAAATACTCATTTTTAAAATGGAGACTCCGTTTGATGAGCTAATTAAAGATACTGATAATTTTGAATTGCTTGACTTAAATTTACTTTCAAAAAATCAAAGTGATCGTTTAAGTGATATTAGAAAAAAATGCGCCATCTTCTCTAGATATTTAGTTCCTCAAGCAGAAGCAATTAATTCAATGATAGATAATTCAAACAATAATTTGATTAATGAGCAAGATTTAAAAAGAATAAATGAAACTTATCATGATATTTTAAGAAGAGTTGAGGATATATCTTCATTAAAAGAAAGGATTCAGTTTATATATGATGAACACAGTCATGCAATTGCTGAAAAGATGAATAAAACCATGTATAAAATAGCAATCATCTCAATGATATTCATACCAATAAGTTTCTTGACTGGACTTTTGGGAATTAATTTAAGTGGGATACCTTATGCATCAAGTGGGAGTGCATTTATTGGATTTTCATTGTTATTGTCAATGATTTTAGTTATTCAGTTAATTATTTATAAAAAATTAAAGTGGATATGACTTTGATATCATAAATAAGAAAAATTATAGAATTTACAAAACTTATACTGTAAATATTCCTAATAAGGCCCGCTGGCAGATTGGTTATGCAGAGGACTGCAAATCCTTGTAGCTCGGTTCGATTCCGGGGTGGGCCTCCAAAATACTATGACATCATTTGATCACATCGAAGTACACGTTAACAACATTAATAATTACATAGATTTTTTAAAAAAGTTATTTGATGGTGGAGAAAGCAAAGTTTTATCTGAAAATGGCACTTCTATGTTTAAAAGCCCTGAAGGTTTATTTATAGAATTAAAAAAAAAGGAAACTGTCGCTAATTCAATCTTATCTGGTTTCTGTCAACCTTGCTTAAGAAAGATAAATGCAAAAAAATTTATTGAAGAAAATAACTTAGAAATAGTGAGTGAGATAGAAAGTCAAAATGGAAAAATATACTTTTTTAAAGACTTTGAAGGCATAATTTGGCATTTAAAAGACTATGAAGAAAGAGATTGGACTAATAATTGGTAATTAAATTATATAATTAAGCTAATAAAACCAACGATAACCATTATTATTGATAATACGAAACAAATTTTAAAAATAAGATTCAATAAATTAAATTCTTTTTTTCCAATATATCGTTTCTTAGCAATATATAAGGCTGCAGTGATGATCGTTAAAAACCAGAAAGAATTAATAATTAACTCAGAATCAATATTCATTTTTAAAAATTAAACCATCCCAAAACGTAAGTAGATAGACCAAATAAGCCTAAAGTAACTAATAACATGACAATAAATACTCTGTCTAATTTATCATATTGAGAAAGTGCCTCATTATTAAGGTTTTCGTCGCTATCATAAATTTTATTTCTTTTAAAATAAAAATAGATTGTGGTAACTAGCGATAAACAAAAAAGAATAAATGCCCACATGTATCTAAAACCTCCCTATTTTTTCTTTCTATAAAAAATTATGCCAATAATAATTATTAAAACACCAATAATCATTAATAATTCACCAGCATTCCAAAACCAAATTAAAAAATCGATCATTTATTTATCAGCATCAAATATTTCATCTACAGGTACTTGAAGACTATTAACTAATTGGTTCGTTTTTGCAGCTAAAGCAACTATTTTTAAAAATTCAGCGTGTTCTTCACTAGTCATTCCTAATTTTTTAGCTGAAGCCGTATGAGAGTGTGTACAATAACTACAATTATTGGTAATAGAAACAGCCATATAAATCATTTCTTTCATTTTTTTATCAATCAGCGTTTCTTTGGTCATTAAGTTCTTTACCTCTGTCCAAACCTCTTTAAGAAGAGATGGATCAAAAGCTAGATATTTCCAAAAATTACCTATGTACTGAGTATTGCGCGTGTCTCTGATATCTTGATAAGTTTCTTTGACTAATTGATCATTTTCATCTGTGATTTTTTTTACTGTGGTCATGTACACCTGCCTTTTTTATCCAATTGCTTAATATTAATAAAAACATAATATCCCTGATCGTGTCCTCATTCTATTTGAATAATAAAAACTTATTAATTTTTGGATTTTTAACCTGTATGGGTTCTGCCTTTGGTCAAACGTATTTTATTTCTTTATTTGGAGCGGAGTTAAAAGAAACATTAAGCTTAACTAATGGAGAATTTGGATCATATTACTCGCTAGCAACTATAATTAGTGCGATTACTCTTATTTGGGTAGGGAAATTGATTGATAGTGTCGCTCTTCGAAAATACACCCTCTTTGTAATTATT
>Ga0181598_1005034_pt1 | contig 10717 bp, 7 predicted proteins | sample 041ome_4_FD_153295 | JGI IMG/M metagenome (GOLD analysis project Ga0181598, IMG submission 153295) | Coastal salt marsh microbial communities from the Groves Creek Marsh, Skidaway Island, Georgia - 041404US metaG (spades assembly) | ecosystem: Environmental > Aquatic > Marine > Intertidal zone >...
GAGGCGACGGAGGTGGACTCGGCGGTGGCGACGGAGGCGGACTCGGCGATGGCGGAGGTGGACTCGGCGGTGGCGACGGAGGTGGACTCGGCGATGGCGGAGGTGGTGGGGGTGAAGGCACGACAAACCCAGAAATTTCCCATTCCCATAAGCCGTTGTAGTTTTTGTTCGGTGAGTTCGGGTGCGGATACACGGTTATTCGAAACCACGCCGAAAATGCTGGATCAAAACTGATTTCAATTTCCTCTAGCGAAACGTACGTGACATCGGTTGCAAAACCAGCAGAGCTCGGGTTTGAAACACCAACGAAAGCACTTCCATCCCAGTACTCGATTGTGATATCGCCTTCAAAATGGTTCGCTCCCGGCTGAGTAAACTTCATCGACGTCACCAACTTGCTACCGGAAGCGAAATTGTACGTCCATTTTGAAGTCGGACCTGAATTGGTGTGTGCCCCATGACCCCAATCCGATGTTGAAGCGTCGAATAAGTTTGAGGGACCACGAGCTGACCATGCATTAGTATAAAAATTCCATGCGTACACGCGATCGCCGTTGCTTAGTTCAGAATAAGCGTTTGGCAAATCGTCGCCAGATTGGACGACGAATCCATCCGCAGTGCTGTAGGAAATTTCCAGCTGATTATTGAGCGGATCGTTATTTGACAGCGAGGAGGGGACTGGCGAAAGACTCGGTGGTGGAGGAGGACTCGGTGGTGGAGGAGGACTCGGTGGAGGAGGCAACGGAGGCGGTGATGGAGGCGGTGATGGAGGCGGTGATGGAGGCGGTGAAGGTGGTGGTGATGGAGGCGGTGAAGGTGGTGGTGAAGGAGGTGATGGAGGCGGTGAAGGTGGTGGTGATGGAGGCGGTGAAGGTGGTGGTGAAGGAGGTGATGGAGGTGGTGAAGGAGGAGGCGTGTATCGATATTTCACTCGTAATAGTCTCTCTCTCAACTCCGCCGCCTTCTTCCTCAATTCGGTCAATCTCTTTTCCACGTCTATCTCTTCCTCGCTCTCACCTCCTGCAATTAATCTCTTACTCACGACCACATTATTCGTGCTCGCGTTTGCGTACGAGATGAGTTTTGCGCGCGTGCGCATCAAATCAACACCAACGTGTATTTCTTTTTCGTCTTTTGATACGCGAACAATTTTCTCGTCTTTGCCGTCGGCATGGACAATGACCGCATTCATCGGTTTCGGTTCTCGCACTTGAGCCGCATTTTGTTCGATGACGAAACACCCGTCGAACACGCACTCGGCTTCGTAGGAGAGCTTCCCGTCCGAGCCGCAATGCGACTGTTTTCCCGACGATGCCAACACAAACCCTTCGGCGCACGTCGGTCTGCACGTGTGACCTCTTGGCAAATTTGAAGTACAATTCCCAACAGCACCGTTCTTCGGTGGTTTCGATGCGTCACAGGATGTCGGCGAAGAAGGAGGCGATCTAGTAGCGATTTCGCCCTCTGTTCCACCCACGAAGAAGAAAAAGAAAACGAAGAAAACCAACAACGAAATCTTCTTGCTCGTCGAAGAAGAAGAAAAAGAAGAAGAAGAAAAAGAAGAAGAAGAAGAAGGTTTCATCGTCGCCGTCTTCCTTTGTACAATAAAACCTCGTCGTTCTTTGTCTTTGTCTTCTCGTTCTTCTGCCTCTCTCGTGACGATCCCGATGATGTGGTTGTTCCTTAACGATGACGATCGAATCATCTCTCCGAAAAAGAAACTTCTTCTTTCGTCTTTTGAGAAGAAGAATGATAATAATAACACGGAGTGTGTTGTTGTTGTTGTTGTTGTTGTTGTTGTTGTTGTTGTTGTTGTTGTTGTTGTTGTTGTTGTAAAGAGAGATCGCGCGATCGCGCGCAACAACTCGTGTTTAAATTAATGGAGAGTGGAGATCCAATAATTATTCTGGACCCTAGCGTTTGGGCCGAGAACGTGAGACGATTTCGCAATAAATGAAAACCTCCTACACACATCGGAGAGAGAGAGCAAGAAAGAAGAGGCACTTTCTTTCCGCAGGTACACGCGTAGTATCGGAGAGTTTGTTATCGGCGTTTTCATTACACACACACACGTAGTATAATATAATATAATATAATATAATGTACTACAGTAGGAAGCTGGTAGGTGCTGGTAGGTCGAGGTAACGCGAGTAGTACGAGTACGAGTATATACTAGTATACTATTTTAAAACGTCGTCGTTTATGTGTCAAGACTTCCCCATTTGCTTCTTGAGCGCTCGCAACATGTCCTCGACGGATTCATCTTTCGTGGCCACTTTCTTGTTCGCTTTATCATCACTCTTCGGCGGTATCGTCGCTTTACTACTTGCACTACTACTACTTTTACTGTAACTGCTGCTTTCGCGACTCGCGCTCGAATTCCCGCCGCCGTTCGTACTGTCGTCGTTCCTCGTTTTCTTCGCCTCTTCTTCTCTGGCGTCGTCGTATTTTTGGAAATCTTTCCTCTCGTTCTCCTCTAAAAACTCCACGAACTCCTCGCCGAGCGTCTCCAACTCTTCCCATATGCTCTTCGGCTTGGACGGGTCTCTTCCTTTGCGTCTTTCGCGCTCTTCGAACTCTTTCTCCACGTCGCGGAAGAAATCTGAAAAGCCGTAAAACGTTTCTTCTTCCTCCGCTTTCTGCCGTTGTTGTTGTTTGGGTGGTCGCGCGTACGACGAAGACGACGACGAAGAAGAAGCGCTCGTCGTCGTCGTCCACGGTCTACTACTACTCCCATTGCCGCCGCCATTCTTCTTCCAAAAAAGTCTTTTCCTATCGTACTCCTTTCTCAAACGATCGTCCGAGAGCGTGTTGTACGCTCGCTTGCACTTGTTAAACTCCTCCGAAGCGTTTGGTTTCTTGTTCCTATCCGGGTGCGTTTCCAACGCTCTCTTTCGAAAGGCGGTTTTGATATCTCTCTTGGTCAATGATTCGTACGGTTGAGAAAGGTTGAGAATCTCGTACAAGTCGTCCTCTGAATCGTTCGCGTCGAATGGAGCGTTCGAAGAAGAAGATGACGCCGCAGTCCTCGCGTTCCTCCTCCTCCTTCCATCATCATCGTCATCAACCCGTAGGGAGACGAAACTCCGACGAATCGTCTCCGTTCTCATTCGGTCTCGCGTTCGAAAATATCTTCGTTCAAATCGTCTGTTGTTGAAGGTGTTGGTGTTGTTTTTCTCGACGCGTGTAGCGTGAGCGTGCGCGTAAAGCGTTCTCGTCGTCGTCATCTCTCTAAACTTCGCGTATTCTGCGGCATTGTCCTCATAAAAAACGCGCATTTAAGAAGTAGTGTTGTACCATTTATTCATCTCTCTCTCACACACACACACTCTCTCTCTCTCTCTCTCTCTCCCTGTGTGTGTGTGTGTGTGTCTGCGTGCTGCTGCTTTTAAAATGAAACGAATTTCGCAAGATGACGACGACGTAAACAACGACGACGGAGAAGAAGAAGACAACAACAACAACAACAACAACAACAAAGAGGAGAGAAAAAAACAGTTGAAAAGAACGACGACGACGGGGAGGAATCAGATTGCGTCGGATTCGCATCTCGATTTATTCGCACTCGCGAGTCATCGGAGCATAACGCCGGTGTTTTTCGAAGAGTTGGGCGCACCAGCACCGGCAGGAGCAGCAGTTAAAGCCGCGACTGTGACTCCAACAGATGATGCGAAGACGAATAGGATACAGATTGTGACTTCGAAACCGAGAGTGCTGATTCTACACACCGGTGGAACTTTGGGGATGAGAAACGATAGTTTTGAAGAGGAAACGGCAACGGTAGGGGTGATGGAAGGTATCGTTGGACACGGCGCACTTTCGTCGCCGAAAGGAGGTACGAGTAATAACACCTCGGGGCTACCGTCACCGATGATGTCGTCGCAAGGGGGAGCGGTGATATCGGGAGAAGAACAGGTCGGCGCGTATCAGAGACGCGTGAAAAAAGGAACCGGAGGTAATTACGATAACAAATTAGGTCCGCGGTCTTTATTGACGGATATTTTGAGTGCGGTGCCGGAGCTCTCGGCGTTTGCAAAGTTACGAGTTCGTGTTTTGTTCAATAAAGACTCGTGCCAGATTGTTCCGAGCGACTGGGTGTTCATAGCGAAGGCGTTACACGAAGCTCGAGAGGAATACGATGCTTTCGTTTTGGTTCACGGAACAGATACGCTCGCGTACACGACTTCGGCTTTGTCGTTGATGTTGGCGAATTTCGGGAAACCAATCATCGTGACGGGAAGCCAACTCCCACTCGCCATGCCCAGGTCAGACGCTCGACAAAACCTCATCGACTCAGTCTCGTGCGCGACGGCCGGTTTTGTGCCTCCGTTCATTTCGGTGAACGAAGTTGCGGTTTGTTTTGGAGGGAAATTGATGAGAGGGAACCGGGTTAGGAAGGTATCCGCGACTATTTATTCCGCGTTTAGTTCGCCGAGTTTCCCGGATTTGGCGCATCTCGGCGTCGGCATCGATTTCAATCCGCAGTTACTGCTAAACGTGAAAGATAAAGAATACGCGCCGAGATTTAAAATAAACCCAAACGTCATTCGAATCTCAATCATTCCTGGATGCGACCCGAATAAAGCGTACGGGGATTTGTACGAAAGAGGCGTTCGAGGTGTCGTCTTGGAGGCGTTTGGCGTCGGTAATATGCCCAACGACGAATTTTGGATTCCTTGGTTACGAGTTCAACGAAAGAAAGGACTCGCAGTGTATCTCTCTTCGCAGTGCGAGAGAGGCACTTTGCATCCAGAGTTGTACATGGCGGGATCGTTCGCTTTAGAAATGGGCGTAAAAGGTGGTCCGATGATGTCGCCCGAGTGCGCCGTCGTGAAACTCATGCTCGCGCTGGCAAACGACGACGTTGATTTAACCGTCCCGCTCGCCGGCGAGTTGTAACTAGTGCGTGTATGTTTAATTATAGCGTATGTTTAATGACCATCTCATTCATATCCTAGTAGTGTATAAAATATTATGAACGTTTCTTTCCCATCTTCTCCGCGGCTATCCGCAACGCGTCTCGAACTTCATCTTCTGGCGCAATCGCAAACAAACTCGCCGGGTACACGCTACTCCCCCATTTCGGATGCATCACGATCTTACAACACCCAACGTTTGTGCACTCGTAGTTCAACAGCGTCACCAACGCGTCCACCTCCCCGTACACCCTCTGCGAGTCTCGATGTATCATCGATAACCCAGAACACGGGTCGATGTAGTCGCACCAAAAGTTCTTCTCTCTCAACACATTCGTCGCAATTTCCGCGAACTTCAAAAACCGTTCCAGGCATAAATCCTTCTCCTCGTCCACTCTTTCCCCGGTTTTGATGATATCCACCGCGGTTTTTTGGCACGTCGGGACGACGATCAATTTCGCCACCTTCTCGTCATCGTCTTCGGTAAAATTGAACATCGCTTGCGCTTCCGATTTGTGCTTTTTCGGGCACAAGTGTAAGGAGTATTCCAGCTCCGCGTAAGAATGAGTCGCATTCGTCTCTTCTTCGTCTTGTTCTTCTCGAAGGCCGACGACGACGGTCGTGATCATGTTGTTTTCTGCCCCTAACATTACACCTATTTTTGTTCTGTGATATGTGGTTGTTTGTTCGCTTAAAAAAAATGAGAGAGAAAAGACTGTCTGTCTGTCGTTTTTTTTTCCCGCCAAATAAAAATTCAAAACTTTCTCCAAGCTAGAAAAAACAACAACAACAACAACAACAACAACAACAACGAATAACTGAATGCGCGCGAGGGTATCGTCGTCTCAAATCGCGATGATGATGAGAGCAACAACAACAAGAACAACAACAAGAACAACAACAACTGCCGCTCTGGAAGGAAGAGGATTTCTTCGTCTTTTCTCCGAGAAGAAGAGCGGCGAGAGGGAGGAGAGATTTTCGGGGCAACGGGGAGGAGGAGAAGATGTTTTTTTTACGCGAGGAGGACGAAGAGGAAGAAGAAGAAGAAGAGGAAGCGAGTTACGACCGTTCGCGGCGCGCGGCGATGGGGGGCAAAAAGGAGTTCTTTCTTCGGGCGAGTATTCTTTTTCGAGCGCGGCGATTGCGCGAGAAATAGGAGAGGAAGATGCGGAGGAGGAGTTGCAAACTTCGGACGTTGATGAAAGCGAAGAAGACAATTGCAGCAGCGCAGAAGCGGAAGCCAGGCACTATAAAAATATGCTCAAAGATAGCGCGAACCGTCCGACGGTAAAGAATATGCTTCGCAGGATAGATGCGACGGATCCGTTAGGCGTCGATATGACGTTGCGAGGATGTTCGAGCCGACTCTACGACGGCATTTTGGGGAAGAAGAAAACGAAGACGAAGACGGGCGGCGCGGGGGGTGCGCTGACGGTGTACGACTTTGCGAGACAGACGCAGGAGAAACATCCGCAGAAAATTTTATTGATTAGAGTTGGCGATTTTTACGAGTGTTTCGGGTGGAACGCGGTCTGTTTAGTCGCGCACGCCGGGTTGAATCCCATGGGGAACACCGGCGTTCCTCGTGCGGGGTGTCCGAAGAATAAAGTTCAAGAAACTTTAGATCGGTTGACGTCGCACGGGCACTCCGTGGTGGTGTGCGAAGAAGTTCCGCAGATGGTGAAGTATGGAACATTGAAAGCGCCGCCGAAGGATAGATTCGTGAGCGCAATTGTCACGCCCGCTTCTCCGATGTACGTTTGTGGTGCGGGAGATCGAGGCGAGGATGTTAATTTCGCGGACGAGCAAGCGTTGCCCCTCTGCGCGGTGGCTTCTTCGTCGTTAGGGTACACTCTCGTTCGCGTTCTCGTCGATGAGCGAGTGTGCCGAGTTGATTACGGTTTAACGGCTGAGGGGTGTGCGGCAATCTTACGCGCTTCTGGGTGCGCGGGGAATAAGTTGTATAAACACAGATCGTTTGGCGCGAATCACGCGAGTAAGAGTAACTCCAGAGGCAATTCGGGTCAATCGCGACGTTTGCGATGGGAGGTTGGTGCCATAGAATCCGTGGTTTCAGAAGACCACTACGATGTTACCGAGATCGCAGATGAAAACGACTTTTACAACGACGAAGGGAAGATGATAAATAGTGAAGATGACCGCCGTCGGCGGCGCCGCGGCCAACGCCGTCTCAGATACGACGGAGACGTCGTTCAAGGATTTTTAGATTTAACGCGTCGCGAACACGGATTAAAACCAAACGAAGACTTTCGAGTCGTCAACATCTCGAACGACCCGCGTTTGGCAGAAGCCGAGAGAGGTTCCGTGCGACCTTTGTCTCTGAATACTGCGCAACAACTCGGCGTGCTCCCTAGTCGAGGCGTTCCTCCTTTGTTAGCCGCAATCGTGAATGATAAGGATGTTCCGGCGAGCTGTCGCTCGTATTTGCAAGAGCTGTTATTATCGCCTCCGCCGCACGACGTTGCCAGGTCAATTCAGTTGGCATGCGAAAAATTCAAAAACACGAACGCATCCATGCCGAACTTGGAAACGTTGCCCGTTACAAAAATTGCAACGCTTCTGAATTCGCGGGAAGCTAGTCATGTTTTCTTCGCAGACTTGTTTGCCATGGCAGATGCATGCGAGCGATTTCTCGAGCACGACGATGCGGATTTACGAATCGCGGCTCGGAGTTTGTTGGAGAAAGCGACCAGCCGTAAACTTGGAACGCGAGCGTATGAAGATGAAAAGAAATTAGCAGAAACATGCAGAAACGTAAAGCAAATTATTGAAAGTATCATTTCGTCGGATGTATTTGATGAGTATCACTTAGGATATTCATCGAAAAGCGCAACGTTGAGTGGTACGATAACACTGCGCGATGATGTCAGTAATGATGATGGTGATGACGATGCGACAGATGATGATGACGAGAATGATTCCACTTTGGGCGAAGATGACGATGAAGTAGACGACCGCATTGTCCGTTGCGACCCTCCTTCTTCGTCATTTTTACGCTTTTTCCCGCGACGATTTGCTTTTGAGAATGAACGCTGGAGAGGCAGAGTCCGAAGAGACACAGTTGCCGAGGCTATCGATAAAGTGGATGCAGCGGCAACGTCGTTACACGATGCGATTGTCGATGATTTACTCCCTGTCCTCGAAAAATCGGACGTGACGCGCAAAGCGCGCGCAAAGCGCTGCGAAATTGAACATTGCCAGCGGAATAATTCGTTGTGGTTGCGCGGTGTTTCTAAAACTGCCGTTTCAGATTTTGAATCTCCTTCATCTTCTCCTACTACATCTCTGATTCATCCTCGCGACCGCTTTGGACGCGAGTTGAGCGATCGATGGACGACTCAAAACGTAGAAGATAAGCTAGAGAGATACCGACAAAGCTGTCGGGAAGCGCAAGCGGCTGTTGCTGGACAACTTCGAATGCTATCTACTTCGCTTCAACCATTCGTTGGTGCATTAATTGCTTGCTCAACTTTGTCAACAATTTCTCTCGCAATAAACGCGCACGTGTCCAAAACGCAATCTAAAGGATGGACGATTCCACGCCTTCTCGATCCAGAAGATTGCAAAACTCCGTTTCGAGTGGAAGACTTGGAGCCTTTCTGGATGGACAGCACCGCCGATCTGAACGTTATCTCAAACACGGTAGACATAGATGGAATGATAACATTAACGGGTCCAAATATGGCGGGAAAAAGTACAATTCTTCGTAGTTTGACTTCCGTGGCGTTGCTATCGCAGTGTGGGTTAATGGTACCGGCGCGAGGAGAGTGTATCGTTCCAAGATTCGATTCAATCACTTTGAGAATGGCGTCGTCGGATTCACCGAGCGAAGGCCTGAGCGGATTCGCCGTGGAGATGATGGAGATCAAGTGCGTTATGGAAGAGTCTTCCTCTTCTTCTTTTGTTTGCGTAGATGAGCTCGGAAGAGGAACAGAAGCGGCGCACGGCACTGCTATCGCAGCGGCGGTTATAGAGAAGCTAGATTATTTAGGCTGTCGAGGTGTTTTTGCTACACACCTTCACGGTGTCTTGGACTGCGATACCCGCTTGTCGCCATTCGCAAAGAACATGCGCATGGGAACAACAACAACGCCAGAAGGTAAGATGAGCCCAACTTGGAAAATAGAAGATGGGGAGTGCAGAGAGTCACTGGCCATACAAACCGCCGCAGACTGTGGGCTCGAGGACGACGTTTTGAGACGTGCGCAGACGTTTTTACGGCAGAATATTACCACTGCAAAAAATAGTATTAGTGTTAGGAAAGGAGACATGTCATCCTCCCCTCCTGTTGTATCCTCCTCAAAAGTTGAGAAAAACAGAAACAGCGGTATTTCCGACCTAGCCTCCGGACTTTTAACCGCTCGGAGTTTCATTCTCGCCGAAGAAGGAGAAAAAGACGAAGAAGATGCTGCCGGCGTGTTCGTAGTGTTACGAAATGAACACCCACCAGCCAAAGTAGCGCACGGCTGTTCCGTCGTCTATGTCATCCGCGACGCCAACGGTTGGACCTACGTCGGCGAAACCGAAAGTATCGCCAACCGTTTGAATTCACACCGCCACAAATATGGCTCCGACATCGACTGCGCGTTCGTCACCGTCGCGCAAGGTAAATCAACCGCCAGAGCAATCGAAACGGCCACCATTCGCGAGTTCAGGAGGAAAGGCGTGCCCTTGAAGAGCGATTTCGACGCATCGCACGAGAATTTCGGCGGCCTAAGCAGTCGGAACAGTAGCATCAGCAGCAGTAGCAACACAACTCGATGAAAATTTTAGAGTTCCGCGCGTTGTAGCCTCGCTGTGCAAACGAGAGAGGAAGAAGTGCAAACCGTGCTCGCCTTCTTAGTCCGCGGAGGAAGGAAACTGATGTTGTTTAGGGTAGGGTAGGGTGTTAGAATGTGTGACAACCTACAGTCACGGTGCTGATTAAGCTAAACAAGTTTTAGAAGAGAGTTGATTCGTTCTTTGATAGAAATAAAACGCTATAAAAAGTCTGGCAAAGGCCCTAACTGGTCTGCCTTAACAAAATGTTACCCTAAAATCACACATAGAATCGAGTTTTAGATCTAGGTTAAGATTTTGTCTTTTGTGAGAAAAAAAAATCCCAAGAATCAATTTTGAACCATTCCGCAAAACAAAAGCACGCACAACACACACGCGCGCAGACACACACACACACGCACAACACACACACGTAAGCAAAGGAAGACGGCGACGATGAAACCTTCTTCTTCTTCTTTTTCTTCTTCTTTTTCTTCTTCATCGACGAGCAAGAAGATTTCGTTGTTGGTTTTCTTCGTTTTCTTTTTCTTCTTCGTGGGTGGAACAGAGGGCGAAATCGCCGGCTTGGGAGGCATACAGAGAGGTTCGAATCGCGTCGAATACGCGGACGGCGCGTTCAACGTTCGAAGCGGAGGAAAAGGAGGGAGAGAGTTACAAATCAACACGCACCGCGTGAAGACGAGATCGGAGTGGCAGTTTTGGGAGCAAGTTCAGTGTCGAGAGAAGTTGTTCTTGGGGAAAGACGAAGACAAAGTCGAAGTTGGCGAACGATTGGCGACGATATTTGCGAAAATGGAGAGTTTGACCAAAGATGTGGCGGAGTCGAACGCGGACCTGAGAGCGGAAAACGCGGATTTGCGAGCGGCGTTTGTCGCGCTAGAAGCAAAGGTGGATATTTTTTTCCAGCCGCCGAGTCCGCCGCCGCCGAGTCCGCCGAGCCCACCGCCGAGTCCACCGAGCCCACCGCCGCCGAGCCCGCCGAGTCCGCCGCCGCCGAGTCC
>Ga0181598_1005042_pt1 | contig 10706 bp, 8 predicted proteins | sample 041ome_4_FD_153295 | JGI IMG/M metagenome (GOLD analysis project Ga0181598, IMG submission 153295) | Coastal salt marsh microbial communities from the Groves Creek Marsh, Skidaway Island, Georgia - 041404US metaG (spades assembly) | ecosystem: Environmental > Aquatic > Marine > Intertidal zone >...
TTCTCTCGAAATGCAGTTAAGTCTGGATGAGTCTTGAGAATTTCGTCAATGTTAGCGTTTTTGAACATAAGCGAAAAGGATCTTACTTATTTTTTAATGATCATATTGGTAACTTGAAGTACGCGTAACGCGGAGCAGGTTAAAAACTTTAGATGCAATTTTATTACCCCACCACGTGTTAGACTAACAGGTTTAAGTGAACTAATCCGCTAAGGCTCGTTTAATGATTTCTAAAGTTCTAAAAAAGCTATTTGGCAGTCGTAATGACCGTCTATTAAAGACTTACCAAAAGAATGTTCGGCTCATTAATCAATTTGAGCCAGACTTGGAACGCCTCTCTGATGAAGCTCTTAAATCCAAGACGTCTGAGTTTAAAGAACGGCTCGCCTCTGGAGAGACTCTGGATAACGTCCTGGCTGAAGCGTTCGCTGTCGTGCGCGAAGCCAGTAAGCGTGTTTTGCAGATGCGGCATTTTGACGCCCAATTACTCGGTGGTATGGCTCTTCATGAGGGCAAGATTTCCGAGATGCGCACCGGAGAGGGTAAAACTCTGGTCGCAACGTTGCCAGCTTATCTTAACGCGTTAAGTGGGTCCTCGGTACATGTGATTACTGTAAATGATTATTTGGCGAACCGAGATGCGCAGTGGATGGGTAAAGTGTTCGAGTTTCTCGGAATGACTGTTGGGGTTAATCTCTCGGGTCAAGATCATGATCAAAAGCAATCTGCTTATGGCGCAGATATAACATACGGCACTAACAATGAGTTTGGCTTCGATTATCTTAGAGATAATATGGTTTTTCAAAAAGCAGATAAAGTTCAGCGAGACCTTACATTTGCGATTGTTGATGAGGTGGATTCGATATTGATCGATGAGGCACGCACGCCTCTAATCATATCTGGACAGGCGGATGATAATACAGAGCTATATAAAAAAATAAACTCAATTGCATCTAAATTAAAGAGGTCCGAAACTGAGGAAGAGGATGGTGATTTTACCGTTGACGAGAAGTCCCAGCAGGTCGTCTTAACGGAAATTGGTTACGAAAATGCTGAACAGTTTTTGTCAGCCGGCGGTCTGCTTACTGATGAGGGAAGTTTGTATGATCCGTCTAATATTTCGTTAATTCATCATGTATATGCTGCACTCCGAGCTCATAACCTTTTCAATAAAGACCAGCATTACGTTGTTCAAAATCAAGAAATAGTGATCGTTGATGAGTTTACCGGTCGTCTTATGTCAGGAAGACGGTGGTCCGACGGTTTACATCAGGCAGTGGAAGCCAAAGAAGGCCTTAATATTCAGAAGGAAAATCAGACTTTAGCCTCGATTACTTTCCAAAATTACTTTCGAATGTACGAAAAATTATCGGGGATGACTGGCACGGCTGATACTGAGGCGTTTGAGTTTCAACAAATATATGGACTTGAGACGGTCATCATACCCACTCATCGAGATATGATTCGTGATGACAAAATGGACCAGATATATAAGACCAGCAAGGAGCGATACGACGCTGTTCTCAATGACATTAAGGATTGTTATACACGAGGTCAACCTGTCCTCGTTGGCACAACCTCAATAGAGAACTCGGAGCTCATCTCGAGCCTGTTGGATAAGGCTAAGCTACCGCATCAGGTGTTGAACGCCAAGCAGCATGATCGCGAGGCAGAGATTGTGGCTCAAGCAGGTCGCCCGAAAGTTATTACTATCGCTACTAATATGGCGGGACGCGGAACAGATATTGTGCTTGGTGGAATGCCTGCGGATTCCGACGAGGATGGTGAGTGGCAGAAAAGACATGATGAAGTATTGGACTTGGGTGGTCTGCATATCATCGGTACGGAACGACATGAATCCCGCAGGATTGATAACCAATTGAGGGGTCGCTCAGGTAGGCAGGGCGACCCAGGTTCTACAAGGTTTTATTTGTCACTTGAGGACTCGCTTTTAAGAATTTTTGCCTCCGACAGAGTAGCTGCAATTATGGAGCGATTAAAGTTGCCCGAAGGCGAACCCATCGAACACCCATGGGTCACGAAAGCAATAGAAAATGCGCAACGTAAAGTCGAGGCGAGAAATTTTGATATTCGAAAACAACTGCTTGAGTTCGATGATGTTGCTAACGAACAAAGAAAAGTAATCTATGAACAGCGAAATGATTTGCTAGATTCCATTGATACTGTCGATATGGTTGCTGGAATGAGAGATGGCTCCATTGAAGATTTGGTTGACAGTTTTGTGCCGCAGGGTGCTTTGGAAGAACAATGGGATGTGCCCGGTTTAGAAAAGGCATTACGCGCAGACTATACGTTGGAGGTTGACCTCAGTGAACTGATGGAGGAGGCCGCCGAACTAGAGCCGCAGAACATTATTGACGAAATCAAGGATAAAGCGCAAAAATTTTATGACGAAAAGATGGTCGACGCCCCCGGTGATGCAGTTCAGCAATATGAGCGTTCCGTGATGTTACAAAGTATTGATTCGCATTGGCGCGAACACCTCGCTGCCCTAGATCATTTGCGTCAGGGGATCCATCTTCGCGGTTATGCTCAGAAAAATCCTAAACAAGAATACAAACGCGAAGCTTTTGAGTTGTTCTCTTTGTTATTGCAGACGGTCAGAAATGAGGTGACAAAGTTGCTGATGAGCGTTCGCATTCGAAGCGCAGAAGAGGTGGAGAATATTTCCCGAGAGAAGCCGAGTGTATCTGCTGTTGCTTATAATCATGGTAGTGCCCAAGAGGTGAATCAGCCCAATGGTGTTGGGACCAAAGTAAAGGCTGATACCTTTGTTCGGTCGCAAAAAAAATTAGGGCGGAATGAGCCTTGTTGGTGTGAATCGGGCAAAAAATATAAACATTGTCATGGGCGACTTGGTTAGTGCTTCGTGAGTAAGACTAATATGAATGATGAGTCGATACTTGCAATTGACGGGCTTACCCTTGGGGCAACAAGTGCTGCTATTCGAAAGCGAGGCCGACTTGATTTAGCTGTCTTGTTGTTAGAAGAAAATACGACTGTTGCAGGAGTTTTTACTCAAAATAACTTCAGCGCCGCACCAGTTCAAATATGTCGGCAACAACTAGCTGCAGGTAAGCCAATTTCGGCCATGGTGATTAACACAGGAATGGCCAATGCAGGCACCGGCAATGATGGTATTGCTGACGCGAAAAGGATTTGTCATGAGTTGGCTAATCTACTGAATGTCGACCCTGAATCGGTACTTCCCTTCTCGACTGGCGTCATCATGGAGCGTTTGCCGGTTGAAAAGATACTTGCGGGTCTTCCGAATTGTCTGAAGTCTCTGAACAAGTCAGGTTGGGGAGAGTCCTCTAGAGCAATTCTTACCACCGATTTAGTCCCAAAAGTGTGTTCCAGAGCGTTCAAGATTGCGAATAAGCCGGTTCGAGTAACAGGTATGGCCAAGGGGTCGGGTATGATTAAGCCCAATATGGCAACGATGCTCGCGTTTGTAGCAACTGACGCACGTATCTCTGGCAATTGTCTTAATGAGATCGTTAATTATGCGGCTGAGCGGACCTTTAACCGAATTAGTGTTGATGGGGATACATCTACTAATGATAGTTTTATGTTGATTGCAACTGGGAAATCTGAAGGTCCGACGATTACTTCAAACGCTGATGATGGATTTTTAAAAATTCGAGATGAAATTACCTTGGTCTGTGAAGATCTCGCCAAGAAAATTGTTCTAGATGGTGAGGGAGCAACAAAATTTATAGAGATTAGAGTGGAGGGAGGGTTGTCCATTGAAGAAGCTCGGGATATTGGGTTTTCAGTCGCTAATTCCTCATTGGTAAAAACTGCTTTTTATGCATCAGACCCTAATTTGGGTCGAATAATGTCGGCGATTGGCGCGGCGGGAGTTACAGGTCTAGATGTATCTAAAATCGAAATATTTATAGGTGATGTTTTAGTTGCGCAGAATGGCGGACCCTCTCCAAATTATAAAGAAAGTGAGGTTAAGCCAATTATGGAAGCAAAAGATATTATCGTTACGATAAAACTCAATCGTGGTCAAGAGGAAGTGACCATTTGGACGTGTGATCTTTCGTATGACTATATCAAGATTAATGCTGAATATAGGAGCTAAGCGTGTCTGATTGGGGAAACGTTTTGGAACGTGCAGAGTCATTGCTCCAGAGGCTGGAGTCTCACTTGCCCGAGAGAACAAACCTTGCTATCGATTGGAAAAAAGTCTTCGCATCACGTTGGCGCTTTTATAACGAGCGAGGTTTTTTGCAGCCAGTAGAGATTTCTGATCCTATTCACGTCCGAGATTTGTCTGCAATTGATGATCAAATCAAACTAGTGGAAATGAATACGCGACAATTTATTGCCGGGCTACCATCTAATAATGTTCTACTGACAGGTTCAAAAGGTACGGGTAAGTCTTCTTTGATTAAAGCGCTACTAAATAAATACGCTAAAAAAAATCTACGACTCATCGAAGTCGATAAGGCTCATTTATATCAATTACCTCAAATTATGGATTTAATATCTAAGGATCCATATAGATTCATCATTTTTTGTGATGACCTTTCATTTGGTTCAGACGACGAGGGATATAAAACTCTTAAAGTTGCTCTTGATGGTTCGGTGGCTTCAGCGTCGGAGAATATCTTAATCTACGCGACTTCTAATCGTCGACATCTTTTGCCCGAATATATGTCAGAAAATTTAGAGTCGACGTATAAAGGAGAAGAAATTCACGCGGGGGAAAACGTAGAGGAGAAAATATCGTTATCAGAGCGTTTTGGGGTTTGGGTGCATTTTGATGGATTCACTCAGGATGAGTATGTAAAAATCGCTAGCTATTGGGTAAGGATGCTGTCCGAAGATACTTATCAAGCTGATGAAGAAGTGGTCAGGCGTTCATTGCAGTGGGCGTTAGAGCGTGGCTCGAGAAGTGGCCGTGTGGCCTACCAATTCGCTAAAAATGAAGTTGGATCGAGAAAATTAAAAGAGATGAAAAAAAATCGCGTTAAGTGATAGCAATGATTCAGGTAGTTGCCGGCATAATTTTTGATTCTAAAGGCCGTTTTTTGTTAGCGCGTCGACCGGTTGGTAAAGTGTATGAAGGTTTCTGGGAATTTCCTGGCGGTAAAATTGAAAAAAACGAGATTGCGTCTGAGGCATTGATCCGAGAGCTCCAAGAGGAGCTGGGGATTACACCGAAAAAAATGCAATCTTGGGTCCAAAAGAAATTTCGATATCCACACGGCGACGTTTGTATTGAATTTTTCAAGGTTAGCGATTGGACCGGAGAATTAAAACCTTTAGAAAATCAGAAATTACACTGGCAAAAATTAGAATGTCTCGATGTGGCGCCAGTGCTAGAACCCAATATCCCAATTCTCAAGTCTCTCCATTTACCCGATAGTTATTTGATCACTAATTTGCAGTATTTGGGAGAAGCTCAATTTTTTGAGAACCTCTCAAATGCGGTGACGCAAGCTCCCCAGTTTATTCAAGTTCGAGAAAAAAATTTATCAATGAGTGAACTCGAGGCGTTCACTAAAGATGTGCTGAGTGTGTGTCGCTCAAGTGGTAGTAAAGTTTTTCTTAATAGTCATATCGATCTAGGCGTAAAACTGGGAGTGGATGGGATTCATTTAAATTCGATGCAGCTAAAAACCATGACCCATCGCCCTGACTTCGAGCTGTGCGCTGGGTCTTGTCACAACAAGAGTGATTTAGAGAGGGTTGATGCGTTAGGGCTTGATTTCGCAGTACTCAGCCCAGTCAAGCTGACCAGTTCCCATCCAGGAGAGACTCCTCTTGGATGGGAAACTTTTAACACATTGATTGATGGAGTCAATACGCCTATATATGCCTTAGGAGGGCTATCAGCAGATGATCTGAAAGACGCTTGGGCTTATGGCGCTGTCGGGACTGCAATGCTGCGTGGCGCCTGGTGACATCAATTTAATTTGAGTCTTCATCGCTTATATCATTCCCCGCGTTAACGCTGTATTTGCCCATGGCCCAGTTGCCTGCGTCAATTAGCTTACATCGTTCCGAACAAAAAGGTCGGAATCGCGATTCTTTTTGCCATGTAACGGATTTACCGCAATGGGGACAATCGACTATGGTTTTTTTCATTTCCATTTAATTTTTTCTATTTTTAACTGTCTTTCAACTTGGATGAAATATGGGTATATTTTTTGTTATAGCGCTCAACTTGCTCCAGTAGAGAGGATAAATTGCCATCGTTATGAATTACGTCATCCGCCACGGCTAAACGTTGCTGTCTTGTCGCCTGTGTGCGCATGATGTCTTTAACCTCATTCTCGCTGAGGTTATTACGTTTTTTTACTCGATCGATTTGTACCTGCTCGTCACAGTCTATGACCAATATTCGATTGATGAATTCATATTTTTTCTTTTCGACAAGAAGTGGTACGACTACAATGACATAAGGTTCATTCGCTTCAGATAACGCTTGCTCTACTTTATGACGGATTCTCGGGTGAAGGATGTTCTCTAATTTGTTACGAGCCACCTCATCAGCAAAGATGATTTTTCGAAGTTTCCCTCGGTTCAGTTGCCCTTTTTCTACAATATCTGATCCGAAGGTATGTGCGATTGTTGTCAGACAGTCTGAATTAACGCTGGTTAGTAGATGAGAAATCTTGTCGGTATCTATAATTCGAACACCCAAGTTTTCAAATGCCTCTGAAGCTGCGCTTTTGCCAGATCCGATGCCGCCTGTTAGCCCAATAATTAATTGTCCGGTCATTATTCTTCCATCTTGCGTGATATTAGCTTGACCGATTTAACCGATTTATCTTTTGTTTGTAAAATTTCCAAGTAATAATCTGCAATATGTATTGATATGCCGGTTTCCGGAATTTGTTGTAAGTGATCGAGTATGAGTCCATTTAACGTTTTAGCGCCATCTAGTGGGAATTCAAGTTGGAAATCCCGGTTTAAGTCTCGAAGTGTCATGGCCCCGTCAAGTACTAAGCTGCCATCTCTCATTTTTTTTGCGGATGAGGCGAATAACGGAGATTGTGTCGTAAATTCACCCACGATTTCTTCGATGATGTCTTCGATCGTGATCAATCCCATTAGATCTCCATATTCATCAACGATGTAAGCCATTCGTTCATGGCGCTCTTGGAAATTTTGCAGTTGAGTTAGTAGATTTGTATCTTTAGGGATGTAGTAGGGTTCTCGAAGTATTTGCTCGATTGAGTCCATTGTTATCTGATTGTCCTCAGAAACGTTTAATAATTTTCGAAGATGTATGACTCCGACGATTTCGTCAGGATTATCTTTGAAGACCGGTAACCGCGTATGGTTTGAGGTGATTATTTCAGACCTTATTTCCTCTATTGGTGAATTTAATTCAATGGCTTCAATCTTGTTCCTTGGGACCATGAGGTCTTCAACCGTGATCGTCTGCAGGTCAAATAGGTTGGCAAGCATGCTTTGATGTTTTCGGGGTAAATAGTTACCACCTTCTAAGACGAGCGTGCGTAACTCTTCCTGACTCAATTGTGATGCTTGATTTCCTGATATGGGCTTAATACGAAGCACCCATAATATGACCTTAACAATGCTATTAGCTACCAAAACAAACGGATGCATTAAGCGCATTAGGGGCTCAAGAAGATAGCTCGCTGGTAATGCAATTTTTTCGGGAAAACTCGCTCCTATAATTTTAGGGGTAATTTCACTAAATATGAGAAGTGCCACTGTCACAATCAGTGTTGCAATAGTTAGGGATAATTCGCTCTCCCCAAGTAACTTGAATGTGATGGCTGTAACTAGTGCGGCAGCCGCAGTATTCGACAGATTGTTACCTAGGAGGATAGAGCCGAGCAATCGATCAGTTTGCCCCAACAAATTCAGCGTTTTTTTTGCGCCACGATGTTTCTTTTTGGCCATGTGCCGCAATTGATATTTGTTCAATGCCATCATGCTTGTCTCAGATATTGAGAAGAAGCCAGATACAACAATGAGAATTAAAAAGAGAATAACCAGGGTTTGAATGGAAACGTCATCCATAATTGGTACCTATAGTAATAGTTTCATTAAGTATGAAGTATGCGGGGAAACCAACGGGCGTCTGACTAGGTTAATACTGTGGGTTGCGCAATATGATTTCAGATACGAAGCGCGACCCAAAATAAGCAAGAATCAAGAACAGGAAGCCCATGACTAAAATCTTGCGTGTTGCCTTGCCTCGCCATCCAAGGAAATATCGACCAATTAGTAGCGATGCGAAAAGTAGCCAAGAAGCCAGACTAAAAATTATCTTGTGGTTCATCGGAAATGTCGATGATTGAATTTCATTTGAAACTAGGCCGCCACTTATTAATGCTGCCGAGAGTGTGATAAACCCGATGACTATGATAGTAAATAAGAGGCCCTCTAGTTTTAGCAAAGGAGGTAATTGATTGATAATTGGTGAGAGCTTATGTTGATGCAGACTCTTTTCCACGTAACTCATAAAGCCGGCGTGAATCAGTGATACTGATAATACTCCGTAGGCTACTATCGATAACATAAGATGGATTTTAAATATTGGTAATTCTGAGTTAGGAATATGAGTGGTCGGTCCATCCAGAAGAGGCAGAAGCGAAGCAATTGCGCCAAACGGTAAAGATAATGCGGGTAATGATTTTTTCCCAACCCACAAGCTATAACACGCATATATCAGGCAGGTAGTAGCAACTATGAGCGAGGCGAAATTACCCAACCCCAATTTGAGACCAGCGGATCCAACGGAGTAGTGATACGTGAGCGCGATATGTAACCCAATTGGTAGTAAGCTTAGAAGATTCAACCAGGGTTTTGTCTGAACTAAGACTCCACTCTCGGCATTTGTTGTACTCAGTTGTCGCCATATGATCAGCGACAACAAGGCGTACGAGAGGGCTGTAGCTAGATGAAGTAGAATTAGGTTCATGGTTTTAATAAGATCGTAACAGAATATGGGTCTTAATTTAATCAGACTTACTTTCAAAACTCCCCAAATTATATGTTAGAAACATTATCGGATCGCCTGTCGCAAGTTATCAAAACGGTGACGGGCCAAGCTAGACTTACTGAGTCGAACATCAAAGATGCGTTACGAGAAGTACGCATCGCTCTGTTAGAGGCTGATGTAGCGCTTCCTATAGTTAAGGATTTCATCGAAGAGGTGAAGGTCAAAGCCGAAGGCAAGGAGGTGCTCGGAAGTCTCACGCCAGGTCAGGCGCTAATAGGTGTGGTCAAAGATGAGCTCACCGCTTTGATGGGCACTCGAAATGCTGAACTTTCATTGGCAGTTCAACCACCCGCAATAATCTTAATGGCGGGGCTTCAGGGCGCGGGTAAAACAACGACTTGCGGTAAGCTAGCGTTAAAACTTTCGCAGGATAAAAAACGTGTGCTGTTAGTCAGTTGTGACGTACGCCGCCCTGCGGCTGTAGCGCAACTAACTGCTGTTGCGAAACAAGTTGGTGTGGACTCGTATCCGCCCCAGCAAGGTGCGTCTGCGCTTCAGATTGCTGAGGCGGCACTCCAGTTTGCAAAAAAGAATTTCTATGATGTTTTGATTGTTGATACTGCAGGTCGATTGTCGATTGATAAGGAAATGATGGATGAAATTAGAGCTCTCAGCGAAGCTTTAAATCCTGTTGAGACGTTATTTACGGTAGATGCGATGCAGGGTCAGGACGCCGTAAACGTTGCACGAACGTTTTCTGAAACGCTCTCACTAACGGGTGTTATTCTTACTAAAATGGATGGTGATTCTCGCGGCGGGGCGGCTCTGTCAGTCAGGCGAGTGACGGGCCAACCGATCAAGTTCCTTGGTACCGGGGAAAAAATGGATGGTCTTGAGCCCTTTTTTCCGGAGCGTCTCGCCACTCGCATTTTGGGGATGGGGGATATTCTCTCCCTCGTCGATGATGCAAAAAAATCAGTAGATGATAAAGAGGCAGCAAAGCTCGCCAGAAAATTAAAGTCAGGCAAGCGCTTTAATCTAGAAGACTTTAAGTCGCAGATGCAACAAATGCAAAACATGGGTGGTATGGGAGCGATCATGGAAAAGCTTCCTTCCAATCTGTCTCAGGCAGCGCAAGGTGCGTCGCTAGATGAGAAAACGGCGTCTCGAACAATAGGAATTATTGACTCCATGACCGTTGTTGAACGTCGTCGTCCAGAGGTGATTAAGGCGTCAAGAAAGCGGCGTATAGCTAAAGGGTCTGGTGTCAGTGTCCAGGAGGTCAATAAACTACTTAAACAGTTTGAGCAAATGCAAAAAATGATGAAATTAATGGGTAAGACAGGTGGTCTCAAACGGATGCTTTCTGGTTTAGGCGGCGCAATGGGTGGGCGATAATTAATGCTTAGTAGCGACGCCAAAATACTTGATTTATATAGGGAATTAGTAATGTTTCGAATTTTTTTTAAAGTATTGATGATATTGTTTTTGCCCATAACATATGCGTTCGGCGCAAGTGAATATAAGGCTTATTCTGACTACGAAAGAGAGAAAAATTGGGCGGATCAAATTATCCCATCAATCATAGTAGGGGACCCGGTTTGGATAGAACAGACAAATGGACATAAATTTTTGGGTATATATACCGAGGCGGACAGTCCAAAGGGAGCTGTAATAGTCGCCCATGGTCGTGGATGGAATCCGGACTTTGAGTTGTACGGTATGTTACGCATCCTGTTGGCGG
>Ga0181598_1005044_pt1 | contig 10704 bp, 7 predicted proteins | sample 041ome_4_FD_153295 | JGI IMG/M metagenome (GOLD analysis project Ga0181598, IMG submission 153295) | Coastal salt marsh microbial communities from the Groves Creek Marsh, Skidaway Island, Georgia - 041404US metaG (spades assembly) | ecosystem: Environmental > Aquatic > Marine > Intertidal zone >...
CGCCACCTTCCCCGGTAGTGTCTACGGTGTTCGCGGTCGTGAATACGTCCACGATATCGCCGACGTACGAGAACGCGCCATAACCCGACGTTTGATACGCGATGTCCCCTAGACGAAGCGAAGTCGTCGTTTGAGACGCAGAAGGTGGAGCTTCGACGATTGCCAACGCTGATGATACCGCGACGCCACGCGATGCGGTTGAGCCAAAGGCGCAAGACAAAACCGTCGGACCGCTGGTGTGGAAAAATGTCGTGTCCGCGTCGTACTTTTCCCAGTCGCTAGCCACCGCACCCGCCCTTAGAAAGTTACCAGAGACATGCACGACGGCACCACCTGATACCGCACCCTCGTTGGGTGCTAGTGCGAGAATACTCGGAGTCGCCGTTTGCAGAAACACAAAAGTACTGTTCTCGCTCGTCATCAAGTTTTCGACGTTGTGAAACTCAATCGCGGTATATCCTGCGTACAAGAGCGTTGGCGAAGGACAAGAGACGGCGTTTAATTTAACCCCAGTCACTGAGCTATCAGATCCAGCCAATGTCGTGCGGACATCCGCTGATGTCACGGTAGTAGCCGTCATGAACGAGTTACCAAAGCGACACTTCTGATACGTCGTCGCCGTATTCAGCGTTGAAATCGAAGAAAAGTCGACACCGTCGATGGTGACTGTGTCGCCACCATCGAGCGATCCGCGTGGAGGCGTGACGCTTCTGATTGTTGGTCTATACGCCACGCTGAATCCACCAAAGCTATCAATGGTGAAAGTAGCCTTGCCCGTGCTCGCGTCAAACGTCGCTCCATTCAACGCCATGGCAGATGACGTCGTCCCGTCTTTCGATTTAACAATCACCAAGTTTTCATTGCCCTCGGCAGATGGCACTTGCGAAGTCTCGTACGTAATACTCAGCGTTGCTGAATTTGAGAGGCGAAACGCGTTTGGCGTCAACACTAACGCGTATGGCGTGTTGAGGTTAACATTCCACGTGTACCACCAAGTGCTCTCTGTCGACGCGCTTATCGCAAGTTTTGTGAAGGAAGCATTCATCGATGTACCCCATGCTATAGAGCCCTCTGGAAAATTTATACTCGAAACGCCGTCATCAGCATCCATGAGGCCACCAATGTAGCTCAGTACTCCACCCGAAATGCGGGGCGAGTATGTGCTCGGTACAAAGGTTAATTTTCTCGAGTAGAGAGTAGTGCTCGTCAAACCATACTCATCAACTTGAAGCGATGGCGTATCACCAGTCCACGAGGCTAGAGATACGAGATTTGCTCCATCGTATGCTTCCACTGATGCTGAAACCGCACCGTACGATTTAAATTCGTAAATACCAGGCTGCACAGTCACTTCTGCGACGTACTCATGCGTTGCGTTGTCTAATGAAATACCATCCAGCGTCGAAGCGAGCGCCGGCGTCTCGCTCACGATTGAGCCAAAGTCATACCAGGACGCCGCGGATGCACTAGCATTGAGTTCAACTCGAATTGTGACCCCTAAACTACAAGCGTTGACTTCATCCGAAGTAGTTGCATATTGGTCGTAATTTACGTACGACGGATCCGTACATCCCGGTCCTATCACGCGCGCGCGTTTGCTAGTTATGGCGTTAGCATCGGCAGATGTGTACGTCCAATACGTAATCGACGTTGCGCCCAAGCCACTCTGCCCTGAAACAGTGGTCAGTGAAGCGTTCAACGCGCCAAAGAAGTTTGCGGTGTATATCGCGCCAGGATACGCGACAAACTCAATCTCATCGGCTTGATCAAATCCCGATTCACCGCTGCCGCTCTCGTATGAGTCAGATACATAAAATCCAGGGCCTTCAAACTCGTACACCGCATGGTCAACGACGCCAGTGACACTGACGGAAAATAGTAGTTTCACGCCAGATACGCACGATCCATCATCACTCGTAGCATATGGATTATAGTTGGGCGCATCTAAGTCAGTGCACCCAGGTCCACGCAACGTGAACGTGCGCGATAAACTATCTTCAACTGTTTTACCGGTGTAGCCGATGTACAGATAACTATTCGAATCTTTCACAGTCGCTTGCATCGATCCTTCAAAGTGCACGAAGTACTCCACCGATGGGTACGCGCACATGACAAGCTCATGAACTTCGCCTAAATACGTCAAAACGCCGGCAAAGTGCGTTGTTTCATTGTATGGAGGTCCGTTCACCGAATACGCACCATACTCTTCGATAACTAGGTCGTGACTCTCTACTGTCTTTTCTATATTCGCCACAGATTGCATGGTAAACGTCACATCTACCGGTGACTCGAGTTTTACCTTTCGAATGGCGTGATTCCCAGAATCAGCGACAAAGAATACGTTGCCAGTGATGCCAGAAATCCCACGCGGCGTGTTTAATAATGCACCAGAACCGACGACGTCGTCGCGAAATCCAGACGTACCCGTGTAGCTTCCCGATACTGTTGTTATTGTCGCCGCATTTGACGCCGTGGAATCTGTCAAAATTAGTCGCCGGACTTGATGCGTCCCTCGCTCGGTTATCATGAGCACTCCGCTGCTCAAATCGCTGTCGTACGCATACGTAATCCCAGATGGATAGTTGAGCCTCGCTGGCGTGCTGAGCAAACCATTTTGATTGAGCACTGTCCCACTGGATGATGCGGTGCCATCACCCATGATCGTACTCACAGCTCCGCTGGACAGATCAATCTCTCTAATCGCGTGGTTGCCCGTGTCGGCAACGTACAACTTGCGATTGGCGCTATCAATAGCCACGCCCTCTGGAGCGCTAAATCTCGCACTCGTGGCCGTCGCACTGTCGACAAATCCTGCAACGGCGACACTACCAGCGTACACCGTGAGAGTTGACCCGCCATAGGCGAGTTTCTTGACGTCATTCGTGCCCGAACTCACCACGTACACGCTCCCATCCGACGTATCCAGCGCCAAATCGAGCGGAGCGGACACCGAAGACGATGTAATCGTCGTCACATCGCCATCCGCAATCAGTCGAATTGCTCCATTACCAGTGTCCGCAACGAGCACATGACCAGGATAATACGACGACGACGAGGGTACGAGCTCGACGCCTCGCGGCGCGTTGAACAATGCCTGCGTCTCTCCGCTCGACGTGCACGCCAACGCCTTACCATCTACAAACCCCGCCGTACCGGCATCATTCGCCGCAAAATTCACAATCTCACTCTTCGCCAAATCTATCACGCGTATGACATCGTTGCCGGTATCCGTCACGTAACACTTGGTGGTGTTACAACTCACGCCGCTCGGCGAGTCCAAAAAGCTCTTTTCAAACCGTCCATTCCGATATCCAACCACGCCTGCGCCGTTGAGCGTGCTCACCACGCCGTGCGCGTGACAATCTAGGATGTCATACGCCGCAAATACCGCGTGCGCACTCGCGAAAAGCGCGAGCGCGCCTGCGATGAGGCGAAGGCGCCGACGCGCGTGGATGTTTGCCCGCGGCTTCATGGCGTGCAACTGCGTGCGTGCTCACTCGCGGCGGCGCATGGAGCGCGCGCGCGAGCGCCGAAGCATCGCGCTATAAAATGGTGTGCGTGTGCGCGGTTCACGCGACTATGGTCGATGCGTCCGTCGCGGTGTGTGGCGTGCGCGCGTGAGGTGGTTGGATTGGTTCGGTCGCTCAAAGCGACGTCGGCGGCGCAATGTTACGTGACATGTACGCGACGCGCGGCTTGCCGTGCAAAGAGAATTTCAATATTTGCGTTTATTAATATTGACAACGTTGTTTTGTGTAATTGAGAAGGCTAGAGAGTTACCGAGCGCACGCGCATTCGCGACGTGCACGGTTCCCCACATGTAGTCTACGGGATACGACGATATGAAGACAAAAAACAAACTTAGTTGTTGATTTCCTTCAAGGCGTGCGCTTGTTCAATACCCATGGAGCACAAGATGGTGACGGAAACTTCCTTGCCGTCATCGAACGCGGCGCGGAGATCATCAGCCAACTTGTCGGCATCGGGGTGGCCGCCCGGAAGCTTGAGATCTTCGCGAGTGTCTCCCTTGTCATCCATAAGGGACATGTGATCATCCTCATCAATGTCGAGCAACGTGTATTCAACACGGTTCACAATCGGCACTTCAAGGTTGTGCGACGCCGGCACGAGTTCTTCAACCTTCTTGTTGGTGAAAATGTCTAACGCGGTGAAGTGGCACTTCGCGTGACCGTGCTTCCCCGTCTTAGACGTCGTGACTTCAATCACCTTTGTGGGGCGACCCTTGATGACCTGTGCGTTACGTGTCGTGCGTTTATACACATTCATACTCGTCAGTCGTCATCGCATAAGATGTGCACGATACGAACGCGCGTCATCGCGCGAACGCGCCCGAGAACGCGCGCGCGTTCGGAAACCTCCACTCACACCACCACCAGGGTTTTCGCCGATCCCACCGCCGCCGCGCGTCACGACGCCCCCGAGCGGTGCACCCACGCATACACCCCGACGCAACGCACGCAAACATTTTACACCAATCATATCGCGCGTGTACGCCCCCATCCGCACGTCGCGCGCGCGTCCATACGCGCCGCGCACCCCGAAGGATCGCATCACATCGCATCCCATCGCATCGCATCGCATCGCGTCGTACGCACCATGAAACCACCCTTACGAACCGAACCGGCTTGCATGGGGACGGTGTGCGACGCACCCGCATCAGCAGTTTCGAAGGTTTCGACTTCGTGCTCGGAATCGGACATTGTTTCGTGAAGTCTCGGCGTGAGGTTGTGGCGCGATGCGGCGTTCGGCGCGAAGTTTTCATCTGGGGAAATTCCACCAATCGTGAACGGGAGGCATGAGTCCCCACTATGTAGTGTATATTGACCGATCGTGACTCGTGTCTTGAGTTAATGATTGATGCGTCGAGGGGGTCGGGGACCGCGGCGCGGTGCCGGCGCCAGAGCGCGACGGCGACGACGACGGCAACGACGACGACGACGACGGTCGCGGCGGCGACGGCACAGGCGAGCGCGCAGGCGAGTGCGACGCGCATTGAGCGCGCGCGTCCGGTGAGGCGACGGGTGACGGCGGCGACGGCACATGCGATGGGTGATGAGTGCGCCTATCATGGACGCTTTTTGAGCGCGCGAGAGGCGTATGCGCTCGATCAGGACTTGCTCGCGGGCGTGGGGTGCGAGAAACAGTCGTTGGAGGCGTTGATGCGACGGGCGGGTGCGCAGGCTGGGCGTGTGGTGGTTGAACGCGCGGGCGAGGTGCTCGGGCATAGGATGTTTTGCGTGCTCTGCGGACCGGGGAATAACGGCGGCGATGGGCTGGTGCTCGCGGTGACGCTCGCGCGCGCGGCGCTGGAAGGGGTGAATGTGAAGGTTTGGTATCCTAAAGGGCCGGGCTCGAACGCGTTGTATGCGATGTTGAAGGCGGAGTGCGAGGCGGAGACGAATATCGAGTTTGTTGACGAGGCGTTCGTCGTCGAGGCGCTCGAGCGACACGTGAACTTACACGATGCGGCGGCGAATGTGACGTGTTTTGTCGACGCATTGTTTGGTTTTTCATTCAAAGGTGACGTGCGCGAGCCTTTCATTGACGTCATGAACTGCTTGACGGCGGCGACGAACGGCTCGTGCGCCGACGCGGATGAGCGCGCTCTATACACCGTTGCGATTGACATTCCGTCTGGATGGAACGTTGATGGATGTGACGCGGACGGTGGCAAACTCGCGTTTATGCCAAACTTACTCATTTCACTCACTGCGCCAAAACGATGCTGTGCGACGCTGGATGATCCCGCGACGGCGAGGCACTGGCGAATGAAGCGCATGGCGCAAACGCACGTCGTTGCCGGCACTTTTCTCACCGATGCGATGTGCGACAAGTACGGTTTACACGAAGTTCCGCTTCGTGTTGATTCCACCATAGATTACGCGCCCATGGACTTGTCTAGGCGATTAGATTAGCGAACATGTTGTACATTTAGCTGTAATTTAGCGCGTTTCCTGTAATATTACAATGAATACTTAGACAAACTGCGAGACGCTTGTGTAGATTTTGAACGAACTCACCATGCGGTCGAGAACCTTCTTATCCTTGTTGAATTGAGACGCCGGCGCGGTGACAACAAAGGCAAAAATACGCCCAGTGTTGTCGATGGCAATCTTAACCGTATACTTTCTGTCAGAATCGATGTTGTACGTCGCGTACGTGCGCCCATCCTCGGTAGACTTTGAGCTCGTCACGCGCCCGCTGGCGATGGCATCTTGCATCTCGCTCAATGCCCCTGCGACCGCCTGCAGCGCCGCTTCGGTGAGCTCAAAGCTCGCGCCATCCTGCCCAGCCGGGTTGAGCGTTAACAGATACGCCTTCTCTTCACCTCTTGAACCGCGCTTGACCCATCTCGAGTCTTGCCCACCAGACCCTTTCTCAACCTTTGTCGTGGGTTCCTCTTTCCAGTTACTCGCCACGTCGTACGAATACTTCGCTGCAGACTTGGTCGTGCCGCCCAGCGAGCCGTACGTCGCCGGGGGAGCTGCGGCGCCGTAAAAAACAGACCAAGTAATCTCCTCATCGTCGTCCGCCGCCGACGTCGGTGCCGCACCGTACGCAGCGTGCGACGCACCAGCGGGTGTCAATACCGCCGCCGCGCTCAACGCCATCATCGACGCGAGCGCCGCGCGCCGCGTAGGCGCGTGAGCTGCCGATGCCTCGTCATCACTCGATCGATCGACAATTGACGACGAAAACGCGCGCGCGGCGACGGTCGACGCGACGCGATGCGTAACGACAGGAGCGGACGGCGTTCGTACCGTACGCCGCGCGACTGCGGCAGCGCGTAGCGTGGTAAACGTAGACGCAGTACTCGCGTGAGCCATGTCGATTGGGTTGGTTGAAGCGCGAGGCGAAGACTGAAGTCTCGTGAGTGTACAACTTTATCTGTTATTACAGCGCGATTGCTATCGCGCGTTGCGATGCGTGATGCCGTGGATTTACTCATCGTTGTGTTTGTTGAACATTTCCACGGTGTGGTTACCGATGAACGCTGGAATGGATTTGCAGCGCTCGACAAAGGTTTCGACGGAGCGTTTGATATCTGACACTTGGACGAATGGAGACGGCACGAGGGAGACTTCGCTCGCCTTATCATCAAATTTGAAGATGAACGTGTCGTTTGATTTCGCGGCGTAGTCGGAGGTGAGCTTAAACGTGGCATTACCGTCCTCGCCTTCGGTCATTTCGATATTGTAGCCGAAAATTTTGTGACACGCCTCGCGGAAGACACGAATTTGACGTCGGAACACTGTCATGAGCCGCTGTTCCCGCTTTTGTAATTCGGCCACTTTGCTTTGTAAAACAGCGATATCGGCTTCGGCACCAGATGTCACCGTGCCGTCTTTGAGCTTTTGCATGGCTTCGCGCAATCCCGTGGCTTCGCTGCGTAACTCTTCGGCTTCTTTAGCGAGCGCGCTCATCCCCGCCATGGCGACGGGATTCGCCTTGAAGTGCAACACCTTGGTCGTTTGCGGGTTAAACTCGCCTCTGCTCAGGCGTAATTCTAACTCGTAGCGCTCCGCTTCGAGGGCTTCAATGCGTGCATCGAGCGCGGATGTGTCACTCGGCACAACAGCAGCAGCGGCAGCAGCGGCAGCGGCGGTAGCGGCGGCGGCGGTTGCCGACGCCTTTTCCAGCACCGCAACGCGCGCCTTGGCTTTGTCAAGCTCACCTTCAAGTTCGATAACGCGCTTTTTATCCGCAGTCGATGTGGCTTGTTCGTGTTTGGAATTGACTTTTGCAGCCGCCGCGCCTTCGTCTTCGTACGATTTCACGATTCTATTCAATCCATCAATCTCATTCGTCAAGAGCTCGACTTGACGTTCGGCTTTCGCCAACGCGTGCGTCGCGTGCGTCGCCGCCGACTCTGCAGCCTTGTATTTATCTTCTAATTCACTCACTCGTCGATTGGCGGTGTCTAAGTTTGTCTTGGTTTGCGCAAGGTCGGACATCATCGCGCCTTGATCGCCCGCTTGCGCGGTTAATTGTTTCTCGAGTGTCACCAAGCGGCGCGCGAGTTCAGAGGGAGATTTGGCGTTGGACACTCGCGCCATCACCGCTTGCCAATCTTTTTCGAGGTATTCCAACTTTGCCAGTCGTTCTTGCATCACTGATGTTTCGACGATGTTCGCCTCAGCGCGAATCGCGCGCGCCTCGGCAGCGTGCAAACGCTCCTCAGCAGTGGCTGCAAGTTCGGCACGCCGGCGCAGCGTCTTCACCTCAGCCGCCTCGCTCGAAGCAATCTTCAGCTCCTCATGCAACGTCTTATTTATCGCGCGGAGCTCGGCCAGTTCGGTCGCTGACGTTGGCGAAGTCGCCTCGCCGCCACTGCCGCGCAGCGCCGCCTTGGCTTGGTCGGCTTCTTTCACCGCGGCGACGACGGCGGCTTCGGCGTCGGCGACAAGACGCTCAACTTGGCGTACCGCCTCGTCAGCCTCTGTCGCACGTTGCTCAGCAGCATCGCGCTCACCGCACGCCAAGGTGAGCTGGGTGTTCAGTTCTATGACTTCCCCTTCGAGGCGCGCGTTTTCGGCTTGGGTATCCGCCAAGGCGTCTTCGAGCTCGACTATTCTCTCCGCACTCTCACCTCGCTCAGCGGCGTCCTCCGTCGTCGTCTCCGCGCGTTCGAGATCAAAGTTCGCCTCTAATTTCCCATACGATTCTTTGAGCGCGGAAAGTTCCAAAACCAACGCCTTTGTGCGTGCCTCAGCTTCACACGCCCGGCAGACTTCACGTTCGAGCGCTACCATGTGCGCCTGACGTTCTTCAGCGAGCGAGCGGTCGCGCGCTTCCGCACCATCCTCACGCGCATCCCTCGACACCCGCAACGTTTCCACCTCCGCCGTCGTCGCCGCTAATAACGATTCCGAATTCTTCACCCGCTGCCTCAATGCCATCGTTTCCCGTTCAAATTCAATCAACTTTTCGCCTCGGCGTTCGAATTCTTCGACGAGTTTCGTCTTGACCAAGTTTACCGCCTCGTACGAATTCACCACGCCACCACCGACGCCGACGCTGTCACCGACGACAATATCGTTATCTTCTTCTTCGGCTAACATTCGCGATATCCCACGCACATCGAGTTCCCTATCGCTACTCTCGCTGCGCGCGAGCAGTTGTAAATCTTCCAACTCATCCTCGTCGAGCGCAGGCGGGTAGTCTTCTTCTTCTTCTTCTTCAACGCGCGGCGTTGGCGATGCAGGCGTCGTCGTCATGGTTCGTCGAGATCGTCGCGGTGATTCCGTGCGCGCGGCAGAGGTGGTGTCGTCGTCGATCGATGCGCGCCGGCGTCGTTTACGCGTCGTGACCGTGGCGCTCAGTGGTTCGGTGTCCGCATCCGATGCCGCCGGGCGCACGCGAGAGCTCCGACGCACGCCCGCGGTTGACGTCGACATCGCGTCGTAGTGCTACGGATGCACTCGATTGACTCCTACTATTAGTCGTGTGCGCGGCGTCGCGTGGGGTGCAATGGGGATAGCGAAGGTGACAGAGAGCGTGGCGCGAAACCGAGAACAACGCGTGCACAACATTTTTAAACACATTTAAGCATCTGACATTAAAAACAAACACGCCGGTTCTCGCCATCTTAACATCAAACGCATGAATGAATGACTACTACGCATATTGGTTGGTGCAAAGGATATCAAAGTGTCGCAGTGAAAAGCCGAGCGACGAGCCGAGCGACGCGATCGCGCGTCTTCAACCGCTCAAAATCTTCTCATACGACACCATCGACCCCAAAGCAACAGCAACGTACGCAATATCGTTTCATCAACCTAGATCGCACGCCTCACGCGCTCACCGTCTAAAAGCATCCTCCTCTTAACCTTGCGTCAAAAGCGTCGACGCGTTCGCGCTTTCGTACTTGAACGAAGGCTCGAGCTTCTTCGCGAGCTTGTAAGTAACGCGCCAAACGGTGGATACGAGATTCAATCAAAATCAAGCGGAACTTGGCATCCATGTCCTTGCGGTTACGCTCCAAGTGCTTTCTCACCGACACCGCCTTCTTGATGAGGCAGTACAAGTCCTCCGGGAGCGCCGGCGCTAAACCTTGCCCTCGCAAGATTCTCAAAACCTTCGAGTTCGTCACCGAGCTCACCTGCGCGATGCCGTGGTTATCACGCAACATCACACCAATCTGAGACGGCGTCATGCCCTTCTTCGCCATCTTCACGATGGTTTCAGTCACCTCCGTCGGCGTGATCTTCAACCACGACGGCGCAGAGCGCTTGTAGGGAAGGGCAGAGCCCGACATCCCCTTACCGGGGGTGTGCATGCGACCCATGGTGCGTGTGAGTGTCTTACGTAAACGGTAAAGTTAAAGACGTATGTACGTTTCGTATGCCGAACCTTTCCGGACGACAACCGACGCGCGCGACGCAAAGAGACGTCACGCGATCGCCCCCGTCCGCGCCTCCACGCGGATCGAAAACATCGCGGGCGCGCGCCCCTAAGCCCTCGCGCACATCAGGGGTATTTCGCCAATCATGACTCCGCGCGACCGGCGTGCGAGGAGGATTAAATTAGGGTTTTCATCCACGCGCCGTAGTGCGCGCCCTCGATCGTCCATGCGCGCGACGCGGACGTGGTTTATCGTGGTTTATCGCGCACGGCGAACGACGACGACGCCCAGGGCGTGAGGGGATCGACCTCGACCGCACACGGCGACGCGGCGTACGC
>Ga0181598_1005048_pt1 | contig 10701 bp, 9 predicted proteins | sample 041ome_4_FD_153295 | JGI IMG/M metagenome (GOLD analysis project Ga0181598, IMG submission 153295) | Coastal salt marsh microbial communities from the Groves Creek Marsh, Skidaway Island, Georgia - 041404US metaG (spades assembly) | ecosystem: Environmental > Aquatic > Marine > Intertidal zone >...
CCATGCGGTTTTCGATGGCCTCAACCGCAGCCTCGATTGATGATCTATCCCAAACTGGAATATAGGGCTTAAAGATGACTGTAGTAAGATTTGTGTCGTCTTGAAAACTCCTCGGGGGGACAACGTGTGTTTTAACGATCACCGTTGTTGTATTATCTGGATAATTTATATTACCCATGTTATCTTGTGTAAGAGTATACGACATTCGTTTTTTATTATAATAAAAAAAACGCTTCTAACGTAATAAAGTTTAAACTATCAAAGAGACAACTCATTTCTTTTTAATTAATAATTAGTAAAAGGATATTTTTATAAAAAGGTGTCTGTAAAACGTTTCTTGGCACCGCCCGCTTCATCATCATCATCATCTCGTTTGCGCTTTACGTTTCTGCACCCTCCTCTGGTCGCCAATTCGTGTTGTAAGACGTCGACCTCTTCGGGATTGAAATATTGATCGCACCAGACTATCAGTAAATTGGCGGAGCATCCTTCAAAGGCATTGTCCCCAATCGTCGTCAGCGAGTTGGGCAGCACGATGGACGTGAGCGAGGTGCAGCCATAAAAGGTCCCGTCTCTAATCTTCGTCAGCGAGTCGGGCAGCACGATGAACCAAAGCGAGGAGCAGCCGCGAAAGGCCTCACTCCCAATAAACCAAAGCGAGTGGGGAGGCAGCCTGATGACCGTGAGCGAGGAGCAGCCGCGAAAGGCCTCGTTCCCAATCATCGTCAGCGAGTCGGGCAGCGTGATGGACGTGAGCGAGGAGCAGCCGCGAAAGGCCTGGTCCCCAATCTTCGTCAGCGAGTTGGGAGGCAGCGTGATGGACGTAAGCGAGGAGCAACGTTCAAAGGCCTCACTCCCAATCGTCGTCAGCGAGTCGGGCAGCGTGATGGACGTGAGCGAGGTGCAGCTGCGAAAGACACTGTACCCAATCTCCGTCAGCGAGTTGGACAGCGTGATGGACGTGAGCGACGAGCAACCAAGAAAGGCCTCACTCCCAATCGTCGTCAGCGAGTCGGGCAGCGTGATGGACGTGAGCGAGGTGCACCATCGAAAGGCATCGCGCCCAATCGTCGTCAGCGAGTCGGGCAGCGTGATGGACGTGAGCGAGGAGCAGCCGGAGAAGACCTGCGCATCAATCGTCGTCAGCGAATCGGGCAGCGTGATGGACGTGAGCGAGGAGCACCCGCTAAAAGCAAGGCGCCCAATCTCCGTCAGCGAGTTGGACAGCGAGTTGGACAGCGTGATGGACGTGAGCGACGAGCAGTCGTAAAAGGCCTGCTTCCCAATACTCTCCAGCGAGTCGGGCAGCGTGATGGACGTGAGCGAGGTGCAGCTGCGAAAGGCCTCTCTCCCAATAAACCGAAGCGAGTGGGGAGGCAGCGTGATGGACGTAAGCGAGCGGCAACCAGCAAAGGCCACGTCCCCGATTGCTGCTGTGTATGTTGCCCTAAACTTTGCCAGTTGTTCGTAAAGACCGGGTATCAATCGGCCCATGCGGTTTTCGATGGCCTCAACCGCAGCCTCGATTGATGATCTATCATAAACTGGATTAAAGGGCTTAAAGATGACTGTGGTAAGATTTCTGTCGTTATAAAAAATCATCGGGGGGACAACGTGTGTTTTAACGATCACCGTTGTTATATTCTCTGGATATCTATTACGCATGTTATCTTGTGTAAGAGTATACGACATTCGTTTTTTATTATGATACTAAATAAATGTCTCAATTATCAAGATTAAATAAAGATCTTATACAAAATCTTCCAGGCGGATCGATAGATAATCCTAAGAATACTAGAATACCGCAATCCATGACTCCTACGTGGTCAAAATATTTTACTAGTCAAGAAGGGTCATGTGGTACAGCAGGGGCAAACGCAGCTTGTTCCCCAATCTGCCGCAATGATTATAAAGTTAACGGAGGTGGACGTGTGCTTTATACATGCGCCGGTCAAAGAGGTACAAGATGCAGTCTTGCTACAGGTAAATATTGCGCTTGTGCGCTAGCAACTCCTGCTAATACTACCAATTGGTGCCCTCCTATGAAAACTATAAATGGCGGTATTACGAATGGGACAGTTATAAAAATCGACGCAAACGAACAAGCTATTGATACAGATTGCAATGACCAAAAAGATGCAAACAGACTAGACCCAGGACAGATAGCGAAGACTGTGAGAGAAGCTCCAGTTTCAGCTACATGTGAATACAGCGATGACGTGCTGGCTACATCTGCTGAGATACAGGAAAGTAGACACGGTATAACCGGTTCTACGGAAGCTGATTCAATAGTTTTAAGGAACTATTGTTGGCGTAAGGGGACTGATAGACCCGATATTCCTGAGAAGTTGCAAACTGAAAAAGCTCCTAATATTATTTTCGATCCAAGTAGCTGTTCTGCTTTGTTACAACAAAAGAATGTATCAGATGCTACTGTAAACGAATATAATAAACAGATCAAGAACTGGTGCACGTACAAAGACGTCTTTGGATTTCAAGCTAAAACTCAATTGAGAGGAGCTATTGATGAGAACGTAGATACGATAGTATTGCCTTCTAGGTTCATAAACAGAAACCAGTTAAGAGTAGGAGACAAACTTTTAATCGGAGGGGCATTCACTTTTAAAGATGATGAAGATTTTGAGGTAGTCACTATACAAGACATTATAGATGACGAGATTCTTCCTCCAGCGGATCCAATTCAGATGCAAGATCAAACAGCCGATCTTAACCCTCCTGCATTCTGGGGCAGTACTAATAAAGATAGTCCGCGTATTGTATGTCCTGAAGGTATGAGATCAACGGACATTTCATCGTCCGCGCAAGCATTTTGTAGTTCGGAAAGTGGAGATTTTTTTATATTTAAAGTCACCAATTTTGGCGACGGTCCTAACAATGGCGCGTACTGCGATTGGTCTACTGGATTCTTCGGTCAGAACGATCACAGAAGATTTTTCGGTGCATGTGGACCAGACCCAAACCAAGTTTGTATGAATAGAAACGGTGTTACGGTATGCGAAAATGTACTTTCGAGAACTCAACAGGTTAAAGTAATCAGAGGTCAAAGTTTCGTTCCTAAACCTCAATGGTTAACAGATATAATAGGCGATGTCGATCTTACCGGTGGTTCAACTAAACATTCTGATGCAGAAAACGTTTTGTATATATCAGGAAGAGGAAGTTGTGAATGCTATGATTTGTTGCATGACGAAAGTGATTCCGGAAAACTTAAAAGAGAAGCCTTGACTGAACTTGCTCAAACATTAGGAGGACCTTTACAATGCACAGCAAAAGTATGCGATTTGAGTGGAGCTCTTTCAAATCGACCTTTGGTAGAGGCTGAAAAAACAAAAACTATTAATTCGGATGGACAGTTTTTACCGTGCCCCGCACCAACAGGGTGTATCGCGATTAATAACATTATTGGTTCTACGATAGGAAGAGATGTTGATATTGATAATGATATCAAATGCAATTTAAACGAACCAGACGTCTGCAATGGATTTACAAATGAAACATCATGTTCCAACTCTAACCCCTTTGAAAAGGATGGAAAAGAATTTGCTTGCGAATTTGTCGCAGGGTCGTGTATTCAAAAACCAAAGTGCAAGTTAGATAAATTTAAATGTGAAAACGGTCTAACCTGTGATGAAGAAACTGGAAAGTGTCTTGATAAATGTACCTTATCAGATTTAGACTGTAAAAACGGAGGCACGATAAGCGGCGTTAAACCTGATTGTTCCTGCACGTGTGTAGGAGGATTCACAGGAACTACTTGCGAAACGCCACCACCAACCCCGCCTCCGCCACCTCCAACGAAGTGTAGTCAAGATCCTATCATAAAATGTCCTGTGCCAAAAACTTCTAAATCGCCCGATACGGTAGGCCGAGATGAAGATGCGTGTTGTTCAGGTCTTCCAGCTCATCCATTTGATCAAATTATAACATTACCCAGTAGTGTAGATGAAGTATATACAAAGGGCAGCGTAGTAACACAAGGCGATGCGAAGGGTACTGTTTTAAAAGATACTCACGGTCCCGATGTCACAGTGACAGTCACGGCTGAATTTTTTAGAAAGGGGGAAGTAGTAGTAGGGGATAAAACTCTTGAAATAACAAGCGTACGTGTTCCAGGCAATTCTCAGGGAGATGAAATGACTTTGTTTGATAAGATGAAAAATTTTGTGCGCAATCATCTCCCCTTGTCGATTGGGGTCGTAGTTTTCTTAATTATTTTTATGATTATCGTCATAGTTTACTTCAAAAATAAGAAGCGTTCTTAAATATTTTCATACTTAACTAAGTTTGAAAAATTACATCACGCATTGGGGATGAAGCATGCCATCGACGCTGTGCACCATTACGTTAGGGTTTATATCATCCTTAATGTTCATCTTGAGAACATTCACAGGCTTTTGTCCATCGGTTGAAACATGAATAGCCTCATTCGTACACACTACTTCTAATTTAAAAATTTTGTGCATTGAACCATACTTTGCCTTCTTCCGTTGACACAGTACTTGTGCCGGAACGATGCGTTCCATGCTCGATGCTTTCACTACGTTGATCGCTTCAAGCTTCTTACAGTTTGCTACAAACTCGTCGGGTATTAAAGCATCGCACGGAGCAAAGAGTGTAATGCCTCTACTATCTAGGTTCTGTAAACCAGAAATTTCAACAATCTTGCCAAACTTTACAAATCCCATCCTTTCAAGCGTTAAACTAAGCGATGATACGTTTGAAAATTGACACGGTGGGCAGTTTGACGAGCTCGTTATAGAAGAAGGAGGACACGGCATGAATTCGCCATCCTTAGAAAATTGATATGCCATAGCCTGACTATTTGGATACATTGATACCATGTTTTATTTACGAATTCAAATTTTAAAACTTTTTTTTGTAAAATGAACAGATTTTTTCAATTTCTGGAAAATCAGAAAACTTACTCACAAACCAGAGTACTACAAAAATTAGACAAGATAATGGCGACCATTTTCATTAACAACTTCAAGAGCTCGCACTTATTCAACGATTCTAGCTACAAGGATTCTATTACTTATCGCGACGATGGTACTAAAGTAATAACTTATACAGGCACCTCGTCGGGGAAAAAGGACCCTGAACTTATGCGTGTCATCAACAACGGCGACGAAATTCAAATTTTTTATAGACACAAGCCTGGACCTTTTACACTTATTGGTTCTACGAGGAATTCTAGAGTTGTCAGAGCGCGTTCTGTCCCTGTTGGACGGATCCCCGGTTCAAGGAAATGGCACGCGGCGTCTGCAGATGAGATTTTAATCACTGAATTTGTTGTAGAGCCATGTTTAGAAAAGATTATCAAGGTCAACTGCTCGTCTTTCACGAAGTACAAAAACAGTTGCTTGTTGCACAGCGGGCTTTTTGACCCATCAAAAATCAGGGGGAAAAGGCACTTTGATGGATTCTATACGAGAGATATGATGTATGATCCAATTAACAATATTCGTTTTCTTACAGGGAGTGCTCTTGCTATGTTTTTGTACATATTATTCAATAAATTTTGCAGACAAAGGCTGCTGGGAGCATGATGCAAGAAAACTAAAAAATAAAAAAAATAAAACGAAAAGCCCTCTTGATTGAGCCTCGAATAGGTTCAACCAAGAGGGCTTTTTTTGCGTTACGATTAAAATATTTTTTTTTTCTTTAAAACGATGAATTTTTTTGATTTTTTGAAAAATCAAAAATCTTACACACAAGCAACAAAATGTCTTCTGTCAACAAGTCTATTTCTGTGATGTGGAACGGTTCATCGTATGCTACCGAGAATATTGAGTTCGATACGAATGTTGAGGAATTCGTTCCCTCTTTTAATGTCAACGCCGCAGAATTCATTCCTGATTCTCTTCCTCGCAATTTCGGACAGGCTACTCGAAACTTCTTCGACGGACACCGAGGCGATGATCTGACCAAGGTCAACCCGCCTTGTGTTCCGGTCGAAGTCAACGTGATGTCGAAGAAAACCAAGAATCTTATGCCTGGGCTAGGCGACCCAGTTCCTCTTCCAGGAGGAGGAGGGCATCCGCGACAGCCTACCAACGTAGAGCGACGTGCTGCAACCAAGGCATGGAGCTTGGGTCAGGCCAACTCCAAAGCAATGAGTATCTGCGAGAAGATCGTAGGAGCGTATGGCACAATCGTCGTGTATGCTCCGCCTCAATCTGGCAAAACGCGATTTACAATTATGACCGCATTACTTCACTTGTTGGAAGGAATCACGCCAATCATTATTACTCGACGTCTTAGGGGAGATCGCAGTCAATTCATCGATCGCATCAACGGATTGGCGAAGCTTCTGAACGAACACTACAGCAGCACTCGGAAATATTGGGATGACCCCGAAGAAGAACTCCTATGGACTTTCGAAGATGGAAAGAGTTCGTTGGCTGTCGACAATATCGTCAAGAAGTCCGATCAAACCAAGATTGAAGAAGCTTTGGTTTCGAACACTCCAATTATTCCGGTCGTGCTTGGAAATAGTTCGCAGTTGAAAAAGATTCGCCACGTTATCAACAACGCGAACATCCGCGCCGGTAAGAAATGCAAGTATATGCTCCTCATCGATGAGTGCACAGAAGTCGACTACGGACAAGCTAGTCCTCACGTTTCGGCTCTCAAAGCTAACGCAGTCAAAACTGTCAGCATCGATGCTACTCCGATTGGCGCTTTCTTCGCAGACGACTCGATCAAACCGGAGTTCACTTTTTATCTGGAACCAGATTGGAAAAAGTACCGAGGCTTCGCCGATTTCCAGGTCAAATTTCTCGATCACGATGTATTTTCGATTGGGAAAAAGATGTCTTGGGACGAGATGATCAAGGCTGATCCCAATATGGTACCTTGGCTCGACCAGATGAGCGGGAATGGGACATGGACGTCAGTGAACGATACTCGGAGTCGCGTGATGCGACTGTGCAACACCGATCGAATCGAGAATATGGATACTCAGTTCAAGGAGATCCAGAAGCTTTATCCGGACAAGTTTGCGATAGTTGAAATGCATACAAAGGGTACTCGCATCTACAATCCAGTCAGTCGAAAAACTGGCGAGTTCAAGAATGGAAAGTTCTACGATCTTCCTTTGTCTGACGCCATTAGTCTTTTCAACGACGCGACTAAGTTCCCCCGCATCTTGTGCATCGTCGGGCAGATGGGTGATCGGTGTCTTTCGTTTGTGTCGAATGACTACAATCTGCATCTCAACGAGGACTACATAACATTTCCTAAGAGTACTTGCGTAGGTACAATGTACCAGCGTATGCGGATGTGCGGTAATAACCGCGGCAAAGGATCTCTCAACCTTTACATCACCAAGTCGGCGTATGTTGACATTAGCAAGGGCATCAAGCTCATCGACGAATTCATCGAACGGGCGCAGAAGATGAGTAATCGGTCTATGCGCAAGTCGATGACTACTATGCCAATGTTCAAAGGCAAGTTTTCTACGCGCAAGTTGGCGGCTACCAAGTTCAAGGAAAAGGTCAACAAGGTCAAGGGGCACGATGGCGGCTGGTCTGTAGACAGGTACAAGCAGGAGATCAAGGACGAGAACGGCAACGTAGTCGACACGGTGCCTCTGATTGCCGAGAACACGAAGAAACGCAAACGGGAGGATGGTAGATTCAAGGAAGGCGAGATCGTCAAGATCAAAACTGATATTGCGCCTAGCTACGCCAAGGCGTACAGATTGGCCAAGGCTGCAATTATCACCCTAGGAGCGGTTGGTTGGGTGTCCCGCACGGACGTATTGTCCAAGGTGCGTGAATCAGAAGATCTTGGATCATGGGGAGATCAAGATTTCAAAGCCCGAACGAAAGATATGGGTACAAAGTCCGGTCTTCACGAAAAGGTACACGAATGCACCGGTAAGGGTTTGTATATGACCAAGGTCGCCGGTGAATGGAAGATGAAGTATGTAGTATAAAATAAAAATAAAATAAAATAAAACGAAAAGCCCTCTTGCTTGAGCCTCTAACAGGTTTAGTCAAGAGGGCTTTTTTGCGTTACGTTGCTACCTTGAACAATCTTTCGGTTCTTTTTTTAGATTGTCCAGATCTCCCAGCAATGGAACCTCCAATGATATGAGTGTTTTCAAATATACATGTTGCATCTGCGTATTCAGGCTTGCTGTATCCAGACACAAACACCTCGTTTTTTTTGGCCATCGTCTTGCACCATTCCCAAAACTGTTTGTCAGATTCTTTCCCCCATTTTTCAGAGTACCTGCATTCAGTGCCTAAATATGGCGGATCACAATATATAATAAATCCTTCTAAATCTGAAAACTGGGTATAGCGTCCGTGATAAAATTTTACTTTTTTTAATTCTTTCCCTATCTCACAGACTCGTTTGGAGGCTTTTGATGATGATCGGTTGTAAAACCCTTGCAAGAATTGCCCTCCGAATGAAAATTGATGACCTACAAAGCCTTTCATCGCCGAGTCGTCTTCTCGTTTCAATCGATCGAATGTTTCTTTGTCAACCTGTGTAGGCGGGACCCACCCTTTTTGAGCTGCTTCCCACATCTTGATCACAGATAAGTTAAGATCCCCTGCCTTGTATTCAGAAAAATGTGTAGGAACGTGCCTATAAACACCAAGCATCCCGCAGAATGGCTCGCAATAACCTTTCACTTTGCTTAGATCGACATTTTCTGTGATAGCCTTGGCGATCCTTTTGCCAAGGCGCTGTTTTCCTCCGTGATATGCTGTCATATTTATACTTTTTTAATACCTCTTTAGGGTATTAAAAATTAAAGAATTCTCGGCAACACACGTTGTATCTCTACTAGCACTGGCAGAATCGTGAGTGTCCGCTAAATTTGCATCCTTTTTCCCAAATCTGGGTGCCTGATTCTGTGTCTTTATATTTACTCTTGCAAATCTCCGTGCAATTATCAGTAGTCCCCCATCCTAAAGTGCATGTGTTTGATGCATATCGGGTTGCCGTCCTCGTATTATCTGTGCATGGTAACCTCCCCTGTGTACACTCTCCTCGATGCCACTCACACCCATACTTTTTATCATCGTCTGTTTTATAGAAATATGGGCAAACGGCGCTGTTATTAATTTTAGAGCAATCGCCAAGCCCGGCTGTATCTGATTCGTCGACGTCAAAAGGTCCTACATAGCATTTGCACGGACAGTTGGGCCTATCAAGATAGCACTTATTGTTTTTGTCGTCCCAGTTGCACATGTAAAACTGTCCAGTATAAATGCCAGGTTTGCCATCCTCACCTTTCTTCATGTCGGAGTAAGGTGTGCCATGCCCGTCTGGTCCATAAACGCACGTGGGTCCGTCTGTTATATCCTCGCAATACTCGACTCGGTATGTAGGTTTTCCGCAAAATTCTCCATAAGAGGGTTTGCAGTCGAAATTGTAGTTCTTTGGTGTAGCCATGATTTATTAAAGCTAAAAAAAACCAAAATTATTGATTCAAAATGATATTTTTTTTTCAAATTTTATTTTATCAAACCGACTACAATGTCAAGTATCCCAACTCTCAAACGACAAGTTGCTACATCGCAAGATGAGTGCGAACGCTTGATTCAAAAAGTTATCAAGTACTCTAAGCGCTTGCAAAACGAACTAAACTCTTGGAGGGATCAACGAGAAGCTTCGGATGTCAGACAACACATGCGTTCCTTGTTTTGTGAACCAAGTGTTGAAGTCATCTGCAAAAGTATTGTAGACAATCTTTCTTCTGCCTACGAAGAAGAAGAAGAAGAAGACTGGGAGATCTATCAATCAAATATCATAACCGGTAAACGGAAGCGCAAAAAACCTGAATACTATGTAGATGACCATTTCGAAGAACTGATGTTCGAAGACGTGCCAGACGAAGAAGAAATGCACGCGGCTATCGAAGAAGATGTATCAGAAGAAGAAAAAAATGATGATGAAACAGATGAAGAATGGACGCCTGATGAACAGGGGTTGGAAGATTACGATGAATACTAAAAACAAAAAAAAGCCCCAACGGTTGAGCCTTACTATAGGTTCAACCGTTGGGCTTTTTTTTTTGTTTTACTTAAAAAAAAATAATTAAGTACTAAATGACAGAAGGACAATGTACACCTTACGGAACTGAGCCGATGGCAAAAGGCGGACGAATTCCACCTTTGGCAATGGACCATGGGATGACCCGGCTTTGCTGGGACACCCAGCTTAATGGTAATCAACGCAAAACTCTTAAACGAACAGTAAACCAGATCGAAACGCAACAAAAACTCGAAGACGAGGCATCGTCTAAGATACAGCGCGAACTTGAGATTCGCACAGAGATTCTTGACCAAGTCGAGATGATCCAGAAAGCAGTGCAGCAAACGCTGCAAAAATGCAAAGAGGAAGATTATGACGATGACGAGACAAACGAATTGCTTAATTCTCTCATAACGTTTACGAAGCTGTTTGCGAATCGCGAGCGCGCTGCAGCAAACGCTGCATCTGAACGGTGTAAGTTAGCGAGAAAGATTAAGAAAGCTTTGCACATTGAAAAAGAAAAGGCTCGACGACGTGTTTCTCTTTCAGCCAACATTTCACAGCGTATGAACAACCTTGCATTCAAGTGAAACCACTATGACAGGGTTTAATATGCCTATGAACAGGGGTTGGAAGATTACGATGAATACTAAAAAAAAACAAAAAAAAAAGCACAACGAT
>Ga0181598_1005053_pt1 | contig 10695 bp, 10 predicted proteins | sample 041ome_4_FD_153295 | JGI IMG/M metagenome (GOLD analysis project Ga0181598, IMG submission 153295) | Coastal salt marsh microbial communities from the Groves Creek Marsh, Skidaway Island, Georgia - 041404US metaG (spades assembly) | ecosystem: Environmental > Aquatic > Marine > Intertidal zone >...
AAGCTGACATCTTTGAAGTCGCTAATGCAAGATTAGCTAAAGTTGATACACCTGCTTCTACTCTTAATTTCTCTGCATTAGTTTGTTCTGTTAGACTCTCAAAATTACTTTGATGTAAATCTACTTCCTCCTCAGATAAAATCACAGCTAGATACGATTGAATAAGAGATATAAGAACAGATTGTTCAGCAGCAGAAAAGCCTGCTTTGGCGATATCAATAGAAATATCGGCAGCATCCTGCTTTGCCTTTGTCTCACCAAAGTTATATAATTGTTTTGTAAAGGTAATGGCGCCTGAAAGGGTTGATGAGCTATACGCATCATCACCATCATTTGGGCGCTCATAGAATGCCTGATTTTGAGAAATAGAGGCGGTCCCATAAAAATCCTTATCGCTACCAGCAATTATTAATTCCTGACGTGCGGAGAGATAATCTTGCCTTGATTCTCGAAGCGCATTAGAATTAGTTATCCCTAAACGCAAAGCCTCTTTAAAATTATTAGCTTGCACAGAACTAGAATAGCCAAACAGGAAAGCTATCGATAGAAAAACGTGTACCATAATGCTAATCTCGTTTGTTTTGCTTGTGACAAACACGTTATATTCCTCTCTATTTTGGGTCCATTTCGGGTCCATATCAGTCTGTGACTTTTTGCACATATTTGTACCATATTGATTAGGCATTTATTAAAACTGAAATTCTGGCTTTTCTTTAAATTCTTCTAATGTTGGAACCTGCGCGTTAAACAGACAAATCCGAGAAAATTTATTGCCAGAACGCATCCATATGCTAGCTTCACCAGCAGCAGTAATATCAGATCTGTAAATAGACACAAGTTTACCATCAACTGCAAGCTGATTTAAAATACTATTCGGAACAAAGCTCACACCGCCGTCGATAATAATAGCATTGTATGGCGCCTCTTTACTATAGCCATCTTGCAGTCGCTCCTTAAACAAGACAATGTTGGTAATGTCTAGCTGCGCTAAATTGCTTTCTGCTTTTTGGATAAGAGGCGCGCGTGATTCAATACCAATCACCGAAGTAACCATTTTTGAGATAATCGCGGCGCTATATCCTGTACCAACACCAATAATCATCACATTATCAGATGGCTTTAATTCAAGTGATTGGACTAATCGTGCCAATACCATTGGCTCCATCAAATATCTTCCATTACTAAGAGGTAAATCCTCATCAATATAGGCAATATCCCGCATTGATTTTTGAACAAATAATTCCCTCGGCGTTTCAGAGAACGCAGATAAGACTAACTCATCAATAACCTTATTCGGCCTAATTTGGCTTTCCAGCATAATTTTTCTTGCTTGGTAAAATGATTGGTCGTTCATTTTTCAACTCGTAATGGATGGGTGGAGAGATATCTAAAAAACTTATAAGACGATAGCGAACACAATTCAATCACGGTTTTTAGCCAAATTAGTTAAAATATAGTTTTTTGTTTTATAAAAACATTAGATACGAATAATAAATTGGCTCAACAAAAAAACTGACCCTACAGGAGAAGGGTCAGCTTATGCATAATACGGAAATTTAAGCAGTAGTATTTTTATTCCGCTGCCGTTTTGTTTTTTCGTGAGTCATTAGTAGCAGCTGTTACTACCGGCATGACTTTCTCTGCTGCAAGTATCATAGAGCGTCTTGCTAATTCAGGAGATGCCCAGTCTTTACCGGCATATAATAGCGTTCCGAACTCACCAACCTCATCCTGAAACTCAAGGATTTCATCTGTTACTTTATCAGGTGTGCCCCAGACGATAAGCTTATTACACACATCTTCTAATGTTACCTCGTCATCTGGCTGATCCCGATAAGTTTTGAAAAGCTCAAGCCTGTTATGCTTGCGCATTTTTGTCAGTAATTGATTATAATAAAAAACGTATGGGCTGTCTGGTCCTAATGCATAATCTTTTGCAGTAGCTAAATCATCCGCAACAAATACAGATTTAGCAACACGCCAGTTAGCTGGATCTGCTGGTCTTCCAACGCGCTGGCACCCCTCAACATATTTAGGCCAATGTGTTTTTACCCATTGTGGCATAAGGAAGTTAGCACTAATCGGCTCCCACCCTCGCGCTGCAGCCTCTGTCACGCCTCGTGAAAACGGAGCAACTGCTGTCACGACGATCGGCGGATACGGTTTTTGCAATGGCTTTGACATGATACCTTGACCTATATCTGTCAGAGAAGTTCTTTCAGTAGTAATATTCCAGTATTTACCCTCTATATTATAGGGTGCTTCTGATTCCCAAATTTTAAGAACTGTATTAATCCCCTCTAAGAACATTTCGTTTTTATCATTATCCAAAGTCCCGAATACTTCTGCATCAGAGGCCAATCCGCCAGGAGAAATTCCAAAGTTTAACCTGCCATCAAGCATGTGGTCTAGCATCGCTATCTGACCCGCAACATGTGCAGGATGAGAGTTAGGAAGATTTACAGTTCCGGTTCCAAGACGAATTTGTTTTGTCTCCGCTGCTAGTGAAGCAACAAACATCGAACAAGAGGTAATGTTTTCCGCTGCGTCAGTTACGTGCTCGCCAACATAAGCTTCAGAAAAACCTAGCTCATCTGCAAGTAAAAATGCCTCCCTATCTTCTTTCAAACTAACACGCCAGTCCTTATCAACTGGGTGAATTGGCATTGTGAAAAAACCTATTTCCATTTTTAGAGCTCCTCAGGCAATTAAGCTATTTGTTAACGTATCATAAACGTAAGTTGGACATCATTAAAAATAAAACAATATTATTTTACATATAGTATTAATTTTTATTATACCTTAGAGAACCGTATCATATTTAAAATGGTGGTAGACATGATTTCATTACGACAGCTTAATTCTCTTATAGCTGTTTATGAAGAGGGCTCCTTTACAGCTGCTTCAGAACGGGAGAATGCAACCCAATCTGGTATCTCTCAGCATATAAGTGCGATTGAAAAAGAATTAGGCATTCCTTTATTTACCCGTCATTCAAATGGCGTAACCCCAACGACCCTCTGTCATAGCTATTATCAAAAATCTATCGAGGCTATACGCACCCTTCGAATGGCAGAACAAGAGGCTATGAATGCTGGCAAGGGCCTTGCGGGCCGAGTGAATGCTGGATTGATGCCTTCTTTTACGCGTGCTGCGCTAGCGCCTGTATTAAATGATATATCTATCACCCATCCGCATATTGAAATTAGCGTAATCGAATCATACAGCGGAAGCCTTACAGATATGGTTCGATCAGAGGAGCTTGATTTTGCCTTGGTGCCAGTGGTAACTGGCACTCGTGGTATTCGCTATAGTCATTTGGTGCGTGACAGAGAAGTTCTTGTATCATCCCCATCATTTGGGTTTGAGCAAGGCAAAGAAGTTTCATTAAAAAACCTTAGCCCATTAAATATAGTCCTCCCAACCAAAGCAAATATTCGCAGATTAAAGTTGGAGGATTATTTCACCGCGCATTCCATTAATATATCAAAGATAATGGAAATGGATTCTATGATGGGCACTTTAGAGCTGGTAGGTGCAACACAATGGGTCACAATCCTTCCCTACCTTATCTGCGTGCCTGATATGACATCTAATGCAAGGCATATTAACCCGATAGTTGAGCCAAATATTTATTCCGATTTTGTAATAATAGAACCGGTTGGACGCTCATTATCCCCGCAAGCAACCTACTTTCTGAAATTGCTTCAAGAAAAAATAACCTCCCTCGCGTGGCAAGATGGATAATAAAATAGCACAATCCTCAACCACAAACCTCGATCACAAATCTCGATTAGCCTAACCGTAATAAGATTCTAGCCTATCTTGCCCAATGCTCTTAGCACCCGTTCAGGTGTCATTGGCATTTGCCACATTCCACAATCCAACGGTGCTAGAGCGTTATTTACCGCATTCATTAATGCTGCAGGAGCGCCGCCCGTGCCTGCTTCGCCTGCACCCTTCGCGCCTAAAACAGATGTTTTAGTATAGGTTTCAACGTGAGCAACCGTAATTTCTGGCATTTCACTTGCCATCGGTACTAAATAATCAGCCATGGTTGCGTTCTGCATTTGCCCATCTGTATCATAAACACATTCTTCATATAATGCGCCTCCGATACCTTGTACTACCCCGCCACGGATTTGGTCATCAACAAGTTGTGGGTTAATAACTCTACCACAATCCTCCACAGCCCAGAAATGCAGTATTTTAATAAAACCTGTGTTTGTATCGACTTCTACATGAGCTGCCATTGCACCATTTGTAAATACAAATGGGAAGTCGGTAACGCGGTAATGCCTTGTTGCAATTAATTCAGGTTGCAGGTCATTTGGTAACTCATTGCCTCTGTAATAAACAATTTTTGCTAAATCTCCCAAAGATATCTTCTGCTCACCAGTATCCTTCATCACAACCTCACCATAAGCTATATCAAGCTCTTCTGGTTTTGCCTGAAGGATCACGGCAGCGACATCTAATACCTGCTCTTTTAAGGCTTGAGAGGCTAGCAACATTGCCTCACCTCCAATGCCAGCCCCTCGCGATGCCCATGTTCCGCCGCCATAAGGCACCGTCGCGGTATCGCCAGTTGTTACCTTAACGCGCTCCATAGCAACCCCAAAAACGTCAGCCGCAATTTGCTGTAAAATAGCGTTTGTGCCCTGTCCCTGTTCTGTAACAGAGGAGGAAACATGAAGCGCACCCGCGGCATCAAGGCGGACGGTAGCACCGTCTTGAGAGGCTATTGGCGCGCCACCAATACCATAAAACATTGGAGATGGATTTGTAACCTCAACAAGAGAGACAAATCCAATCCCCCTATAAATACCATTATCTCTATTTTCAGCCTGATCTGCGAGCAACGCATCATAATCCATAATGGTTAGTAACTTATCTAAACATGCATGATGCGACAAATCATCAAAGCGCATTCCAGTTGCAGATTTTGTTGGATAAGCATCATCAGGAATTAGATTTTTGCGTCTTATCTGAACAGGATCCATTCCAATTGCCCTTGCTGCTTCTTCCAACATACAATCAGAAATCGCCATGGCGATTGGGTGACCAACAGCTCGATATTGACACATTAATGTTTTATTTTGGAACACAACATTACCAACTGCATGATAATGCTCAAACTGGTAAGGCGCCCCTGTCAGGTTTAAAATTTGGTTACATTCTATCGCAGATGTTCGCGGATACATGGAAAACGGCCCGATGCCGGTAAAATCATTAAACCCCATACCCACAATGGTGCCATCTTTGCGAACCCCTATTTTAGCATCAACAACATGGTCACGGGCGTGAATATCTGTAACAAAACTCTCTAGCCTATCTGCAGTGAACTTAACCGGTCTCCTTAGAAGTTTGGCTATTATAGCTGTTGCAATTTCATCACCGTAAGTATGCACTTTTATTCCAAAAGAGCCGCCAACATCATGAGCAACAATACGGACATTTTCTTCAAGCATGTTCATATGTTTTGCCAATATAAATTGAAGCATATGTGGTGCCTGACCAGCATAATACATAATAAGTTCATCATCCCCTGGTATATAATCGCAAACAGTTGCTCGTGTTTCCAATGTCACCCCAGTATGGCGCCCAAATTTTATTTGCTTTTCAACGATAATCACATCTTCCTTAGCTAAAGCTTCTTCAAGATTTCCTGCCTCCACTTCTCGCTTCCATGCCAAATTACTGTCATATTCATTGTGAATAAGCGGCGATTCTGAAGACAGCGCATCTAAGGTATCTGTAACTGCAGGAAGCTGCTCATAGCTTATATTGATTAATCCAAGCGCATCTTCACCTAATGCTCGTGACGTACAAACAACAACGGCAACAGGCTCTCCTTGCCAGCGCGCCACATCGACAGCCAATGGATATTGAGCAGGCGATCGCAATCCTGGCAAGTGACTCAAAACGCCAATATAAGGCTCAACATGCTTGGCAATATCCTTGCCAGTATATACCGCTATAACGCCTGTTGCTTGTGTAGCTTCAGACACATCAATTGAATTTATTTTTGCATGCGCATAAGGAGAGCGCAGAAAAACAGCATGCACCATTCGAGGAAGTTGCATATCATCCACGTATCTTCCCTGCCCTCGCAACAAACGAGCCGCATCAGATCTTGGGATGGATTTACCTATATAATCTCTTGGTTTATCAAATATAGTTGCCGGACCGCTCATCAGCCTTGCCTTTCTTCAATTGTTGTACAAATAGCATCTACGATGGCTTGGTAGCCCGTGCATCTACAATAGTTTCCAGATATATGTTCTTTTACTTTTTCTCTATCTGCAGGGTTGCCTTGTTCAATATATTCGATTGAAGTAGCCAGCATTCCAGCTGTGCAATATCCGCATTGTAATGCGTTTCGATTATGAAAATTTTTAATCAAGTCAGAAGCATTTTTATCTGTCTCATACCCTTCAATTGTTGTTACCTGCGCGCCATCTGCCTGTACCGCAAGGATTAGGCAGCTTCGAGCTGTAACCCCATCCAAAAACAAAGTACAAGCTCCACAAACACCATGCTCACATCCAACATGGGTCCCAGTAAGGCCAAGTTTAGTCCTGAGAAAATCAGCTAGATTCATGCGTACAGGCACATCTTCAACATACTTCTCACCATTTACAGTCACCGCAATCTGCGCTGTTTTTGTCATTATTTCATCCCCTTTAATGCGCGTTCTAATACAACATTAGCAATATGCTGTTTTGCTTCAGGACTTGCATTCATATCCCCTTCAAATTCTATTTCACTAGTTGCGTTTTGAGCATCCTTTATGACGTCGTGTGAAAAACTGGCGCTACCTGAAAGCAGCCTTTCAACATTTGTTGCTCTAATAGCCTTATCGGCCACGCCAAAAAATGCAACCCTTATGCTTAAATCACTATCTTGGGCAATACACACCCCCGCCATAGCGTAATCACCATGGCGTCTTGCGACTTCATGAAACCCAAAATTTTGCTTTAAATGCGCTTTTGGCAGAATAATTTTCGTAATTAATTCATCTGGCTCACATGCTGTTTCATACACGCCTTTGAAAAAGCTACTTGCTGGCTCTAGTCGCACGCCATTGCGAGAGGTTACCTCGATGCTTCCATCTAACGCTAGAAGCACGGCTGGCAATTCAGCAGCTGGGTCTGACAGCCCAATAGAGCCACCAATGGTACCGCGATTACGAATGGCTGCATGCGCAACATAGGGTAAAACCAAAGTGATAAGCGGGCAATGGGTTTTTATAATGGTGCTTTGCTCTAATTCGCAATATCGAACCATTGCGCCAATTTCTATTGTATCTGTGCATTCCGTAATGCCAGCTAGTTCTGATACGCCCGATATATCAACAAGTGTCCCAGGATTTGCCATTCTAAAATTCATCATAGGCATTAAACTTTGCCCGCCAGCCAGAAGCTGGCTATCCAATTCATCATTTGCAAGCAACGCTAATACATCCGAAATTGAGGTTGGCTTTTCATAACTGAAATCAGGCGCTTTCATAATCCTATCCCTATTTTTTTATGTTTCGTTTTTTTTGGTCTTGCTTTCTGAAAGGATGACCATATTAATTATTTACGATTATCTATTTCTTTAAATTAAACAACCCTAAAATAGGATTTAATATGACAACCACGACACCAAAATCAGAAGTCACTATGTCAATGTCGGCAACAGGTGAGACACATGCGCGCACTAAAATTAATATTCGTGATGTAAGTTCGATAATAGACGAGCCTGAAGTAAGAGGCGGGACGAATCAGGGGCTAACACCAACTGAAACCTTGATGGCTTCCCTTATTGGCTGCACGAACGTTATTAGCAAACGTATTGCCCATAAAATGGGGATTGAGTTTGGCGAAATGGATATTCAGCTTAGCGCAAAGTTCGATAGACGCGGCACTATGTTAGAAGAAGAAATCGATGTGCCCTTTCCGTCTGTCACCATGGATATTGAAATTGATACTAATGCAAGCGAAGCGCAAATGAGCGCTCTTAAAACAGATTTGGCCAAATATTGTCCAATTGCAAAAGTGCTACGTGGAAGCGGTGTAGAAATAATCGAGAATTGGATTGTAAACCCTCTATAAACATTCTAATCACTATATCGAAAACACTTACGCCACCTAATTGGATTAAAAGGAACCTCTTCATGACACATACATTAATTCCAGATACGCAAGCCCCAGAATTATCGCTACCGCTCGTAGGAGGTGGAACCTGGGTTCTATCTGAGCAAACGCCTCAACATTTTACAATGGTGATTTTTTATCGTGGCTTGCATTGCCCAGTATGCAAAAATTATCTCGGAACATTAAATTCAATGATGGATCAAGTCTCAGAATTAGGTTTTTCAGTCGTTGTTGCTTCAATGGACACACAAGAAAGAGCAGAGCAGGCAAAAGCTGATTGGGGGCTTGATAAGGTTGATGTTGCGTATGGTTTAGATGTGGAAACAGCCAAAAAATGGGGCTTATATATATCAACCTCTATCAAAGAAGCCGAAAATGATATTTTCAGCGAGCCTGGGTTAATTTGGATAAGAGCAGATGGCAGATTGTATTTAATAGACATTGCAAATATGCCATGGGCAAGACCGGATCTTGAAACATTAATGCCGAAAGCAAAATTTGCAGTTGAAAATAATTATCCAGCGCGCGGCACAAATGCGGTCTAAGTCAAGACATTACAATAAATTTTTTAGTTCACATATGGGTATTTTATAAGGAGTGATTAAATGGCAAAATTTACAAGACAACATATTTATGACACAGCCAAAGAGCTATCAAACTGGGGACGTTGGGGTGAAAATGACCAATTTGGTACATTAAACAACATAACACCAGAAGATATTGTAAATGCTGGAAAATTAATTAAAAAAGGTAAGGTATTTGCATTAGGTCTTGATTTAAAGGAAAAAATTCAATCAGGTTTGTTTGGCGGAAGATGGAATATGATACATCAGATGCTCGCTACAGGGACAGATGCTGTTGCTGGCGCACAGGATTCAGACGGGAAAACATTTCTTCGCTATGCGGATGATGCTATTAACCTTCCCTGTCAGGGCTCAACACAATGGGATGCGTTATGTCATATATTTCTAGATGATAAGATGTATAATGGGTATCCAGCAACTGACGTTACTGTTCAAGGCTCAAGCAATCTTGGCATTGAACATGTAAGAGACAAAATGGCAGGCAGAGGTGTGCTGTTAGATATAGCCCGATTTAAAGGGGTTGATAGCCTTGATGATGGTTATCCAATCACAAATAAAGACCTTGATGATTGTGCTGCTGCACAAAATGTTGAGGTCCGAAAAGGTGATTTTGTTATTGTGCGGACAGGGCATCAAGAGCGTTGTCTGGCAAAGAAAGATTGGACTGGATATGCGGGCGGAGATGCACCTGGTCTTGCATTTGAGACTGCACATTGGATTAAAAATAAGGATATTGCGGCTATCTGCGCGGATACTTGGGGATGCGAAGTCAGGCCTAATGAAACAGATGAGGCTAATCAGCCTTGGCACTGGGTGGTAATCCCTGCCATCGGAATTTCTATGGGTGAAATCTTTTATTTAAAAGAACTTGCAGAAGATTGCGATGAAGACAAGGTTTATGAGTTTTTCTTTAATGCCCCTCCTCTTCATATACCTGGCGCTGCAGGCTCCCCAATTAATCCACAAGCAATCAAATAATGATGCGTGTTTGGGGAAGAAAATCATCTTCCAATGTCCAGAAAGTTCTCTGGGCATTGGAGGAACTCGGCCAGTCCTATGAGCACGAAATAGTTGGCGGTATTTATGGGGGTAAAGATAGGGTTGAATATGCATCTAAAACACCCACTAAACTTGTACCTGTTTTAGAGGATGGTGACCTTGCTATCTGGGAGAGTCACTCAATCCTGCGATATTTAGCAAGAAAATTTCCAGATTCTGAAATTGGGATAGATAGCAACCGCACAGAAGCCAAAATAAACTGCTGGATAGATTATAATAGCAGCGCGTTTCAGCCTGCCCTTATTGGTTTATTCTGGGAATTGGTAAGAACGCCTTCAGCCCAGCGATCAAAAGCGAATGAAGAAAAAAACTATAAAGCACTTATTGCTGCCTCTACAATCGTGAGCGAGCAACTACAAAATAAGGACTTTTTGTTAGGTAGTTTTTCAATTGCTGATATAGCCATTGGAACCTTAATGTACCGGATGCGCGATGTTGCGCCCAACCTTGCTGGAACACCACCATTAACGCGCTGGTATAATAGATTATTAGAACGCCCAGGATACACAAAATTTGTTACTACTAGCTATGAAGAGTTAAGAGCAAAAGACTGATTTAACTAATTAATTATTTAACTATAGTTGCTGTTGTACTTACAATTTCGTACAGATTAGGGTTGCTGCGGCCATCTTCATTACCGCCTTCAGGGTCTACAAATATGGTCGCCCCTAAGTCACGGGCGCGATAATGCGCGCGCCCTGATGCGGCTACGCGTTCTTCAGAATAGGCCTCCAGCGCTTCTGGAATGGTTGAGTAGCTATCTAATGAGCGCGCAAGGCATAACGCATCACAGGCTGCCTTTGTAACCCCCATCCCAACATGAGGACGAGCAACACACGCAGCATCTCCTACCAGCCCAACATTACCCGTTCCCATTACAGGCGAATGATGATCATATATTGGCGTAAAAA
>Ga0181598_1005096_pt1 | contig 10643 bp, 12 predicted proteins | sample 041ome_4_FD_153295 | JGI IMG/M metagenome (GOLD analysis project Ga0181598, IMG submission 153295) | Coastal salt marsh microbial communities from the Groves Creek Marsh, Skidaway Island, Georgia - 041404US metaG (spades assembly) | ecosystem: Environmental > Aquatic > Marine > Intertidal zone >...
TATATCCATAACAGATGCAAATTTTTGCCACCAGCGTTCTCCTCTACCACTTGCATTTGTGCTTATATTGACTTTTGGTCTACGTTCTAGAGTTTTTAAATAGTCCATTTGTTCTAGAAATACACCACTGTAAATAGGATCACTTAAACTTAAATTGTAAGTTAAATGTGATATTTTATTTTCAGGCCGCACAAGTGCTTCAAAATATTGCATGGGCATATCAGATACATCTAATTGTGTACCTTTTGCAATGTCACGAGTACGTCCACAGCCAGGGCAACTTAGATTACATCTACTGCTACTGTCTATGTTTAGCCTTCTTTTGGATAATTTAAGAGATTGATTGAGTCCTGAATACATTTTTTACTTGACTTTTTTTATATAAATATTTATACTTCCAATATAACGGAGATTAGGATGACTCGTGTCGCATTAGATACTATAGCAAAAGATGAGTTTTTTGTCAAGATATTTCACATAGAAAAAGATATTAGCGAGATTGCTGACAGTGATGAACTGTATAATGCATTTGAATCTGGCTGGCCTGTTGTTATTAAGGGTGCAAAAATATCCGGTGTTGATTATGATTATTACGATAGTTTAGAAGATTGGATTATTGAGGGTAACAAATGGATTATGCCTTGGTATAACAGTCATATTAAAGAGCGTACTCGTTTACATGAAGAGCGTAATTGGGACGATAAAACTATTGATGAATTTCATCGTCATCACAAATTAAGTACACTAGGATGGCAGGAATTCTTTAAAAAATTATTCCCACGTTATATAACTACTGCTGAAATGTTAAGCCATCGCTACAATATGCTTGTAGAAAACAAACTACACTTAGATGAATTAGACCAAGAACATACCGGAGATGAACAGCAAATTCGTATGTTTTTACAATTAGATAAGAAGCGTCCAAGGGTGTTAACATTCGGACCTGACTTAGAACAGATGTATAAAAAGTATTATCATGAACTAGAGTTAGAAACTGTTCCTAGAAGTGATGTACATAAATTTATTACTGGCATGCGTGATAAGTGTGTTTGGAATGATAAACAATGGGATCAGTTTCATCATCCACTACACTATATAACATTTGATCCAGGTGATATTTGGTTTTTTAATGCACAATGGATTACACATCAGATTATATTCGGTGCTAAACTACAATGTTATGAAGCAGATATTACAAGGGATAGTTTATTAAATCCGGAAATGTGTTTGCGTGATCGTATTAAAAAATTGGATCCACCTCTGGAAGTATCCTCTTAAATACTTTTTCTAGTGTTTCTTTATTAGTTGATTTAGGTGTACATATACCACAACTACATATATTATTAGGACATTTAATAATTGGCATCTGTCCTTTATTAAAGTTAGATTTTAAAAAGTCTATATAAGTTTCGTATTCACTTATTTTACCAACAGGACCTTTCCAGGGACCGTCAAAGTTTGCTTTGCAAGTTTGATGAGTAAATATTTGATCATCATCTTGTTCAATACAAAGCCACTGTAAATTAACTAAACAATACCAATCTTTAAAGTTACGATTATATATTACTTTCGTATCAGTCCAATCATTTGTTTCATCATCCAATGTCCGCAATGTAAGACCACCACAACATGGTCGTCCATTAACTTGCGTCATCTTTTGAGTTTGTTTTAATTCTAATGTTTTAGTTGCACCAAGATCTTTTTTGTAAATTCCCGTTATTGCTACTAACTGATCATTTGTATATTTCATACCAGGCCTTGGTCCAAAAGAACTATTTTTTATTTTAGATACTTCTTCCCTGCCTCTCATTTGTACTTTATCGTCTCTATCGATGGTTCTAGGCATCACTCTTATATTTTCGTCTTGTAATATCTTCTTTACTTCTTGACAGTGTTTAAATAATTCAGGATCTTCATGCATCATTAGATTGACCTGAAAATTATTTAATTCATAATTTTCGTCTTCAACATATTCCTTGCATTTTAAAATATTTTCGAGTACTATATCTTTTTGTGATTGACTTGCTTCTGCATGATAACTAAAAGTTATATGCTTTATGAAATCTTTTGTTATTGTATCTAGTGTATTTCTTGATACGAACCCATTAGATGTTAAAGTAATTTCACCCATAGGGACTTGTTCTTTTAGATAACTTAATGCTTCTATAAGATGCGGAATAGCAGTTGGTTCACCGCCTGTTAAATTAATATCATATATACGTTTCGATTCAGGATTAAGATGTTGATCATGTAGCTCAATCCATTCTTTTAAAAAATTAATAGAACGTTTATGTGCTTCCAATGATTGAAAAGGTTTTGTTAAACTATGTCTAAAACTAGGACAATAACTACAATCATATGTACATCGTATACCCATATTCCAAATAATTTGTACAATATTTTCGTTAATACGATAATTGTCAATAGCGCAGACAGACATGAAAACTCCTATAAATATAATATATATTATAGTGGTATTTATCATGCACTGGGACAAGCCGTACAAGCACAGTATAACACGAAGATTTATGCATGTAAATTTTTTACAGAGGTTTTATGACAATTACCCTGAAGAATATATTCGTTCATATTGTGCAGATCCAAACAATAAAGAATATAACGATGCTAAATGGGGTAACTATAGTGCGCCAGTAACAGATGTCGATTTTCTAAGTCATATAAAGTATGAAGTTTTAGATACTCTTAAATGGGAATTTTTAGGTAATCCTTATTATGAGCATGATCATCACTATGTAAATTTTCATATGGACGAACCTGGAAGTCATTTAGAGCCACATAATGATTTAAAAAACTTTCGTTGGTTAATGACTAGTCAGGTTTATTTGGATGATAGCGATCAAGGTGTCCGTATTTTAAACAGGCATTTGGAAGTTGTACATCAAGTACCTAACAAAGTAAACACTGCGTATTATATTTGTGCTAGTCCATTTAGTTGGCATGATGTACCTGAACTACACAGTTTAAAAAGAAGTATATTGTTTAGGGTTGGTAAGCGTAAGCACAAAACACTAGCACACCCGATGCCCGGCAAACCTGCTTGGGTTATTGTAAATGATGGACATGATGATACTCACTATGCTAAACTAGGTTTGCGTATGGGCAACTTGACCGAAGCGTGGTTACACGAACAAGAGTGTTATAATATATATCATACTGACTGGAGAGCAAAGGATAGTGATAAAATAATTGACTATGCTCGAGACGTACATGGTACAGTTAATGTAGTGTTTAGCGGAGAGTTTCCGCATTTAGGTAATTATTTTATTACACAGGACAACTTTGAATATACTGCTGATGTTGTGTTTGGCAAGACTACACATAGTATATTAACTGAAGCAGAAAACGTAATGTACTATTACTATAAAAACAATTTACATATGAACTATGTAGATATCAAGATTTAATTTTATTTTTTATCTGTTGAATATAACTATACGCTATTGATTTGTTATGTGTTATGATTAGTATAGTATTCGTGGTTTTATTATACGCAACATAATATTTCATTTTATCATCATGTCGTATAGAATATTCCATTAAAAACTCCAAACAAAATTACAGTATGGAATTGAACGCTCGTCCAATGTCTTCACATATTCTGGTAAATTCGGGCGACACTTTAAGGATGTCTGTTTTCCTAAAGGAATCGTAGTTTCTAGTGACGTTGATATATTGACGCATGACACTAGCATTAAAATTATGATCATGATCATTGCCGAAAGCCACAACTTCAAGTAAAGGCTCAGCATAATCTTCATAATGTGGGCTATCGATGATTTCATTTAAAAAGTCCTCAATTTGTTTACGTTGTTCGTCTCTTAACCACTGTGGAGCGTATTGCATACTGTAATAGTTTGGTTCAATAAGTTGGTTAGTACTCATTGCTATACCTCTATCGTGTTGCATCTGATATTCGTGCATCATACGCCAAAAAGGTACAATATGCAAAGCATTAGTAATTTGATTAACTGTCGTAACACGGACTTTAATATTTTTACCTGCTTTAGTGTTACTGTATTTAACTAATTTATCAAAGTTAGCCCATACAAAATCCCACTTAGAAGGCGGACGCAAATAATCATTCATATCGCCCATACCTTCAAGTGAGCAGTTTACAATCACACGTTCAAACTTTCCTAACTGTTCTAACCAACGGTCCTGCATATTGGTCATATTAGTATAGAAACTCAGTTCAATATGTGAGGCGTCTCCGGATTCCACGGCTGTATCAAGCAAACGGAACATGTCAGGCGCCACCGTTGGCTCTCCGCCGATTATTTTTATTTTACGAGCTTTTTTCAACATGTCCTTGAAGCTCGTCCAGTCGATTCCAGGTTGAAGAAGTGCCTGCTTCTTGTCTGCAATATTGCCGTACCAGTCAGGGTGGTTGGCCCCCAGTCCGCTTTCAACCATTTTGCCTCGTTCTACACTTACTAAATGTGATGCTTCTTTGTTACACATTTGACATTGTAGGTTGCACATATTGCCAAGCCTGAAATCAAATTGAAGAGGCTGTTCAACCCTCCAATCATTAACGGAAGCAGTAGCCACCACTTCGTCAATTACTTCTGCCCACTGCTTGTTTTCCCATTGGCGTGAGCTCATAATATTGTTACGTTCTAATCGCTGACATTCCACGCACTCAGGTAACCATTCACCTGATGCAAGTCTACGTCGCACATCACGCACATAGTCGTGATTCCAAGTACCAGCAATACCTAGTTTCTCTTGATCTACTAGTTGTTCCGGTTCCTGTGCCATACAACAAAGTCTATAACGACCTCCATTGTATGTACTATATTGTACAAAAGGCAAAGCGCAGAATCCATCATTATTTTTCATTTAGTGTTTCCAAAAATAAATTTGCGCCGTGTCTCATTTGACTTAACCAATCACTGGCGGCGTCTTCGTCTGCGCCATCTGTCACATACTTGTACATTTCAAGTGGTATTTCTAATTTACGACATACCTTAGCAATAGCCCAGCCTTCCATATCTACCAAGTCACTTTCAACTTCAGGAGGACTAGTAACAAAATTATCACCTGTACTCAATGTAGGTCCTGTGTCGTGTAAATCTATAATTGTAGGAGACTTATCAAAAGGTACCTCGCCTATATTTTCAGCAAGTGGTCTTGCGTCAAAATCACGTTGTACTACACTTTTTATTCTATATAATCCTCTGCCATATTCTGTATTTAAACTACCCGCTGTTCCAAAATTAATAACTTTTTTAGGTTGCGTTAAGAGAATAGAGTTCATTGTATTGATGGCGGCATTCACTTTACCCACACCAATGATTGATTTCGTGTAACCAAATGGCAAGTTAATATCAAGTTCTTCTGCTACTGCTACGACTACTAATGTTGTTTGTTTCATAATATACTATAAGCATCCTGATTAAAATATTCGTCTACTAAACGAAATTCACGTCTTAAATCTTCTTCTGTGTATTGTTCATCTGCATCTATCATTAAGAAATATTTTAATCTATCTTTGATGTATTGTTTGGTCAATGGCACTGATTCAATATAAGATAATGCCTTTGCTTTTGTTTCTTTATTCATATTTTTAATACTAAGATGGTTAGGACCAATTGCTGGCATCATAGACCAATTATTAATATTTTTTGATAGTACCCATTCATTTAATTCACGCAAATGAAAAACATTTAATATTGTAACCACTGAATTCACATCTATTGTCACAGTTTTCAACGATTTATAAAATTCGTAATTTTTTTCTATGGTATTCCACGTATGTCCAGGACGTTGTATTTCATTTATTTTACCTACACCATCTATACTTAAACTTAGAGTTACTTTACCTACTTTATTCCAAAATTTAATAACATTATCACTTGGTAAAATAGTACCATTGGTAAAATATCTCAATCTCAATTCTTTTAAATTAGGATGAGTATCTAATATTCTTTGTAAAAATTTATCGTGATCTCTAGCCATCATGGGCTCTCCGCCAACAAACTTTAATTCTTGTAGATTAGAAAGATCAACGTCAATACTATCTGAATCAAAATCAAAACCATCCTTAAATTTCTTTTCAGGATTTTTTATAACAGACCATTTACTACTATATCTCTCATTACACATACGACAGGCTAAATTACAAGTTGTACCAAATCCAAGCTCTAAATATTTTAAGACTGGTTCTTTTGTGTAACTACGAAGCCATGTTGCATTAGCAGATCTCCTCATACTAGGAAATAGTTCATCGCTAGACGCTTCGTCTTGCCAACACCTACTGCATCCTGATAATTTTTCATTATTAAGAATACGCTCACGCATTTTATTAAATTTATCATTTGTCCAAGCATTTTTTAAACCAATATCTTTTACCTTTTCAAATCCTGTATCCTTATTAGGATTCCATCTACAACAAGGAGTTACTGTGCCGCTCATATCTATAGCTGCATGTACCCAAGGTAAGACACAACCGTTTTCAGGAAATTCTACTTTATGGATTGCGTCTAAATATCTGCCTGGAATTTTTTCATTATCCATCTAGTAAATACGCCATTTCAGGAAATGTAGCACGGAAATCAGTGCCGCGCATTGCATCTAGTTTTGTAATATATTCTCTAAACTCAGGCATACGCCTAGTCCAGTCTTCACTTCGAGCAAAGTTCAACATACCACGTAATCTTTTAATACCGTAACTTGCATCTTCCCATTGCTCGTATGTAACTTTGCCTTTATGCCAAGTAGGAACACCTAGTTCCCAATTATCTTTCCACCACTCAATAAATTCTTCGTATTTCTTTTCAGTCTTATCCAAGAATTCACGTGGTAATACTTTAACATTCAAATGTCCTGGCCAATATACAAAGTGATAGTTAATGCCACCAGCACCAAACGGCCACATATTTGTTTTATGTAGCCCACTTTCTGTAAGTTTCCATTTTAAAAAGTCTGGAATATAATGTAGATTAAGAGCATTAACAGCACACGCAATGGTTACCTCAACATTATTACTTGTTTCTTTGTCTAATCTTTCAAACTGTTTTAGGTTATGATTCCAATCACTTGGATAACGAATATAATCATTCATAGCACCTACACTATCAACGCTATAATGCATACGAACTTTCTTAAAGTGCTTCCACTGTTCTAATAGTCTATCTGGCAATTCAATACAGTTACTATTATATCGTACTTCCATTTCACTTGCATAACCAGATTCAATAACTTTATCTAGTATCTCATAATGCTCGTCAATAACTGTTGCTTCACCACCTGCAAAATATAATTGACGCATATAAGGAATTTGATTATAGAATTGTTCCCAGAATATAGGATTGTCTTTATGCCAGTTATAACTTGCTCCAAACTCTTGACCTTTGTTTTCCCATGTCATAGTTTGTTTCAAACTTTCGTTTGTAATTTGTGGGTATAGTTGCTGCCAATCTTTAACCCATCCGCTACTATCATGTGGGCTACACATAACACAACCTAGTTGACATTTTGTACCCATTCGGATATCAATATATCTTAGTTTACTTGTTGTACTACCATCCTCAAATGTTTGATCTAGTAATTCATCAATAGTAATACCATTATTTAACCAGTACTCTGTTTCCCACTGTCGCTTGCTACGGTGCCCTGCAGCTTCTTCTTTGTAGCATTTTAAACAACTTGCCGGTTTCTCACCGTCTAGCATCATGCGTCTAACACTTCGATAATATGTGTTATTCCATGCACTCTCTAGGTCTGAAATGTTTAAGTTAGCAGGACGTCCGTCCTCTGTTTTAATAACACCAACTCGCCCGCCATGTACTTTGTCGTTTGTTGCACCAACGCTACTTGCGTTAGCAGTACAACATACTCGCATACTTCCATCGGGTCTAGTTGATAAGTGAATCCAAGGTAAGATACAAAATGTATCACTTGGTAGTTTATGATCTGACATTAAAATGTTCCTTTGCCCAATTTCGTCTGGGCCATACAGTTATATAATATACTTAGTAGTAGGTGAACCGTTACGCACAAGTTCCCATGTGTTTTCTGTAGCACTACCTGTAATTTGTAGTGCTGGGCGTTTGCGCCAACTGCCGTTCCAGGTTAAATGAGGCAGAGTTGACCATTCCCATGCCCATGCTGTTCCACGTTCCCATTGTGTGTAAACGCGGTTGCCAAATTGTATAATCTGGCCTGGTTCCCAATCTTCTAACATGATTAGGAAACGTAATTTATCTGGTTCCTGATATTTAAAATCTGGATTGTCGATGACTCTTTCCTTACGTGGATTACCTGGTAGGTTATCAATGTGCCACATAAGTTGGTGATTGGGAAACTGATCATTAAATTTCTTTGTTAGTTTTTTCTCTGTGTTTAGTTGTAGTACGTCTACTATTCTATTGAACACAGGGCAAGCATCTGTTTTGTTAAAAACAAACTTAGCAAACATCTTAGCATCTGGACGACCATAAGGATTTTCAGCATCCTCGTCTACATGTCCATCGCTTTTAGCATTTGCCGCATGACCGTAGTCCTGCTCGTTATATGCTTGTTCTTGTACGCCAATTTCTCTGGCTGTAATAATGTCTTGTTCCCAATCACCTAAGAATTGACCAACAATTTTTACATATTCCCCTTCAGCATCTTTTCTAAACTTATCAAAGTGCCAGGGCTGTATGAATGGTGATGGCATGTTATCCTCTTATATTGTTGTTATGTCTGTTTTACTAACCTCAGTATATTCTCTAGTAAATGGTGTTCTATTTGCTTTCCAAGCATCCAACTGTGCTTGATCTTCCCAAACATATGTTACTGTAACGCTTTGGCCGTCTGGATTAAGAACTAAATTGCCACTAACTAAATTAAGTTCTCTTGTACCCGCATATCCATGTGAAGCGATCCACTGGTCTACACTTGTATATGTATGACCATGATTACATGAAAAAACTTTTGTTCCTGTTATTGCCATTTTATTTTCTCCGGATTTAAAATGATGGACTAGTGTCCATAAGTATTTATCGTAACAATAAACCTTTTTGTGCCAACATTTTGAGCTCTTCAAACGAGTTGTGTATAACATGAAACTTCATATAAACACGCCTTTGACTAACTGGAGGTACACTATGAACCACCATTCCATTGAACAAGTTTGGGTGTACTGTTGAATATTTTAAACTATAGTCAAAGTATTTATTGTCTAAATCTTTATACTTTTTTCTTCTTTCTGGTATTAAGTCCTCACCTTCCCAGAATAAAAGTGGCTCACCGCCGTCTTCTGGTAATATAGGGAACATAATAACACATGTTGTTTTAAAATCAACATGTGGTACAAATTCGTATGGTGGATCAAAAACCAATATATCTACATCATTGGGATCCATTAAGTTTGGTAGATTAAATTGATCTACGATGTGTTTAATTTCTGGAAATTCTACAAGACTATTTTTACCAATACGTCTTACATCTACTGCTTGATAACCTGGTTGCCACGCATTGCGACGCTCAGGTCCCCAGTCTTTTCTAATTGCGTATTGAACTACACATTCTGGCTCAAATACTTCTGTGAATAGTTTAGCAAGAGCTTCTCTATCATAAGTAATCTCGTCAAATATTATATGATGTTTGCCGATTATCATTCGTTGATCCATTTTCCTTGTGTATGTAAATCAAGAATGCCTTCATATGTGATGGGAGGTAAAAACTTAAATCTCAAATAGACACGGATGTCTTCTTTCACTGGTCCAATACTATGAATATGTCTACCATGGATTAAAGTAGGATGCTTTGTACTATAGTGTATATATTCCTCTACGTCTTCATAGGCATCCATATGTCTAAATTTAATGTAGGATGGCAATGGCATTCCTGGTTCCCAATGTGATCCGGGTGGATATAATTCGTCTGTTTTTTTCTGAACCATACCTATTTGTTCACGCACATATTCAATTTGATTATGTGGACTGTGATACTTTACAGGAGTACCACCGTCTAAGGGCCAAATTGGCAACATCATAACGCAATTTTGTTTATAATCTACATGAGGTACAAACAAATAATCTTTTTCATATACAATCAAATCTACATCGTTTGGATGATATGCTCGCTTCTTTGGTTCAGAATGTTTATGAAAAAAGCCACTGCCATTCCCTCGTTCTTCCCATACATCAGGAAAATTAAATTTATCATAAATTCTTTTAATAGGTTCCCAATCACACAATGTAGGTACACCAAAATCTGCATGTGCTACAGCGTTCATGCCTTTGGCATGTGCTTGTTTTTTAGTGGTAGGCCATTTCATTTTTACACCATAATTTTTAACCATTTGGTGCATTTCAGACCAATATAGGTCTGCTAGTTCTTCAATGTCGTATGTGACTTCGTCAAATACTGTACTAAACTTCGATACTATCATTCTGGAACCTTTACTACACCAATGAATACATCATTAGGTTCGTGGTTAATTTTTAAATCTTTTGCGGCTTCATAATCATAGCCTTCTATATCTTCAAATGCTGTTACTGGATCGTACTCTCGAAACTGTATACCTTTTTTAATGGCAAAGTCTGTAATCTTTACACTCTCGGTCCACAGTAAACTACGCATTGTGTTATAATCTGTATACCCAGGTCTATAATCTGGGAAATGCCCTT
>Ga0181598_1005099_pt1 | contig 10640 bp, 9 predicted proteins | sample 041ome_4_FD_153295 | JGI IMG/M metagenome (GOLD analysis project Ga0181598, IMG submission 153295) | Coastal salt marsh microbial communities from the Groves Creek Marsh, Skidaway Island, Georgia - 041404US metaG (spades assembly) | ecosystem: Environmental > Aquatic > Marine > Intertidal zone >...
CATCGTCGTCGGCTGACACTGCGGTGGAGAGGTCAAATGTCTTTCGTGCCTCGAGGTAATCAATTTTAAAGCTTTCGCTAATCAACGTCTTGGACGCAGCGTTCAAGGCGGTTTCAATCGCGTCAGGATTACTTGCGATTGCCTCCGCACAGGCTGCTAGAACCTGCGAGAAGCGCGGTGCCACTTCGCGTTCACGAGGCGTGAGGTAGCCATTTCTGGAGCTCATAGCAAGCCCATCCGCTTCTCGTATTGTAGGCACCGTTACGATTTCTGTAGGGAGTAGAAGGTCGCGAACCATTTTCTTGATGATAAGAACTTGCTGCAGATCCTTTGCGCCGAAAACAGCGACGTCGGGTTGTACCGCCCCAAACAGCTTACTGACAACGGTGGTGACACCCTTGAAATGACCGGGTCGGGACGCACCGCATAGAACATCGGTTAATCCAGGTACATCAACCGAGGTGTGGTATTCGACACCCTCTGGATAGATATCGTCGATGGTAGGTGTGAAAACTGCGGTAGTGCCTGCGGCCTCTAGCTTTTCTAAGTCGGCCGCCAGGGTACGCGGGTAGGCGTCAAGATCTTCGTTTTCACCAAACTGCATGGGGTTTACAAAAATTGAAGCGACAACAATGTCGCCATTGATTTTTGCTTGATCAATCAGCGAGATGTGTCCGGCATGCAGATTTCCCATGGTGGGTGCGAAACCTACGCGAACAGGGTGTGGCACTGATTTGCGCCACGCCTGCATCGCCTCGATGCTGTCGAGAATTTCCATCTAGCGGTAGGTGTGTTCAGCCTGCGGGTAGGATCCGTCCTTTACCGCGTTCACAAAGTCCGCTATTGCCTCTTGCACGGTCCCAGCTTCGGTCATGAAGTTCTGCACGAACTTCGCAGGTTTCTCAGTCAGCCCTAGCAAGTCATGCAGTACCAGCACCTGCGCATCAGTCCCGGCCCCTGCGCCGATACCGATCACGGGAATGTCTAGCTTGGAAGAGATATCTGCGGCCAGGCTTTCGGGCACGCATTCAAGTAGCAGAATGCTTGCCCCCGCGTCCTGAATTTCTACCGCATCCGCCAGTATTGATTTAGCTTCTTTTGGCGTGCGTCCCATCACGCGATAACCCCCAAAGACGTTGACGGATTGAGGCGTTAATCCGAGGTGGGCGCAGACCGGGATACCACGTTGTACTAGCTGATGGATGGTTTCGCTGAGCCATGTTCCGCCTTCAAGCTTCACCATCTGTGCGCCTTTTTGCATCAGCTCCATGCTGGCAGCAAGTGCTACATCGGGTGATGAATAAGTCATAAATGGAAGATCTGAGACGATAAGTGAGCGGGGTCGAGCCCGCGCCACACATTCAGTGTGATACACCATTGCTTCGAGTGACACAGGAACGGTTGTATCGTGACCCTGTAAGACCATCCCCAGCGAGTCACCCACGAGAATGCACTCTGCACCCGCTTCACTTACGAGGCGCGCAAACGTCGCGTCATAGGCTGTAACCATCACAAACTTTTCGCCCGCGGTCTTCATGGCTTCTAGTTTGCTAGTGGTAATTCGATCAGACATCTATGAATGGGCTCCTTGGTGCTTCTCGTACTTACGTTAGTCGATTGAGGTTGGGTTGTAGTAATGCCGCCCGGCTTTGATGTCGAGAGCATAATCGACTAGCTGTACAAAATCTTCTTGCCGGTTCACTAAATCCAACTGATTGGCGTTAACAATGAGTAACGGCGCGGCATCGTAGTAAAGAAAGAACTCGCTGTATACCTCATTTAGCTCTTCAAGATACTGTCTGCTAATTGTGCGCTCAGACGTGATACCTCTGCGATCAATTCTCTCTAGAAGGCGATCGACAGAAGCTTGCAGATAGATCACCAGGTCGGGGGTTGGGGCGTCCACCGTCATTTGGCCATAGACTTTGCGGTATAGCGCAAACTCGTCAGGGTCTAAGTTTACTTGCGCAAAAATAGGGTCTTTGTCAATGAGAAAATCGGCGATGCGCAGCGGCTTGAACATGTCCTGCTGTTTCAGATCGTCCATTTTTTGAACCCGTTGAAACAAGAAGAACAACTGAGTCGCCAAAGCATTCTGCCGGCGGTTATCATAGAACTTTGTTAAGAACGGGTTCTCGTGGGCCTCCTCGAGGAGTAGCTGATAATCAAAGAGCTCTGCCAGTCGTTTGGCCAGGGTGGTTTTGCCGACACCAATGGGACCCTCAATAGCGATGTAGGGCTGAGGTGTTCGCCCTCGCAAATCGACAGGCGCTGTCGTTATTTCTATCACTTTACCTCCGCCCGAGTTCACTCAATCCAGAACGGCGTCCTGATACAAAGTAAGCGCTTCAGCACTGAGTGCTTCACGAAGGGTACCAAGTTCCGGAAGTCCCGGCACCTTGTGATCAATACCCAAAATGTCGATCATTGGCTGCACCACAAACAACCGATTTCTTAAGCCGGGGTGGGGAACTGTCAAATTCGGTAAATCAATTTTGCTGTCACCCAGTTGGATAATGTCGAGATCAATACAGCGCTCGCCCCAATGCCGTTTTTTTTCGCGCCCCATCGATTTTTCGATTTGCTGAAGAGCGCTCAGCAGTGCGAGAGGTTCTCCAGCGAAGACCCCTGACACAACCGCGTTAAAAAAGGGGGGTTGGTCCTGTGGCCCCATTGGCGGGGATTGGTAAATAGGGGACGCGTCGAGAACTCTGAACTCAGATAATTCCGCCAAGTACCCGCGCGCTTCAATCAACCGTTGTATTGGGACATCGATATTTGAGCCGAGTGCGATGATAGCCAGAGTCATGAAGCGGGCTTGCGCCGACGCGGTCGCCGACGTTTAGTGGGTAATTCAGCTGCTGGCTGACTTCCTACAATATCGGGGAACAGCAGTTGCTGTTCCTCCCAGAATTTCACCACTTCATTAAGCTCGCTGTCATGCTCGGCACGAAGAAGGAGTAGATCGAATGCGGCTCTAAATCGCCGTAAGGCCAAAATTGATTTAGCGCGCTTTGATGAGCGTTTATCCAGCCGTGGCTGAAGATCCCAGATTTCTCTCATTGGCATCGAGAATCGTTTTGGAATAGAAACTCGTTCTAGAGACTTACTCAGTATCTGCTGTCCCGCAGCGTCGACGGGTGAGCCTTCGACATTGCCTGCCCTAACAATTTCGTCACTTCGCAAGGCAACCGCCGGCCAGAGCATTGCTGCAAAAAGAAACGCCGGAGTCACGGGTTTACCTCTAGCGATCCGTCCATCAGTATTTTTCATGGCCTGATAAATGAGTTCGCGCGAGCCAGTTAGGTGCAGTGCGTTAACTGCCTCTGGAAAAAGCGTCTCGAGCAAATCATGTCGGATGAGTTGCTGGAATGTTGTTGTCGCATGCCCCGACATAAATAGCTTGATGGCTTCATCAAAGAGTCGCGCTGACGGGATCTCTGCCAGAAGGTGTCGACATTCAGTAATCGCTTCTTGGGTTGGTGTATCGATATTGAAGCCAAGTTTGGCCGCGAATCTCGCCACTCTGAGCATGCGCACGGGGTCCTCGCGGTACCGTGTAGCGGGGTCGCCAATGATACGGATTGTGCGCCGCTGTATATCCTCAAGACCGTTGAGGTCATCGTAAATCAGGGTGTTTACGGGGTCCAAATACAGTGCATTGATCGTAAGATCGCGGCGAGCGGCGTCTTGATCAAGCGTGCCATAGACGTTGTCCCGTAACAGTAGTCCTTTATTACTCTTGGCCGCAATTTTAGAACTGTCTCCGTCGTGATGGCCGCGGAAAGTTGTCACTTCAATGATTTCACGACCCATCCGGACGTGAACTATTTGGAAGCGTCTTCCAATGATTCGGGCACCCCTGAAAAGCGCTACCACTTGCTCCGGCGTCGCATCGGTAGCCACATCAAAATCTTTGGGACGTTTCCCTAGGAGTAGATCTCTAACGGCACCACCAACGATGAAGGCGCTGTAGTCACTCTCGCGCAGACGAGCCACAACAGCGACAGCAGATTTTGAAAGTGCCGAGGCGTCTACCAGACTTTGAGCATCGATTTTATTCAATGTGCTTTTTCCAGCTGCAGAATCGCACAGTTTACCAAGTGATGCTGTTAGGAGGGAAATAAAGAAACTGGGGGAAGTTGCCTTCCCCGCCCAGGTCCGTAGTGACACATATTATTTTTATTCGGCCGCTTATTCTTATTTTGGCTCTGTCCCAATTGTTGCATTTGCTATGCCATCAGAAAAAAGCCTTTAAAAAACAGCGATTTAACTGAATCCCACCGACGGGATACCGCCTGTCTGTGACAAAAGTGTTACGTAAATCAACTTTTGATTGTTACCGATCGGACCATTTTCATGTGAGGTGTGTACGCTGACGACAATGCCGGCGTGTCACGCAACACCACGTTTGCGCTTCCGGGGTAGATCAAAGCGTTGGCGTCTTTCCCACAAACATTTACGGCTGATCCCTAGTTTTTGAGCCAGCTCAGTCTCATTCATGGCATCCTGGTTCTCTAGGACAAAGCGCTGGAAGTAATCTTCCAGAGAGAGCTCTTCACTCACTGCATCATTAAGCCCCACATCATTGGCGTCCTGTCTTGCGACATCCGAGGCTCCATGGGTAAGGGCGTGAGGTGTTGCCTTAGTCGCCGTTAGCTGCCTCTTTCCTATTGTGGGTAAGCTTAGGTCGTCAATTGTGATTGTGTCTCCGTCGGACATCACCAGCGCTCTCTCGATCGTATGCTCAAGCTCTCGCACATTACCCGGCCAATCATGTGCGGTAAGCGCTTTGCGAGCTTCTTCACACAATTGTTTTTCCTTGCATTCAAGTCGCGAGGCGACGCGTTTAAGCAGCCAGTTGGTCAATCCGTTAATATCATCGCCGCGCTCACGTAAGGGCGGCAATTCAAGGCGTAGCACATTAATTCGATGGAAAAGGTCACGGCGAAACGCGTCAGTGTTTTCGAGCTCCAGCAAATTTCTATGCGTTGCACAGATTAGCCGCACATTCACGCTTGAGCTCTCGACCGAACCGATGCGGCGTATCTCTCCTTCCTGGATGAATCGCAGTAAACGTGCTTGCGCAGATTGGGGTAGCTCGCCAATCTCATCCAGGAAAAGTGTGCCGCCGTCTGCAGCTTCTATGAGGCCAACGCGCTGCGAATTCGCACCCGTAAAAGCACCCTTCTCGTAACCAAAAAGCTCAGACTCGATTAGGGTTTCCGGGATGGCCGCACAGTTGACCGAAATCAGGGGTTTATTTTTACGCTTGCTCGATTGATGGATGTGTCGGGCTACGAGTTCCTTGCCCGTACCCGTCTCGCCGATAATCAGAACGGTGGAGCTTGCTTGAGCGGCCTTGTTGGCCATGTTCATTAGTGCTCGCATCCCTTTCGATTTGCCGACATACGCCTCTACTGCTTGCGGTGTGGCTTCAACAGCGGCTCTGTTGTCAGTACATCGAGATATGGCAGGCAACATTTCTCGGATAGAGGCTGGTTTTGCCCAATAGTCCTTTGCCCCGGCCTTCATTAAGTCTATCGCAGAGCGCAGTGACGCGTGTTGTGCATGAATAAGCACGGGCACCGGAGATAGATCTTGGATGAGTTGAGCGGCTCCGGTTTCGTTCCTACCGGGATCGAGGATCGCGACATCGACTTTCTCTGTCGATTTGATGGCGCCTACAGCGGAAAACGGTGAGGCCTTTATAACCTTTAGACCTTCAGCGGTTAAGTCATCAGCGGTATGTGTCGCACTAATGGGATCATCATCTAGGAGTAGCACTGTCAGCATCGCAAGTCTCGATTACTTGAACGTCACCGAGGCTAACATGAACTAAAGCTATTGTGTCACCGGGGTAACATAGTTCGTGACGAAAAGTTACATCTTAAACAGATTTGTTTGCGCCAAATCCCAGTGCTCTGTGGCAAAAAGGAGCACCTCTGCGGGGGTCTTACAGGCCGCCACTGGTCTTATTTGATTGAGGAACGCGAGGGCTAATCTCAAATTTTCGACCGGTTTTGTTGCGTCTATGGCGGGAGCGCCGCTTTGCTTACTCAGCTTGTTACCTTGGGGGTCAGTTGCTAAGGGCAGATGCCCGTAACGTGGCGATGCTTTGCCAAGCGCTGCGTGAATAGCAGCCTGCTTGAACGTTGAGTCTAATAAGTCGCTGCCTCTGATGACGTGGGTATAGCCTTCGTCGATGTCATCCACGGCTGTTGCTAGTTGATAGGCGATTAAGCCATCTCGCCGCTTCACGATAAAATTTTCAGGCACTTCAGTGGGTGCTTGCCTTCCTAGCACCAGATCATCAAAGCCATGCATAGTCTCGCTTGCTAGTGTCAAGCGCAGGCTGCCCTCTTCGTATTGGTGATCCTTACAGTCAGACTTACATTGCCCTAAGGATCCGAGGGTTGCGCGTGTGCATTGACACACAAAGATCCGACCTTTGGCTTGTAAGCTTTGGATGTAGGACTCGTGGGCTTCCTTCCGATTGCTTTGCCTGATAACTCCGTTGTCCCAATACAAGCCATGTTGCTCGAGGCAATTGGGTATAGTTTCAAAACTCGAGGGGTCGTGCCTGGGTGGATCAATATCGTCTAGGCGAACTTGCCAAACACCACTGTGGCAACGTGCATCAAGGTAGCTTGCAAGCGCGGCAATAAGCGAGCCGAAATGGAGTGGGCCGGTTGGTGATGGTGCGAACCGGCCTTTATACATGAGAAGGCAAATTCAGGAGCCTAGCTTAGCCTAGCTCCTGACGCTCCTTGATTTCGGCGAGCGTTTTGCAGTCAATGCATAGAGTTGCCGTTGGTCTTGCTTCAAGGCGTTGAATACCGATCTCGATACCACAGGCATCACAGTAGCCATAATCATCCATTGAGATGCGCTCAAGGGTTCCATCGATCTTCTTTATGAGCTTGCGCTCGCGATCTCGGGCGCGAAGCTCGAGGCTGAATTCTTCTTCCTGAGTTGCCCGATCCGCGGGATCCGGAAAATTGGCCGCCTCATCTTTCATGTGCCCGACCGTTTTGGTGACTTCATTCACCAGATCTGATCGCCAACTGAGTAGCAACTGTCTGAAGTGCTCGAGTTGCTCGTCGTTCATGTAGCTTTCGCCGCGAGACGGCTTGTAGGGTTTGAAGTCGCCAAAGTTTTGGACTTCGCCTGCAGCCCTGGCTACCTTTACGTTAACTTTTGCCTTTGGTGCGGCTTTTGCCTTAGGGGCTGCCTTTTTCGCAGCGGCCTTTGCCTTAGGGGCTGCCTTTGCGGCCGCTTTCTTTTTGGGGGCTGCCTTCGCCTTGGCAGGTGTTTTTGCTGCAGTTTCGTCCGCTGTTTCGGAGGATTTCTTCGTCGCCATGTTGGTGTCCGTTACGCCAAGTTGGGATAATTCGCAGTTGACCTGCGTAATTGGGCACGGGAAGCTATCAGAATTGTGAATCGTTTGCTAGCAGCTTTTTTAGCTGATGATAAATCGTCATTACTAATGTGAAGATTTGATCTTAGACTGGCACGAAAAGTAGCGGTTTAGGGCGGCAAGCGCCATTTTTAAGGACAGTCGATGGTCATTGAAAAGCCTATAGTCACATAAAAGGGATAGAGAGCACCTGAGTCCGATATGAATCGAAATGAATAGCAAAGTGATAATGACTTTGGGCTTAACCAGCGAACACATTATCGAAAGCGATAGTGGTGCGCTCATGAGTCGGTCTGCTGCAAGAGCATTCAGCGTTTTGCAGGCTCGCGCTGAACGAGCGGGCTTCCAGCTCTCCGTAGCTTCAGGTTTTCGATCCTACCAACGGCAACTTGAAATTTTTGATGGCAAGTGGAACGGTGAGCGTACCGTACTGGACGACAACAATAGGGCGCTCGCGCGGTTAGATTACACAGGCGAGGAATGGTTACACCGTATCCTGCGGTTTTCTGCGTTACCAGGTACCTCTCGTCATCACTGGGGTACCGATATCGATATTTTCGATCCAACTCGCATTCCTGAGAGTGAGTCGCTGCAACTCATCCCAAGTGAATATCGTAAAGGAGGTCTTTTCGAGGATTTGACTCAGTGGTTGGATGAGCTCATTGCCAAAGACGACTGTGAAGGCTTCTTTCGACCCTATGATCGGGATTTCGGTGGCGTCTCAGAAGAGCCGTGGCATCTCAGTTTTGCACCTGCGGCGTCCGCGCTCAGACCATTGTTGACAGCAGATACTTTGCGAGAGTTGTGGTTGCGGGAACCCAACTTACAACCCGTGGGTTACCAGGTTATCCTGCCTTTGCTGGATCAGCTGATTGAACGCTACGTGGTATGAAATCGTTTTACCACCGATCATCGAGAGAAAGCTTTTTCGGTACCAAATGTTTGTCGAGCGTCACGTAATCCGGAAGCCCATTAACATAGTCCGGATAGGCCTCTCCCATAATCAGAGGCTGGAAATAGCGGCGTGCTTCCTCGGTAATTCCGTAGCCATCCTCGGAGAAGAACGACTCCGGCATCATCTTCTCTTGATTAGCCACCTCATCGAGCGGTGCTGTGCCAATTTTCCACGAGTAGGGGGCATCGCTTACTCGGACGATGGTTGGCATCAGGGCGTTCTTGTCTTCCATTGCAAGGTTAACCGCCGCCTCGCCCAGTGCATAAGCCTGATCGAGATCGGTTTGGCTCGCAATGTGTCGAGCTGACCGTTGTAAATAATCGGCGACAGCCCAATGATATTTATACCCATGAGCTTGTTTGATGATGTTTGCCAATTTAGGTGCCAGACCGCCGAGCTGGACATGGCCAAAGGCATCACGTGAGGTGGATCCGGACAGCAGTTGCCCATCGGCAGTTTGTGTTCCTTCAGATGCCACGATGACGCAGAAACCGAATTTCTCTACGGTATCCTTAACCTTGGCGAGGAAACGCGGTTCGTCGAAGGCAATTTCCGGAAATAGAATAATGTGAGGCGCTTCAGCTTCAGATCGCGAAGCGAGACCAGCGGCCCCTGCAATCCAGCCTGCATGGCGACCCATGACCTCCAAAATAAAAACTTTAGTTGAGGTGGCGCACATCGACGCAATATCAAAAGCGGCCTCTCTGGTGGAGAGAGCAACATATTTTGCGACCGAGCCGAAGCCAGGGCAGTTGTCAGTGAAGGGGAGGTCGTTGTCGATGGTCTTTGGCACATGGATGGCCTGAAGCGGAAATCCCATTTTCGCTCCGATTTCTGAGACCTTTTGGCAGGTGTCGGCGGAGTCTCCGCCACCGTTGTAAAAGAAGTAGCGTATGTTGTGTGCTTTGAATACTTCGATAAGCCGCTCGTACTCCGCACGATTTTCGTCAATACCTTTGAGTTTATATCGGCAGGAGCCAAACGCACCCGAGGGTGTCGTCATCAGGCCATCAATTGACGCCTGCGACTCAAGGGAAATATCGATCAGCTCCTCGCGCAGCGCTCCGAGTATTCCGTTCTGGCCCGCGTAAACCTTGCCAATTTTCTCGGGAAATAATGCCGCAGTATTAATTACTCCCGCGGCGCTAGCATTGATGACTGCAGTCACACCCCCTGATTGTGCATAAAAGGCGTTTGGCGATGGATCTGCAGGCATAATTTCTCCTAATGCGGCTGGCTTAAGATCTTGATAGGCATGATACGCTTACTCCAGCACTTTGGAGCGGTAGATGTCGGCACGCGTTCACATACTCGGTATTTGTGGGACCTTTATGGGTGGCGTTGCTCTTTTAGCGCGCGAGTTGGGTTATCGCGTCTCGGGTTCGGACGCGAATGTATATCCGCCGATGAGTACGATGCTGCATGACGCAGGCATAGAAATAGTAGAGGGTTACTCGCCCGAGCATCTACACCCACCCCCTGATCTTGTTGTCATTGGTAATGCCTTGTCTCGTGGTAATGCGGCTGTCGAATATGTGCTCAACGAGGAAATACCCTATATTTCAGGGCCGCAATGGCTTGGTGAGTTACTCACAAATCGCTGGGTTATGGCGGTCTCGGGTACTCACGGGAAGACAACGACCTCGTCCATGCTGACCTGGATACTGGCTTGTGCTGGAAAAGAGCCCGGATTCTTAGTGGGAGGTGTTCCCTGTGGTTTTCATGGCTCTGCGCGGCTTGGATCCGGGCCCTTTGTTGTTGAGGCCGATGAATATGATTCAGCTTTTTTCGATAAGCGCTCCAAGTTCGTTCACTACAAGCCTAAAACATTGGTAATCAACAACCTAGAATTTGACCACGCCGATATCTTTGACGATTTAGGAGCAATCCAAACGCAATTTCATCACCTAATTCGATGCATTCCCTCCAACGGAAAGATTTTTGCTGCCAAGAGCGAGGCGATTGATGGTGTTCTAAGCCGAGGTGTATGGACGCCTACCGAGCGTATGGGCGTCGGAGATGAAAGCATTTGGGCCGTAGATGCGTTGACAGACAGTTACAGCCACATACGTATTCGAACACCCAGCGGAAACGTTGGAGAAGTGGCCTGGTCGTTGATAGGGCGTCACAATGCAGAGAATGCATTGTCCGCTGTCGCGGCGTCCTCTCATGTTGGCGTCCCGCTTCATGCTGCTTGTAAAGCGTTGTCAACGTTCGAGGGGGTCAAACGACGGCTAGAGCTGCTAGGGAGGCCGGTGGGTGTGA
>Ga0181598_1005104_pt1 | contig 10634 bp, 3 predicted proteins | sample 041ome_4_FD_153295 | JGI IMG/M metagenome (GOLD analysis project Ga0181598, IMG submission 153295) | Coastal salt marsh microbial communities from the Groves Creek Marsh, Skidaway Island, Georgia - 041404US metaG (spades assembly) | ecosystem: Environmental > Aquatic > Marine > Intertidal zone >...
CATTGCAGCTTATGGAATCGAATGGCAAGATAAGTACGAAAACCCAAGCAACCTTCAAAATTTTAATAAATTTATTAAAATCTTATCCCCATTTAAATTAGAGCTAGCTAGAAAACTGGCCGTCATTCATGATTCTAAGCAAATTGCTCAAGTATTCTTTAATGTGCTCATGAGAAAAGAAATCTCGAAATTATCAGACCAGATAAATAAGAACCTTAGACCACTACCTCATGTTTGGGATGTTAACAAGATGGTCATTTCTAAAAACGGATTTATAAAACAATCCAACATAAGGTCTGGGGAGGCTGACATTGAGGCTGAGGTGATTTCTGGTGGTAGTAAGCCTAGTTATGGCTCCATAATGGATTGTCCATCTCAAGAGCTAAATACGGCCTTTGACGGCTCTGTTATTTCTGATGAAGGAGAAATGTTTTTAGAAAAGTATGTCCGAACAATTTCCAAAGAGGGGGTAGAGCAAGTTATGCAAGTCAAAGAGTTCCAATCATTGATTGGAAACTTAATTATCGGCCCAACAAGAACAGGGAGTCTTGACCCAAATTCAAAAATCTCAGACCATTTTGGAAATGCAGAAGTTTTAAACGGCCAAATCTCCGGAACAATTGGTGTTAAATTTGGAGTCAGGCTGATTTATGTTCCACCTAAGTCTTTTATTGTTGACTCTAGATTGGAGCCATCCACCGAAAGAGTTGGTCTTATTGGAAATAACTTACACATACCATTAGTGTCATTTGAACATGATGTCTTGGACAAATCCCTACAAGAAATAGATAAGGTAGATGAGAACATGGGAGAAGACTTGAAATGCTATGTGGATGGACTGGTGATGCAGGATGATTACAAATTAATCTTTGGCACTTTGATAAAAACAAAGACGTTTACATCACTTTTTGCAATCTATTCATTTCACAACTTCTTTGAATCCATAGGTTTTAAGGAAGTGGACGAAGATAGGATAGATAACATTAACAAAAGATGGAAGAGGGAAGTGTTTGAGAACACAAAGAATGTTGTAAAAAAACAATTTAGACAAATTTATAGATTAGATGATGATGACTTGAAAGAAGATAATAGACGAGAGAAGCGTCAAAATGATGCGGATTTCTTGAAAAATTTATTACCTGATGCTTATTTAGGTCTAGATGGAAGTATACGTTGGTGGCAAAAGCTTCGCATCGTTGATTTAAAGCCATTTGATTTAAATGGCGAATCTTGCACCAATGACTTTCAAAAACTTTTTAAGGATTAATTATGTCTATTTCAATCGTCTTTCCAATTGGTGTTGGTGATAATGGAACAACGGTTTCAAACTCCTCAACATCTAATGTTATAACTACTGGTCTTGGGCTAACGTCTTACGCAGACCAATCTCCTCAAGCTGCCATAAAGCAAAACTTTAAAATGCTTTTGCTCACTAGAAAGGGAGAGTATGTTATGGATGCTAATTATGGTGTCGGATTACCAGACTACTTATTCCTGCAGGAACAAGAGATTAACACATCAGCCTTGCAAGGCGAAATTATTTCTCAGGCTAGAACTTATTTGCCCTACATGGTAATAGACGAGATTGATGTCAGTATTGATGAATTAGCCCCTGCATTAAAGATTAGAGTTCAATTTTACTATAATGGATTAACAATACCAGAAGTTTTTGAGCTTGAAGTTAATTAAGACAAACTAGTTAGTGTTCAAGAGGGTCTATAAATGTCAAAGCAAAAGAAAACACCTATAAAATATACAAGTCGTGATTTTGATTCTATAAAGCAAGAAATAGTTGAGCACGCAAAAAGGTTCTACCCAGAACAGTGGAAAGATTTTTCTCAAGGTACTGTTAACTCATTATTAGTTGACTCTGTTGCCTATGTTGGAGATGTCTTGTCCTATTACTTAGATTATCAAGCAAATGAATCTTTTTTAGATTCTGCTATAGAATTTAGCAACATTAGGAAACACGCTCGAGCGTTAGGTTATAAGTTTGCTGGTTCTCCAAACTCTTATGGCTTTATTTCATTGTTTTGCCTTGTTCCATCAAACACAGACGGTACAGCACCAGATTTTAGATACATGCCAATCCTACAGAAAGGTGCTTCATTTTCTTCTAACGGCGGAGGTATCTTCACATTGGTGGAAGATGTCGCATTTGACAATCCAGAGAATGACATAGTGGCAGCAAGATTTGATGACTCAACCGGTGCCACTACGTACTTTGCCGTAAAGGCCATCGGACAAGTTGTGTCCGGAGTTTATTCTCGACTAACGATTGACTTAACTGGTTCAGCGTTTGAAAAGTTCAGGAGAATTAGGATAGGTGGCCCTACTTTTAGCGAGATTATCTCAGTCGTGGACTCAGATGGAAACACTTATTATGAAGTAGATAATCTAGCTCAGGAAGTTGTATTTAAGGAGACAACAAATCGAGAAGCAGCCAATGATGGAGTTAGAAGCATCTTAAAGCCGTTTGTGGCTGATAGAAGATTCGTCGTTGAACAAGATGATACGGGCACCTACATCCAGTTTGGCTTTGGCTCTGAAGAATCAGAGGCTGAAGAACTTGCCGACCCATCTAAAGTATTCCTGGAGATGCACGGAAGAAATTACATTTCTACGCAAACATTCGACCCATCGAAATTAATAGGAACAACCAAGTTGGGGATTGCGCCTTCATCAACAACGCTTACAATTGTAGCAAAAGCAAACACTACAGATTTTTCTAGTGCCGCGGCAAATACAGTTAACCAAGTTAATTCTGCTAGGCTAAAGTTTAAGGATGAGGTCATTTTAGATGCTATCAAAAAATCAACTGTTAGTTCTTCTTTGGAAATTACTAACGAAGAGCCAATCGTTGGTTCTGCGGAAAGAATGACAAACGAAGAATTAAAGCAAAGAGCAAAGAGTTATTATGCGGCACAGGGTAGAGCTGTTACCAGACAGGATTATGAGTCTCTTATTTATAGCATGCCAAACAAATTCGGAATAATAAAAAGGGTATCTGTTGTCAACGACCCATCAGCTACCAATAGAAGAATGGCCATTTATCTTGTGGCACAAGGACCAGATGGCAAGTTATTGAGTGCGAATGACAGAGTGAAGCAAAATGTAAAGAATTGGTTATCTCAGTATAAGTCACTAAATGATGTTATCGACATTTATGATGCAAAAATTGTAAACTTTGGTGTGGATTTCAAGGTCTCAATTGACTCTAGGTATGCCAATGAAAACATTTTATCGCGATGCAACGCCGCAATCCAGAACTATTTCTCCAACGATTTTTACATCGGAGAACCATTATACATCACGAGATTGTACTCAATTTTGTCAAAGGTAGAAGGAGTATCAGATGTTAAGCGAGTTAATGTTTTTCAAAAGACTGGTGCAAACTATTCGCCTATAAGGATGAACTTCAAAGAAGCTTTGTCTCAAGATGGCTCTTACATTATGACTCCAAAAAATGTGATAATGGAAATGAAATACCCTAACGCAGACATTAAAGGAGTTTTAGTTAAATGATTAAAAGATACTATGCTACAAAAGATAATACAATTACAAATGCCTATACTGATAGTTTAGTGATAACCGGTGAAGATTCTAACATGGGAGCTTCCGACATCATAGAGGTGTTTACAATCTATGGACAAACACAGGATGCAAATGGCAACTATTCCTTGGAAGAGTCAAGAATCTTGATTGAATTTGACATTGCCAAAATACAAGAAGACATTGATGCCGGTAGGCTTGATGCTAATGCTGATTTTTATTTGAGATTATTCAATGCGAGACATGGCAAGACATTGCCGAAAGATTTCACACTAGAGGTCCTTCAGATTGACGGCACTTGGGAAGAAGGTACCGGCTTAGACATGGAAGACTATAGAGACAAGCCCTACGGAGAAGGCTCCACCTGGAATCAAGCAGTTGCAACAAAGACGAAGGCAACTGGTAGAATTTTTATGTCCGGAGGAGCTGGAATCATAGATTTAACTGCTAGCCAAACAGGTCGAGCTCCAAATGGTAGATTCTTTCAATTTGACATTTTAGTACCAGCTCCATCTTCTGTTGTTACGTTCACAGGAACAGAGAACAGTATCATAGTTAATGTTGAGTCATCGGTTGCCGATGCCCTCACGTCAGCTGATTTGGTTGAACTTATCAATACAGGCGCTGTGTCTGGAAAATCAGTAACAGTAGTGGACCCAGATAATCTAAGAACATTGCAGACCGCTATAGGTGGAAACTCTACACCCCTGAGCAACAGTGGAGCTGGTGATTTGGATTTTACCTATCTTGCAGGCGGCGATGGAGAATGGATTGACGCTGGTGGAGACACGACAGGAACAGCAGAAACTGCAGATTTTGAAATAGGAACTGAAGACCTGGTAATAAATGTTACCAGTTTTGTGTCGAACTGGTTGGCAAATCCTTCCAGCAACAATGGCCTATTGATTAAGTTGCCCGACTCTGCGTCATCAGCTACTCGCTCTTACTACACAAAGATGTTTTTCGGTAGAGGAACTAGCAACTTCTTTAAGAAACCAACGTTGGAAGCTAGGTGGAACTCTCAAATTAGAGACAACAGAAAGTCTTTCTATAACGACGAACCAAACGACCTATACTTGTATCACATAGTTAGAAACAGTCTTACAGATGTTGTGGGCGGAGTTAGGCTAACTATTGTTGATGCTGACGACAATGTTCTGTGGGAAACTGCTCCATTGGGTGTTGCAACGAAAGTGGATACCGGCATTTATAAAGAAACTGTTGACTTTAATACATCTTCTGACACGGTTTATGATGTATGGACAGCTAATGCAACCGAAATTTATAGAGGTACAATAGAGATTCTTAGAGAATCTTATCAGAGCACAGTACCAGTTGATGACCTCGTTATCTCAGTTTCAAACAAAAGAAAGGAATACTCTACAAATAGCGTAGGAAGATTCTACTTCTATATAAGAGAAAAAAACTGGTCTCCTAACATTTATACTGTAGCCACAGGGATACCCGATACAAAAGTTTATGACAATTTACACTATAAAATTACAAGAGTTGTAACCGATGAGGTTATCTTCGATTATGACACAGAAAATGATTCAACCATTCTTTCCTATGATTCAAATGGAAACTTTTTTGACTTAGACATTAGTATGCTAGAGCCTAATTATGTTTATGAAATTAAGTTAGCTCTATTTAATGTAATGACAAAGAGCTATCAAGAGCTTCCCTTTAAGCATAGATTCAGAGTGGTAGATAATGAGTATTAAAGATTTATTTGGTAAAACCTCGAGAAACCTTGAGGATACCGTACAAGATGTTGAATCAACAAATTTTGTTGAAGAAAAGAACAAAAAACAAGATAGGTACTTGCCTCCTGTTGATTTTTCTGACCCAAAAAACTTTGCGTTTTACGGCTCGGCTGAACTGTACTATGATGCAGCAATAAGAAGAATCTATGAAGATTATCCGTATGATGGTTCAAAGTCGGAACAAATTAAATTTGAAGAACAAGCATCACATTTGGAGCGATGGCTATTTGAGAACAAATACCCCAAAACAACAGGGTACATTGAACATGGTATCAGTGGCGACTTGACACCAGTGCCAAATAGTTTTGCGACAACCACAACACCAGAATACATTAGAGTTTGGGGAGGTTTGCATACAGATAACTCCAATAGTCTTGAAGACAAGTTTAAAAAGTCAGCAAAATACGACATTGACAAAAATAGAAATCAAAATTGGAACTGTAATTTTGAACAAGGTGTGACAATCGAGTTTTTCTTTAAGAAAGATAGTTTTGCTTCTGGCTCTAGAGAGGTCATCTTAGACCTGTGGAATGGTAAAACCTCAGTCACAGAAAAGGGTCGTTTACTTATATACATTTCAAATGTAGGTGGAACAACCTCAATGAATTTGCACCTCCAAAGTTTTGGAACATTCACCATAGACCTGTTGCCCGGTACTTCATTGGATTTTTCATCTTGGAAGCATTATGCCATCTCTTTGAAACAAGTTGGTTCAAACTTAGAAATCAAGTTCTACATTAATGGAGACGAGATAGCGTTTCAATACGCAGCAGGCACTTTTCAGGAAATGTCCGGTAAGGTAGATGGATACATCGGCGCGCTTCAAACAGACTTTCTTAATGGAGCAGTAACCTCTACTGCTACGGATGGAAAGCTACAGGGAAATTTGGATGAGTTTAGATTTTGGAAAACTTGTCGAACATCTAGGCAGATAAAGCTTAATTGGTTCTCTCAGGTTGGTGGAGGTGCCAATACCGATGACTCAACCTCTAATTTGGGAGTATACTTTAAATTTAACGAGGGCATACTTGGAAACCCGACAACCGACTCTGTTGTTTTGGACTACTCTGGTAGACTTGCAAATGGCCAATGGATTGGATACCCGGGCATTTCAGCTAGGTCTACAGGTTCAGCGATTGAAGAGCTCGGCTATTCAGAGGTAAAAACTCCAATAATTTATTCTGATCACTCTGATGTATTGGCATTGATTTCTGAAATGAGCACGTCTGGCTCAATTTATGATGCTGAACGAGGCGAGTCATTCTACAGCTCAATGCCTAATTGGATGCTGACTGAGGATAATGGAAATTTTAAAATAATTTCTCACATTTTGGCATCTTACTTGGATACTTTGCATGTTCAAATTTCCAACATAACAGAAATTAAAAACAAGCAATACAATCCAGAGTCATACAAGGCAAACACTCTTGCCTCAGAGCTTTTGAAAGAGAAGGGATTTTTAACTCCAAACCTTTTTGAAACAACCGAGATTCATGAAAAACTAAGTGAACTTAACTTAGACAATGTACAATTCCAGACGGATTTATCAGAAATTAAGAACATAATCTACACAAACATTTATAACAACTTAGAAAAGATTTATAAATCCAAAGGTACAGAGGCGTCAATAAGAAATCTAATAAGATGTTTTGGCGTGGATGATGAATTAATCAAATTAAACTTGTACACAGATGGTGGCTTACTATACTTTACGGATAAATCACGCGAGACATCGGTTAAGAAAAAATACATAAATTTTAACAATCCAGATTATTTCTCTTCAACAATTTACCAAACATCATCACTTGGAAATGCAAACACTTTCATCTATGGCTCTCACAGCTCCATAGATGGCTCAAAAAACGCTTTTACTCTTGAAGCAGACATAATAGTGCCCTACAAAAAGAACTTTGAAGATAATGGCTATTTTGCCACTCCATTTCTATCTGCATCTGTTTTTGGTTTTCATGAAGCCAATGATGGAGATGTTACTGATTTTACTTGGTGGAATGCTCCATTGACAGAAGCTAGAGATTTGCAAGTTTACATAGTCAAGGATAGCCTGAATTCACAGAATGCGAAATTTGTCCTAAAAAATGAGACAGAAACAATCTATCAAGAGTCAGATTGGATTTATGACATTTATGATAACGAACACTATAATGTGGCTATAAGAATAAAGCCTCAAACTTACCCTTATGCTGGTGGAGTTACAAATACGGAACCAGATTACGACATTGAAATGTACGCCGTTACAAATAACTTTGGAGAAATAAAAGAAGAGATTTTGTTATCACAAGTTGTTGATTTTGATACCGGCTCTCAATACATACGTGCCCCAAAGCGTGTTTATGCTGGTGCACACATCGTGAACTTTACTGGCTCCGTCGACAAACAAACCGACATTGAGATAGGCTCAATCAGAGCTTGGTTCGATTATCTAAGTGATGCTGAGATTTTTGAACACAATAAAGATGTTCTAAATTATGGTTCTAGCAAGTCCATTGATGGGTCTAATTTATACACAATAGATGATGTGCAGATTCCAACTCAAGAGTTGACTATTTTGAACTGGGATTTCGACACAGTTTCTTCTTCTGATGTATCAGGGCAGTTTGATGTAGAAGACTTAACCTCTGGTTCTAGTGACACTATTTACGGCTGGGTTGATCAAATAATCCGTAGAGAACATAAGGGAATTGGCGCTTTCTTTCCATCCGAGGATAGCTCGTTTCTTTCAAATGAGTTCCTATTTGCAAAAAGAAAACAATTACCAGAAACATCCTATGATTCAGACAACATTTTCATCAAAGGCGAGGAAGAGATTAATTTTGCAGTTGATGATGATGTCAGCGATAATCTTTTTATTCTCGAGAAATCACCATCATCACTTGTCTCAGAAGAGATGCTCAAATCATTTTCCACAACGATGGAGTTCGCGAATTTATTTGCGAGGCCGATTGAAAGATTTAGAATAAACTATAAAGACCTTGCACGAGCAAGGGAACTATTCTTTCAGAGAGTAGAATCCAATTTAGACTTTGATAGATTTTTTGAGTATTTTAAGTGGATTGATTCTTCCATCTCAAGTATGATTAATCAGTTAGTTCCGCTGTCCACTAATTTTGTTGGCGGGATAACTGATGTTGTTGAATCTCACATTCTAGAGAGAGACAAGTACCAAAGACAAGTCGGTCTCTTAAATACAATTACATCTACCGAAGCATCAATCAGAGGCCGCCAAGAACTTGGATACAATTGGAGAATTGGACATGCACCAGTACCAGTTGCTGGGATTGTTGGAGAAGAGAATGCATTTTGGCAAAGAGAGCGTAGAGAAAGACCAGAAGTAGAAAGAGAAGAAATTCGAAAAGTTGCTATCAGACAGACAAATCAAGAGTATGAAAATCCAATAAACCTGTCTAGTTCTGCCGGTGTGATAAGTGGAAATACTTATGCAACTAGAAGACTTTCTAGAACTTACGATGTAGGGATTGATTTTCGAAATTCAATTCATGGTGGTATAAACTATAATAAAGGAAAAAATAGAGATTTCATGTCTACAGTTATTGCTCCACAAGGCGAAATAGCTGGCTCAGGTGCACCCAAAAACATTATGACAATAGGTGCTGGTGATGGACACGGTCTAACTCCCACATCTTCTTATTTGGATGTAGGCCCGAATGACCTAATAAAGAGAGATGGTTATGCACAAGTAGGCATCTATTCAAGTTTTTCAAATTATGAGAGCTTGGGAAATGATTACGACTATCTTTATAGGCAAAAAATCTCAGATGTTTTTATTGGAAACATTGTTTCTTCAAGCGTGAATACTGGCTATGCGTCCCTCATTAATAAGTCCGGTGTAGCTAATGGTTATAAGGAAGGAGTGAACATCGTAAATCTTCATTCTGATACCACGGACATAACCAACGAAATACCGGTTCAAGGACCTTTTACTCAACAGTGGGTAGGAGGCCATCAATCAAGACACGTATCAATTGCAAGCGGCCCTGCGACGCTAGAAACTAGACCAGAGGCTTGGAGACTACTGGTTGGAACAAATCCACTAACAGACCCAACAGATACTGATGGAGCGATTGGTTTTACTGGTCCTGATTATGGAGCTCCTTATCCAGTGTCAGAAAACCAGAAAGCAATTTACTATCGAGAAGAGCGAGCAAAAAGACCTGTTAGTGTAAAAAACATTCAAACAACTTTTGATAGTGGTTCGCATGGAAATTACATTAGAGAGTATGAAGTATTTTCGACTTTTGGAGACCAAGGGTATTTCCTCAAGAGAGCCGACAATCTTTTGCCCGAAGTTATTTCCGATGTATTACCAGAGACCACAAACTATTTTACATTGGTCTCTCAAGAATCTTCTCTAGGAGGAAACTTCTTTGGAGGTCTGAACAATAGACAACACAGAATCGAACCAGTTGATGCTGTTCCTGCTGTTATGTCGTTTATTTTTAGAGAAAATGTTGGCGGCATCCTTCCTTCTTCAGAACCAGACCAGAGCTTTCGCATAGGGAGAGCAGATGCTAGTACCGTAGACTTTTTTATAACAAGTGACCCAACTTATTCATCTGGGGACCTGCATCCTTCGGGAGAAACGGTTGTCTCGACAAATGGAGTCTCTTGGGCAGATTTAGGTGCAGAGTTCAAGACTGCGATAGAGCACCCTACAAATGGATTTAATGGAAATGTAATTGTTGTCACGGCCTTTAGTATAATACCACCAACTGGGAGACAAGTTAGCATCTTTGTGCAAGAAAATACTTTAATCGGAACTGCTGGTAATGGAGGTAGTTGGACGGATGGCACTGGTGCTGGGAACTTGATAGATGTTACTTCCGGTTTCATAGATGGGCAAGATGCAATTGCTCTAGTTGAAGGAAACATAACAACAACTCAAGATAGAACGATAGGTTCTGAGCACGTTATTAGAACCAGGTTTTCAGCTCCCGGAGGCCCAGAAATAAACTCTTCTGGCTATCTAGATGTTGCGACACAACAGTATTCTGTTCATAATTCTTTAAACTATAGGAATCTTACGACAAGAATGAGTGGTTCCGGCGAAGAAGGAACAATTAGACTCGTATCTCACTCGAATCGTAGAGAGGGCTTGAGAACACTAAGAACTCGTCACCAAGCTCAATTTGGAATCGACTCCCAACATGGCACAGTCTCAACAACGGATTTTTCTGCAGAAGCATCATTCCATAAGCAACACAGGAACAGAAGGTCTCAACCAAAGTCACAAACAATAGAGGTATTATCTCCTAGGTATGATGGCAAAAATAATGGAAT
>Ga0181598_1005113_pt1 | contig 10622 bp, 10 predicted proteins | sample 041ome_4_FD_153295 | JGI IMG/M metagenome (GOLD analysis project Ga0181598, IMG submission 153295) | Coastal salt marsh microbial communities from the Groves Creek Marsh, Skidaway Island, Georgia - 041404US metaG (spades assembly) | ecosystem: Environmental > Aquatic > Marine > Intertidal zone >...
CTACAAAATACATCTGAGGTTATTAAAAGATTGCCAGAATTCCCAGAAATAATGGATAAGGCTAATCAAGCTCTTACTTTTTTAGCTAGTGGACAAATACCACAGAACTCCAATTCTTACACAGCTTTGCATACAAAAAGGACCGAGATGATAGCTTTTAGAAATCAATCTATTATTGGCATATTAGCCCTTGTAATTTTTGGTCTATTAGTATTTTAATTCAGCCGATGAAAGATTTAACTAACAAAAAAATTTTATTTATTATTTGTGGAGGGGTCTCGGCATATAAAAGTCTTGAAACAATAAGATTATTTAAAAGGAATAATGCTGAGATAAAAACGATCTTAACTAAAAGTGCAAAAGAATTCGTAACACCTTTATCTATTGCGTCATTATCTCAAGGTAAGGTTTACGAAGATCTTTTTAATTTAGAAAATGAGATAGAGATGGATCATATTGCATTATCTCGATGGGCTGATGTAATCATAGTTGCTCCAGCAACTGCCAATACAATCTCTAAACTCAGCCAAGGTTCATCTGATGATTTGGCTTCAACTGTCATTCTTGCATCAAATAAAAAAATATTTTTAGCACCAGCGATGAATGTTAGAATGTGGGAACATCAATCAACTAAAGAAAATTTAAAAATACTAAGAAGTTATGGATACAATCTTATTGGTCCAGTAATAGGAAGTATGGCATGTGGTGAGTATGGTGAAGGAAAGATGTCAGACCCATTAGAAATATTTAACGAGATAAGTAACTTTTTATTTAATCAAATTAAGAATAGAAAAATTAAAGCATTGGTTACTGCTGGTCCAACTAATGAATATATAGACCCTGTAAGATTTATAACTAACAAATCTAGTGGTAAACAAGGTTATGAAATAGCAAAATCTTTATTCAATAGAGGTTTTGATACAACATTAATATCAGGTCCTACTAATTTAGATATTGATAAAGATATAAATTTAATAAAAGTAGAAACTGCTGAAGAAATGTTTAAAGCAACACAAAAAAGTTTGCCGAGTGATATAGCTGTATTTTCTGCTGCTGTATCTGATTTTAAAATAAATAATAAAAGTGAAAATAAAATCAAAAAACAAAATAATTTGACCATAAATTTAGAAAAAAACGTTGATATATTAAACTATGTTTCAAATCATAATTCTATGAGACCAAAATTAGTGATTGGCTTTGCAGCTGAAACAAACGATTTAGATAAAAATGCAATTTCAAAATTAAAAGATAAAAATTGTGATTGGATTATAGCAAATGATATTTCTAAAAAAGAGAGTGGTTTTTACTCTGATTTTAATGAGGTAACAATTCACTATAAAGAATCAAAAATTAAAAAAGAAAAACTCTCATTTAAAAAAAAGTCTGAAATATCAGAAGAAATTGTAGATAGAATAGTTAGTCAATTTAATTAATGGTAAAAGTACTAATAAAAAAATTAGACCCCGCTATAAAATTACCTGAATATAAAACTGGTGGTGCATCTGGGATGGACCTTGTGGCTTTTTTAAAAGAATCTGTAAATGTGAAATCTAAAACCTCATCTTTAATTCCTACTGGATTATCAGTTGCTTTCCCAAAAGAATATGAAATTCAAATTAGACCTAGATCTGGTCTAGCTGCAAAAAATAACATAAGTGTTCTGAACACTCCTGGCACTATTGATAGTGATTATAGAGGTGAGATTAAAGTAATAATCTATAATCATGGGAACAAGGATTTTATTATTAATAATGGAGATAGAATTGCACAAATGATATTAGCTCCTGTAGTAAAAATGGAATTAGAGGAAACAAATGATTTACCAGAAACAAATAGAGGTATTGGCGGTTTTGGGTCTACAGGTAAATGAAATTAAAGTTAAATAAAAATCAAATTGAAAGATTTTCACGACAGATTGTTTTAAAAAATATAGGCTCCACAGGACAAAAAAGCATAATTCAATCCAAGGTTCTCATTATCGGTATGGGAGGCCTCGGCTGCCCAGTTGCTGAATTTTTGACTAGAGCAGGAGTAGGTTCTCTAGGAATTATTGACTCTGATAATGTTGATTTATCAAATATTCACCGTCAAAGTCTCTATGATAGTAGAGATTTAAAAAAAGCAAAAGTTCAAGCAGCCCTTAAAAAATTAAAAAAAATAAATAATAAAATTAAAATTACTTGCTATAAGATCAGATTAAATAAAAATAATTATAGTAAAATAATAAAGTATTATGATTTCATAGTAGATGGATCAGATAATTTTAAAACTAAATTTTTAATCAATGATTTTTGCTTAAAGTCAAAAAAGTTTTTAGTAACTGCAGCTATCAGTAAATTTGATGGACATATATTTACATTTAACTTTAAATATAAAAAAACTCCATGTTTGAGATGTTTTTATCAAGAAGAAGATATTTCTGATGACATATTAAATTGTGAGTATGAGGGAGTATTAGGAACTGTTGCAGGAATAGTGGGAACTATACAGGCTAATGAGGTTCTTAAACAAATTTTAAACATTGGAAAAAATTTAGATGGTTTTATTTTAATTCTAGACTTACTTAATTTAAATTTTAGAAAAGTAAAATTAAATAAACAGAAAAAATGCTTATGCAGATAGATCAAAAAAAAATCATATTAATATTATTTTTTTTAATTTTTTCTACTAAATCTTTTACTGAAGAAACTTTTTTGTCATTAAAAAAAAACAAAGTAAATGTAAGATATGGTCCAAGTTTTGAGTCACCTGTCAAATTTATTTATAAAAAAATTAACTTACCAATTAAACAAATAGACAAAAAAGAAAACTGGAGAAGAATTATAGATTTTAAAAATAATAGTGGATGGATACATTTATCTCAACTAAAACCAGTAAGTTCTGTTATCCCACTTCAAGAAAAAATTTTATTTAAGAAGCCATCAAATTTTTCCAAACCTATAGCTAAAATTCAAAAAGGGAGAGTTTTAGTTGTTAAAAAATGTTCTAAAGGTTGGTGTAAAATAAATTCTGATAAATTTAAAGGTTGGATAAAAATGGATAATATTTGGGGATCAATTAATTAAAATCTGCTGTCAAAGATTTAACAGTTAAATCAGACAATCTAGTAGTGTGAGAATACTCCTTATGGTCAATGCCAACTTCAACATTTGATGAGCCAGATTTAAATTTTTCTATTTGATGCTTATTAAATTTAAAATGAATAAATTGTACAGAAGATGCTTTTCCTTCAGCTGATGTTCTGTCAACATCTTTTTCTGGGATAGCTTTTAATATATCTCCATCTACTTTCATGAAAACTTTTTCCTCAATTCCTCCAACCTTACTTAAAAAAGTAGCTCTTGATACCGGATTATCTATTTCAAACATTAAGGTTGCTACTAATTCATCACCATTTGGAATTAGTGGATTGTAGGCTGCCAATTCATCTTTCAATTGTTCATCTCCACCTTTTTCAATGTAGAGCATTTCTTGAACTTGAGCTAACATTGTCTCATAACTTTCAAAATAAAATGTAGCATAGGGACCTAATTGAACTCTTCTATATTTCTTAAATTCAACAATATTTTTTCTTAATTCTTTTCTTTGCTTTGTGTAGGTATCCAAAGGCATGATATCATCTTTTTGAATTTCTTTTTTTTCTTTAGGCATAATCATAACTTATAACTTTTTGCGATTAATTCGATAGGATGTACTGCCTCATCATTTGAAATATTAGTATCTATCTCTAACTGTTTTAAATGTTTGCCGGCTAAAGGACAGTCTGAGGCCATATATTTATTATTTTTATTTTTAATTTGTCTTGCTGTTGGTCTCCCAACTTTTCTTGCTAAATCATGTGTTTCTTTCATTACTCCAAATGTTCCTCCATGGCCAGCACATCTTTCTACTACATCTATTTTTACATTTGGTATTAATTTCAACATATCTCTAGCCTTAATACCCATATTTTGCGCCCTAGCGTGGCAAGCATGGTGAACTGTTATTCCTCCGTCAATTTCTCCTAGACCTTCCACTAAACCTTCTTTCTTCGATATATCAACTACATATTCATCTATATCCATCACATTTGATGATAATCTTTTAATATTTTCATCATTAGGTAATAACAATGGCCACTCAAATTTTAGCATAAGTCCACAACTAGCTGTAAGAGTTATCACTTTATATCCTTTATCAACCCATTCTAACAAATCTTTAGAAACCTTTTTAGCTTGTTCAACAACTTTTGGTAAATCTGCTTGTTCTAAAAAGGGCATTCCACAACATCCTGGGTAAGCTTCTTGAACTTCTACACCATTTTTTTTAAGTACTTTTAAAGCTGCGACACCTGTATTTTTTTTATTAAAGTTTACAAAACAAGTAGTATAGATTACTACTTTTCTATCTTTGTTCTGAGTTTCAAAATTTATTTTATCTTTATTTTTTTTAAAAAAATTTGAAAAAGTTTCTGAGTTATATTTTGGAAGTTGAACTCTTTTATCAATTCCAGCAATAACTTCTAAAATTTTTCTTATAAATTTGTTTTTAATATTAGATGCCCAATTTATTAATTTTGAAAACATGACACCAATTTTCGCATTTCTATCTATTTGAGCTAATTGTGAAGGTACTCTTGTTAATTTTCCTAATTTCTTTTGAGCCGTTCTGTATCTCAACATCAAGTGGGGGAAATCTAAATCAAAATCATGTGGAGGTACATACGGGCATTTAGTCATAAAACACATGTCACACAAGGTGCACGCATCTACAACGGGTCCAAATTGCTCACTATTTAAACTTTCAACATCCTCATTTTTAGACTCATCAATCATGTCAAATAATTTAGGAAATGAATCACAAAGATTGAAACATCTTCTACAACCGTGGCAAATATCAAAAACTCTTCTCATTTCAGCATCTAATTTTTCAGGATTTAAAAAATCAGGATGCTCAAAATCAATAGGATGTCTTATAGGTGCTTCTGTACTTCCTTCTTTACTCATATGATAAAATTTGAAATTTGGATTTTTATTGGGCAGTGAACCTGCCCAATAAATAATATTGTTTAGCTAATAGATTCTAAAGTTTTTTGGAATTTACCAGCGTGAGATTTTTCGGCTTTTGCTAATGTTTCAAACCAATCAGCAATTTCTTCAAAGCCCTCTTCTCTAGCAGTCTTTGCCATACCAGGATACATGTCTGTGTACTCATGCGTTTCACCTTGTACTGCTGATGCTAAATTAGCTTTAGTTTCACCAATTGGTAAACCAGTAGCTGGATCACCAACTTCTTCTAAATACTCGAGGTGACCATGAGCGTGGCCTGTTTCACCCTCTGCTGTTGATCTAAACACTGATGCAACATCATTGTATCCTTCAATGTCCGCTTTTTGAGCGAAATAAAGATATCTTCTGTTTGCTTGGCTTTCTCCAGCAAATGCTGCTTCTAGATTTTCTTTTGTTTTTGTTCCTTTTAATGACATTCTTATCTCCTTAAGTAATTAATTTTATTAGTATATAATTGTTCTAAACTATATGTCAACAGTTTAGAATTATTATAATATATGTTGTAAGTTATTGAAATTACTATATTAATTTTGATTTTGATTATCACTCGCAACTTTAATCAAAACTTCAACTGATTTAATTTTTTTTTCAGTAATATTTTTTTTGATTTTTATTTCTTCAATATCCTGGTTGTTACAATCGATTAATTGATTTGTATCTTCGTCAAAAAAATGGTGGTGATTAGTGATATTTGTATCAAAGTAACTTTTATCACTATTAATTGAAATTTCTTTTAAATATCCCTTGTCCTTAAAGGCATGAACAGTATTATAAACTGTAGCTAGAGATATTTTTTCATTAAGTTGATCAGAAATATTTTTTGCAAGATCATTGATAGTAAAGTGAAAGGTTTTTTCTCTATTAAATAAAACCTCACAAATTTTAAGCCTTTGTTTTGTAGGTCTTAACCCTGATGATCTTAATTTATCAACAAATACACTGTTTTTAAGCATTCTTTTTTATAATTGTTCTAAACTATATGTATATTATAATTTAATAAAATCAAGTATTAAGGGTGTTCAATTTTATGAAAAAAAACTCCTATTCATACGATGAGCTAATCAACTGCGGAAATGGAGCCCTTTTTGGCCCAGGAAATGCTAAATTACCACTTCCACCAATGCTTATGTTTGATAGAATTACTGAAATTAATGACGATAATGGGGCTTTTGGAAAAGGTTCTTTAAAAGCAGAATTAGACATTAAGAAAGACCTTTGGTTTTTCGACTGTCATTTCAAAGAAGATCCTGTAATGCCAGGATGTCTTGGGTTAGATGCTATGTGGCAGTTAGTTGGCTTTTATCTGGGTTGGATTGGTAACCCTGGGAAAGGAAGAGCTTTAGGAGTAGGTACAGTAAAATTTACTGGTGAAGTTTTACAAGACATTAAATTAGTAAAATATGTTATTGATATGAAAAAAATTATGTCGCCTGGAGGTACAACAGTAGGTTTAGCTAATGGAGTTGTTTTTGCTGATGATAAAAAAATATATTCAGCTGACAGCTTGAAAGTAGGATTATTTAAATAAAATGAGAAGAGTAGTAATAACAGGACTTGGTATTGTTTCTTGCTTAGGTAATAACCAGGAGGAAGTTCATCAATCATTATTAAATTCAAAATCAGGAATATCTTTTGCTGAAGAATATAAAGAACACAATCTTAAAAGTCATGTTCATGGTAAACCTAATATTAAGCTTGAAGATCATATAGATAGGAAGACAATTCGATTCATGGGTTCAGGCTCTGCATATAATTATATAGCTATGAAAGAAGCGATTCAAGATTCTGGATTAGAAGATAAAGATGTAAGTAATTTCAATACAGGAATTGTAATGGGTTCAGGTGGGCCTTCAATTGAAAATGTGATTTTAGCAGCTGATAAAACAAGAGCTAAAACTCCAAAATTAATGGGGCCATTTGTAGTTCCTAGAACTATGGCAAGCACTGCATCTGCTACGCTAGCTGTTCCATTTAAAATTAAAGGAACGAACTACACTATGAGCTCAGCTTGTGCAACAAGTGGACATTGTATTGGAAATTCTATGGAACTAATTCAAATGGGTAAACAAGATATTGTTTTTGCAGGTGGAAGTGAAGAAATTCATTGGGCTATGACGGCTATGTTCGATGCAATGACCGCACTATCCTCAAAATATAATGATGCACCTCAAACAGCATCAAGAGCATATGATAAAACACGAGATGGTTTTGTTATTGCTGGTGGTGGAGGAGTTTTAGTGCTTGAAGAATATGAGCATGCAAAAGCGAGAGGGGCAAAAATATATGCTGAATTGACAGGTTATGGGGCAACTTCAGATGGATACGACATGGTAGCACCATCAGGTGAAGGTGCGGTTAGATGTATGAAAATGGCAATGGCAACATCCAAAAATAAAATTGATTATATTAATACTCATGGAACATCAACTCCTGTAGGAGATATTACAGAATTAAATGCAGTCAAAGAAACTTTTGGAAATGAAATTCCTAAAATTAGTTCAACAAAATCTCTATCCGGACATCCTTTGGGAGCTGCATCTGTTCATGAAGCGATCTATTGTTTGATAATGATGAAAAATAATTTCATAGCAGGTTCAGCTAACATAAGTGAGATGGATGAAGAGGCTAAAAAGTTTCCTATTGTTGCTAAAACTGAAACAGGAGCAACTTTAAATACAGTGATGTCAAATAGTTTTGGATTTGGTGGGACTAACGCTGCTTTAATTTTTGAAAAGGTTTAATTATGAGTTTAATGAAAAGCAAAAAAGGATTAATCATGGGTGTTGCCAATGAAAGATCAATTGCTTGGGGTATTTCACAAAAATTAGCTGAAGCTGGTGCAGAACTTGCATTCACTTATTTGGGTGATGCTTTAAAAAAAAGAGTTGTCCCTTTAGCTGAAAAATTAAATTCAAAAGTAACATTCAGTTGTGATGTTGAAAAAAAAGAAGATGTTATAAAATTATTTGAGGATGTTAAATCACAATGGGGAGAGATTGATTTTGTAGTTCACGCAATTGCTTTTTCAGATAAATCAGAATTATCAGGAGAATATTTAAATACAACTAGAGAAAACTTTTTAAGAAGTATGTTGATTTCATGTTTTTCATTTACTGAAGTTGCAAAAGAGGCATCTAAGGTAATGAAAAAAGGTGGTAGCATGTTAACTTTAACTTACGAGTCTACTAAAGCTATTCCAAATTATAATGTAATGGGTGTTTGCAAATCAGCACTTGAAGCAAGTGTTAAATATTTGGCAAGAGATTTAGGGGCCAAAGGTATGAGAGTAAATGCAATAAGCGCAGGACCTATTAAGACATTAGCTGCATCTGCAATCGGTGATGCAAAATTCTTATATAAATGGAATGAAGATCATTCTTTTCTAAAAAGAAACGTAGATATCCATGATGTTGGAAATTCAGCATTATATCTATTAAGTGACCTTGCAAATGGTGTTACTGGTGAAATTCACTACGTAGATGCTGGATATAATAAGGTTGGGATGCCAGATCCTAAGAATATAACTTAAAATCATGGGTGCCTTTGGTGCAATTATTTTAGGATTAATCTTTGCAGTCATTGGTGAACATCTAGAACGAAAACGAATTAAAAAAAAAGACGTCGATTTTTTTGTTATTATTTTATTATTTATAGTTTTTTCTTTATTTTTTTATTCAATATAAAAAACCCCCAGAACTCTCATTCCAGGGGTTTAGAATTTTTATTTAAATTATTATTCAGAAGCTTGTTTCATAGAAAGTTTAACTTTACCTCTATCGAAACCAATCACTTTAACTTTTACTTCGTCACCTTCTTTAACAACGTCAGTAACTTTAGCTACTCTTTTATCTGCAAGTTCTGAGATATGAACAAGTCCATCTTGTTTTCCTAAGAAATTAACAAATGCACCAAACTCCATAATCTTCATTACTTTACCTGAATAAATTTTATTTAATTCAGCTTTTGCAGTGATGTCTTTGATCATTTGCATTGCGATATTTCTTGCTTCTTCATCTGGCGCAGCAACTGTTACTACACCTTCATCATTTACATCTACTTTCGCACCCGATTTTTCAACTATCTCTCTGATTGTTGCACCACCTTTTCCAATTACAGCAGCAATGTCTTTTTTATCAACAGTTACTTGTTCCATTTTTGGAGTGTGTTTTCCAACATCAGATCTTGAAGCTGACAATGCTTTATTCATTTCACCTAAAATGTGAACTCTTCCGTCTTTAGCTTGACTTAGTGCTTGCTCCATGATTTCAAATGTAATTCCAGTAATTTTTATATCCATTTGAAGTGAAGTGATTCCATCTTTAGTTCCTGCAACTTTAAAGTCCATATCTCCTAAATGATCTTCATCGCCTAAAATATCTGACAAAACACTAAAATCATCACCTTCTTTAATTAATCCCATTGCAATACCTGCAACTGGCTCTTTTATTGGTACTCCTGCATCCATTAATGCTAATGATGTTCCACAAACAGTAGCCATTGATGAAGAACCATTAGATTCTGTTATTTCCGAAACTATTCTGAATGTGTAAGGAAATGACTCTTTTGAAGGTAGTGAAGAATTAATTGCTCTCCATGCAAGTTTACCATGACCAATTTCACGTCTTCCTGTTCCAATTCTTCCTGTTTCACCAACTGAAAAAGGAGGAAAATTATAATGAAGCATGAATCGTTCTCTTTGTTGTCCATCCAAGCTTTCTAATCTTTGCTCATCATCAGAAGTACCTAAAGTGGCAACAACGATCGCTTGTGTTTCTCCTCTAGTAAACAGTGCCGAGCCGTGAGTTCTTGGCAAAACACCAACTTCACATGAGATAGGTCTTACATCAGATAATCCTCTACCATCAATTCTATTTTTATTTTTCAAGATATCTGTTCTTACTATAGATTTTTCAAGATTTTTTAATTGACTGTTTACATCTAGATCAGTGTAATTTTCATCTTCTTCATAAAGTTTTTTAGCTTTATCAGTTATTTCTGAAATTTGGTTTGACCTATCTTGTTTATCTTTTGTTGCAAAAGCTTTCTTGAGTTCATCTGTAAATGTATCTTCTAGTTTTTTCTTTATCTCAGATAGATCTTTCTTTTCAACAGTCCATTCAGGTTTTCTACATTCTTTTGCAAGATCCTCTATCATTTTAATCACAGGGACAAATCCTTCATGACCAAATTTTACAGCATTGAGCATTTCTTCTTCTGTTAAACCATTTGCTTCAGACTCAACCATAAGTACAGCATCTTTAGTACCAGCTACAACTAAATCTAAACTTGAATTTTCTAATTCAGCTTTTGATGGGTTAAGAATGTACTTGCCATCAACAAAACCCACTCTAGATGCTCCCACGGGGCCCATAAATGGCATTCCTGAAATAGCTAAAGCTGCTGATGAAGCAATGATTGCTAATATATCTGGTTGATTTTCTTTGTCGTATGAAATTACAGTTGGTAACAACTGAACTTCATTTTTGAATTCATCAGGAAACAAAGGTCTGATTGGTCTATCAATTAATCTTGAAATTAATGTTTCGCTTTCAGTTGGTCTTGCTTCTCTTTTAA
>Ga0181598_1005114_pt1 | contig 10619 bp, 6 predicted proteins | sample 041ome_4_FD_153295 | JGI IMG/M metagenome (GOLD analysis project Ga0181598, IMG submission 153295) | Coastal salt marsh microbial communities from the Groves Creek Marsh, Skidaway Island, Georgia - 041404US metaG (spades assembly) | ecosystem: Environmental > Aquatic > Marine > Intertidal zone >...
GACGACGACGAAGATGAGAAGAAGAAGAACGAGGAGGACAAATTGCAATCGCCGACGAACGAGAACAAAGGAGAAGAAGACGACGTCGCGCGTGACGACGACGACGAGAAACGTCGTCAACAGCGACAACAACAACAACAACAACAACGAGCGAAAGAGGAAAAAGTAATGAAAACGTGCCCGTACCTCTCCTTCGTCAACCGTCCTTTGTTAGATTTCGATTTCGAAAAGCGATGTTCGGTGTCTCTGATTCAGGAAAACTGTTACTGTTGCTTGACGTGCGGTCACTTTTTCGCCGGGAGAGGGCCGAAAACGCCGGCGTACACGCACTCGCTGGAACGAGAAAACCACCACGTGTTCATGCGCTTGGAAAATGGGCGCGCGTTTTGTCTTCCGGAGAATTACGAGGTTTTCGATAAGAGTTTGGACGACGTGCGGAAAGTTTTGTTTCCTCGCTTTACGAGCGAAGAGGTGGCGAGTTTGGAGAAGGAGGCGATGTGGTCGAAAGCGTTGGACGGGTCGGAGTTTTTAGTCGGCGTGGTTGGGTTGAATCGAGTGGAAAACGCGAGAGGCGTGAATCCAATCGTGCAAAGTCTCGCGAGGGTGGAAAAGTTGAGAGCGCGGTTTCTGTTGTCGTCTTCGTCGTCGTCGCTCCCCGGCCGCGATGGTGGTAGTAGTAATAACAACAACGAAAACGACACGTTGCAATCTCTGTGCCAGAGAATATGGAACAAGCACAACTTTCGCGGCCACACCAGTCCGGATGCGTTCGTGAGAAAGCTCAGGAAACAAATCAAACTCGCAAACCCGGAGAAATTAGAGACGGACATTGACAATTTATTCAACGATCCGTTTGCAACTTTGCGACATTTTTTAACGTTCGTCGTGCCGAAAAAGTACGTCGACGAGCTCTTTCGAGGCGAACTGTTGATGCTGAACCAAAACAACAAGAAGCAACCGTTCGTGTTCGTGCCGTTGAAGCTTCCAGACGCGCCTCTATTCCGCGACGTGATGGAGAAAAACGCCATCCCGCAAGTCGCGCTCGCGGAGCTCTTGAGACCGTTCGCGTTGAAAACCGCGCCGGAGTATTTAATATTAGCCTTCGTCAACCGGTTCAGCAAAAATCAATTCACCAAAGAGGTGAGCAAAAATCCAACCATAGTCACGTTCCCGGTGAAGAACTTGAAAATAAGTAGCAGCGACAATAGTAATAGCGGCACGACGACGACGGTCTCTTACGACTTGCTCGCCAACGTCGACTCGGCGGGCAAAGCGACGGTGAAACACGTCGACGGAAACTGGTACGAAACCAACGACTTGCTCGTCAACGAAGTTCTCGCGCAGCAAGTCACTCTCGGGGAAGCGTACGTGCAGATTTATAAAAGAGTCGTCGTTTAATTCTTTACTAATTTAATGCAAATGTATCTAGAATGAATCTTAATACTACTTCACATCATCCGATCTTCGCGCGCGTGGGGACGTTTTAGCCGCACGAAAAGAAAAGAAGATACGCCACAATTTGCATGTGCAGATAAAAAGAAGAATGCGACCGACGACGACGACGAGACCAACACCGGTGGTCGCATCTCGTTCTCATCCGCGAGATGTTGATGCTCGTCGTTTTATCGCGAAGAGTAACATTCTCCGCAACGCTAATAATCCTCGTCCATCTTTCACTTCTTCTTCTTCTTCTTCTTCGGTGACTTACACATCCAAAACCGAAGAAGAGACGTCATCAAAAAACGAATCGTACCTCCGCTTGCACGAGACGAAAGACGGCGACTGGGAGCTGCAATCTTCACAAGTGACGTATTGCAACGAACGAAACACGTGCGAGATTGATTTGATCGCCACGGTGCACGTGGGAGAGAAGGAGTATTACGCGAATTTAGAGAGAGAGTTGCGGTGTTCTTTGGATGATGATTTTGAAGAAGTGGACGATGAAGACGGAACGACTATCGCGAGAAGAAGCAGCGCAATCTTGTTCGAACTACTCACGGACGAACAGAACGTCGAAATGAATGATAATAATGACGATGATAACGACGAGAAGAAGGTGAAGAAGAATAAAACGAGATCGTTAAACTTACCTCGATTGAAAGTCTCGCTCTCGCCAACCGACGAAGCGAGACGGTTGGCGGCGTCGCACGGATTGGTCGCGCAGCTGGACGCCATCGATTTTAAGAAACCAAACTGGTACCTCGCGGATTGTTCGAGCAACGAGTTGGAGAAGATGAAAGCGAGCATGACTTTAGACGAGCAAGATACGGAGGCGTTTCGAGTGCCCGCGTTGTTGGAGGCGTTTTTAGTGACCATCATTGGAAGGGCGAGAACGTTACCGAGAGCGGCCCAGTTCGCGAGAACTTTAGTGTGGTTAGTGCCGTGTCCGGAAGCCAACTTGCTTTTGTTCGATTGGATTTGGGCCGGTGGGAGACCAGCGCCGGTGTTGGGCGCCATGGTGGATGCGATTTCGGCTGGAGATATCGTCGGTGCGAGGAAACTGGCGTTCGCGCAGATGATTGTCAGCGCGCAAGGCAAGAACGACGTGTATGGATCCGGTTCCGGCGCCAAGGCGACGATTGAAAAGAGAAACAAAATCGCCACGGAAAGGTTGCGAGAGGCTTTGCGACAGCTCTACGACGAAAAAACAGGAGTAATAAAGAAGCAAAAGCTCTCCGTCCTCTACGGCGGCTCGCACCTTCCCGGCCTCGCCAAAAATCTCGAAGCGCTCGGTGGCGACGAAAACGACAACCTCGACGCGTTCGGCGGCGCCTTCTCCGTATCCTCCACCACCTGGCGCACCGTCTGGCGCATCCCGAAGAAACCAGAAAACGCGTTCGCCCGTTTCGGATTCCTCCCTTTACTCTTACTCGTCGACGGTTTAGACTGGGCGCAAACGCTGGACGCGCTCGCCGAGGTCCCCGCGCGACGAGAGAAACTGCTCGAGATCTTCCTGTACATCTTGCGCCACGTCGCCGCGTATTACGCGCTCGGGAAGTGGGTGCTGGAATGGAACCGAGATTTATTCGAAGAGAGCCGACTTTGATGTTTGTACGTATAAAGATGTGTGTATATATAGCGGCGCGCGTGTAATAAAATAATAGCGGTAGCACGCAGCAGCAGCAGCAGCAGCAGCATAAATGGATAATGTTTAAATCATTAAATCTCGCGCGCGTTTTCGCGACGTCCACAACTAGCTTTCCTCTTCACATTTTTTGCCAAACACGCGATGAAATGGATAATGTTTAAATCATTAAATCTCGCGCGCGTTTTCGCGACGTCCGCAACGCTTTCCTCTTCACATTTTTTGCCAACCAAACACGCGATCGATGCCTAAAAAACGATTCACCACCAATCGAGGCGGCTACGGCGTCGCCTCGCGTCGGAGTTACCAACAACAACAACAGCCGAAAACCTTCCGAAACCAAAACCTCTCTCCTCTCGAAACCATCTCGCAAACGTCGAGAACGTTGCGAACGTTAAAGCGAGACGGAACGTTCGATAGAATCCGTCGGCGTTTAATCGAATCGATTCTCCAAAACGAAACGTTGAAAACGTACGCGCAGTTCGCGGTGACCGCGTCGTCTCGGATCATGAGTTTACGCATGCAGCAGAGAGAAAATAACGGCAGTAATAAAGGAGAAGAAGAAGAAGAAAAGTTACGCGTGGACGCCGCGACGAAGATGGCGATTAAGCGGGAGTTGGAGATGGATTTGTCGAGGGAAGTGAGCCACGCGGCGTGGAACGTGTTGGCGGAGAGAGACGGTCCGGTGCCGAGAGAAGTGCAATCGGAGATTTTTAGGGAGAGGAAGATGCGGTTTGAACGCGCGGAAAAGAGGAGAGAAAAGAAGAAGAGCGAGAAGAAGAAGAAGAATAAAAGTAGCACAATTAGTGGGAGGAAGAAGACGAGGAGGAAGAGCGTCGGTTTTGACGCGGGCGCGGCTTAGCGACGTTCGAGCGCGCGCATTCGGGCTCTCTCGACGCGAAGAGAGAGTTGGTACTTCTTGTAAAATTATTCTAGTACGTTGATGTTATAAAGTATATTCATATAGCATAAATTCTAAAAGCGACGAAATACAATCATTCGAGAAAGGTGTTCATGACCGCGATGGCGTCTCCTAACGCCCACGCGGCTTCGACCGGTTGGCCTTTGTAATCGATTTTGTCCACCAAATAGAGCGGCTCTTTGTCTTTTAACCCGTAGCCTTTGGTGAGCAACGCGTAGATGTACGCGAGATCTAAGCACAAGTATTCGAAGTGGTCCTCCTCGGCGTCCGGGTATTCTTTCAAGATGGAATCGACGTGCGTTTGGCAGACTTTCTTCCCGGCTTGTTTGTAATCGTGCGGAGTGATTTTCACCGCCTTCGTTTCCGAGTTTGGCCAGTGCACGGCTTTGGCGGCTTGCGCTCTCTCGTAAAAGTAACTCATGCCGTATAACGGCATGGTGCGTTTCGTCGTCCAAGCGCCGGCGAAAGAGCACGGTTCGACCTCGCACTCCGTGGATTCCTTCTCCATAGCCTTGAAAGCCGCATCTACGCACTGGTCGAAATCGCCGCCGCTCTCTCGTCCAATCGCGCTGTACCCTTCCCCTGGTTCTAATCCGTAACACTTCTCCGTGCACCCGCCTCGAAAGCCTTTCGCGGCGCACGGATGCGTCCGCCATCCTTCCTCGCCTTCGTCTAAATTTTGCGTCAAAATCTTCGCTCTCGCCGCCATGATGCCAAACCCTTTGAACGATTTCGTGTACACGTCGTAACCTTCCAACGGCAACACGTACCCTTCCGGCGCTCTGTTGACTTCATCTCTGTCTCCCATCGCGTACATGATTTGCGTGGAACCGCCCCCTAAATCCGCCACCGCCACCGTCTGCGTAGGCTTTACGCTTCCGCTCAACTTCCTCAACAAGTAATTCACGGCGATCCAACCGTACGCCCCTTCGTACATCCCGTCTAAAATGCTCACGTATTCATCGTCTAAACGAAATCCGTACTCCCCTACTTTCATTTTCGACGCCTCTAAAAGCGCGCTCGCCGCTTCCGGACCTTCCGGCAACAGTCTCAAACCCGCCGTCGCCCGCAGCGTCAGCGGCGTGCTCGACCTCATCTCTTCCGGCACGTGCTTCAGCGCCGTTTCCATCAGCGGTTCCAACGTGCTCGCCGCTTCGCTCGGATTTAACGCGTACGCTTTCAATCCAGGTTTAATCGCGTGAAAAATCTCATCCTTCAACACCCGAGCGCCCGAAGCCATCTTGAACCGAAACACGTGCACTCGACTCCCAGTCGACCCGGCGTCGATAATCACCGCGTACGATTGCGCCCCGTCCGTCGTTTCCTTCACGAGAGAAAAAATGCCGAGCAAGATGAACGCGACGACGCCTGCGACGAGTATTTTCAATCGATGCGAAGGAGAAGAAGATGCAACGCCGCCCGACGACGACGATGTTTTCCAGAAGAACTGGATGAGTTTTCCCGGGAAGGCTGCGTTTTCAGCCTCAAAGTCGCCGAATGGATTTTTCTTATTCGTCGTCGTCGTCGTCGTCGTCGCGGTCGCGCCTAACTCGACGTCGTTCGTTTTTGCACTCGTCGTCGTCGACATTCTACCTCTCTGGGTGAACGAAGAGAATGAAACCACGCGGTGTTTACGTGCCGAGATAAATAAACAGTAAAAGCGCGCTCTTTAATTGGAAAATTTTCTCACACTAATCTTTTTTTTTTTCTTTTCTGATGCACACTTGATTTTGTCAACTAAATACGCGGGCGCTTCATCATCAACATCAACATCAACATCTTCTCCGGCTGTTCTTCAGCTCGCGCCGTTACCACCGGAGGACAGCGCGCCACGATTAACGCCGTCTTCTCTGTTGCTGCTGCTGCTGCTAATGTTGTTGTTGTTGTTGTTTTCATCGTCGCTCTTTTTCAACGCGCGGACGATTCCGCGTCTCAACAGCGCGAGCGCGACGCCGACGGAGCAGGATAAACCTCCGACGCAAAACCAAAACGTAAACGGTTTTGCGCGCGCGTAGTAGGCGCCAATTTCGCCGGCGAAATAGTTGCCGAAGAAAGAGGAGAGGAACCAGCAGCCGCAGGCGAGACCGACGATTTCTTTTGGCGCGGCGGTCGTGACGAAGGATAAGCCGACCGGGGAGACGTAGAGTTCGCCAGCCGTGGCGACGAGGAAGTACAGCCAAATCCAAAATTGGTTGAGTTTGCTTCCCGGAGGTAAGTCGGCTTCGGCGACGGCGCCGGAGGGGAGATTAGTGGAGGCGAACGCGAGTATGACGTTGGCGAGGCCGAGGAGGCAACATCCTATGGCCATTTTCATCACTTGATCCGGTTCACTGTTGGTTTCGCTTTGGTATTTCCAGTACCGATTGATGACTGGCGTGAGCGCGAGGATCATGCCCGGATTGATGGATTGGAACGCCGCCGTCGGGACGCCGTCGCGGGATACGCGCTCGTCGATAAATAAGGACAACGCGTTGCCGGCTTGCTCGTAGGCAGCCCAGAATCCAACCGTCGTGAGCATGACGACGAATAAAGCGATGAGTCGCGCTTTGTTTTCGTTGAAGACGCGGAGAAGAGAGAGCTTATTTTGTTGTTGATGATGATGTTGATGTTCTTCTTCTACTACTTCTTCTTCATTGCTCTCTGGATTTCTGGGCAACAGCGCTTCCTCGTCGCCGTTGTCATTCTCCGCGGCAGTAATGCCAAAACGAGCTCTTTCTTCGTCGTCGTCGTCGTCGTTGTCGTTGTCGTTGTCTATGTTACTTCTACCGTTTCTACCGTTTCTGCGCTCGTCAACTATATCCAACGCCGCCCCTCGGTACACCAACCTCCCTTGAAACGTGAAATATACCAACCCGGCGGCGACCATCCCAACTGCCGCCGCTACGAAGCAGCTCTGATACCCAAACCTATCCGCTAAAAAACCAGCCACTAAAGGCGCGAACAACGCGCCTACGTTTATCGCGCAATAAAAAATCCCAAACGCCGAATCCTTCTTCGAGAGGAGCATCGAAGACGAAGAAGACGTCCGCATCCTACTACCACTACTACTACTACCACTACCACTACCACTACCACTACTACCACTACTCCAACCTAATTTACGCTCGTACATCTCGCTCAACCTCGCCGAAACGTTCGGCTTAAACCCGCCGTTCCCGACAGCCACTAAAAACAACCCCACGAAGAACGCGTTTCTCTCCGCGCCGACGAGAAAATTCCCCGCGAACATCACCAAAATCCCGATCGATATCATCCCATGTTTAGACGTAAAATCCGCTAAATACCCGCCCAAAACTGGCGTCAAATACACAAACGCCGTGTACGTCCCGTACAACTTCGAGCTTATCGCGTCAATTCGCATTCGCCGTTCTTCCTCGGACGCGCTCGTCGTCAAATCTACCCCGTGCCAAGAGGCGAAACTCGAGGCGAACCACACGCTCTCCAAACTCTTCTCCGTCGCGAATATCTCGTCTCTCGCGTACAAAACCAACACCGCTCTCGTCGTGTAGTACGAGAACCGTTCCCATATTTCTGTCCCGCCGAGGCAGAATAAGCCGAGCGGTTGCGACCACAGCGACGACGATCTTCTTCTTCTTCTTTCCCGAAACAGAAAAGTCGTTGACGACGACGCGTTGCCGCGCTGAAGAGTCGCAGAAGAAGAAGAGGAGGAGGACAAAAGAGGCTGCCCTTCTTCTTCTTCTTCTCCTTCTCCGCCGCTGGTTGCTGCTGCTGCTGCTGGTGGTGGTGGTGGTATTCTCGTCGTCGTCGTCGCGGAGTCGTTTTCGAACGTCATCTTCCGAGCGCGCATGTGTGTCCCTTGACGTTTTTTGGGGAAAAATATCTCTCGAAAGAGACGTTTTTTCTTCCAATTCTTCAAACGAATAAAAAGAAGCACCGCGCCCGCGTTTTTCCGCGTCGTCGTTCAGAGAAAGCCCCCTTAGCGTTCGCGCGTTCGTTTGTTTTCATCTCTCGTCTCGTCTCTCATCGCGGGCAAAGAAAAAGAGAGAGAGCGACAAAGAAGAAGAAGAAGAAGAAGAAATGATGATGATTGGAAAAAGCGCAACAACGTTGCCGTCGTCGTCGTCTGAATCGTCGTTGCGGCGACGAGGAGGAGGAGGAGGAGAAGATAAAAAGAGCGAGAGGAGACCAGTTTTTACGACGCGAAGAGGAAACTCGTCGACGAGGAGGCGGACCAGCGTTTCGTCTTCGTCTTCGTCTTCGTCTTCGTCTTCCCAGCAGGAGGAGAAACTGTACACGCCTCCGCAGCCGTTGCCGGATGGGCCGTTGATTACCCTCGAACGCCGCGCGAACAAATTTATCGTCGATTCGGCGGTGTTTGTCATCGATAAGTTATACGAAGGGAGAGATTACCCTCGGTTTTACGCGTTGGAGACGATCGCTCGAGTGCCGTACTTTTCGTTTCTTTCGGTGTTGCACTTGTACGAGTCGTTCGGGTGGTGGCGAAGGGCGGATTATCTGAAGGTGCACTTCGCGGAGACGATGAACGAGTATCATCACTTGCTGATTATGGAAGCTATGGGTGGCGCGGACTCGTTTAAGGATCGTTTTTTTGCGCAGCACGTGGCCGTGGTGTACTTTTGGGTGGCGGTTTTGATTTACATGGTGAGCCCGAGGATGGCGTATAACTTGAGCGAACAAGTCGAAGAGCACGCGTACGCGACGTACGATGACTTTTTGAAAAGGAAAGGAGAAGAGTTGAAACAAACGCCGGCGTGCGGCGTAGCGGTGAGTTATTTTCAACTCGGCGATTTGTATTTATTCGATGAGTTTCAAACGAACGTGTACGAGGGATTGAACAAAGCGACAAACGAGGAAATACGGAGGCCGAAGATTAAAAACATGTACGACGTTATCGAAAACGTCCGAAACGACGAGTTGGAACACGTAAAAACGATGAGCTTTTGCCAAAAACCAGGGAATTTGTTGAGAGCGAATTCGAGCGTCAGAGCGCAGAAGAAAGCGCAGGAGATTTGCGATGGTATCAGTGAAAACGACACCGCGCAGGAGTGCGATTTGATCATCGCTTCGGGACAGGATTTGGAAGGCGAGAGATCGTGCGAAGGTGTTTTGGATTGCGTCGTGAAAGGATTCGAAGAAAGAACGATCGGTTCTAATAATAATAATAATAATAATAATAGCAATAACAACGGTAGTAGTAGTGGTGCTAATAACGCTAACAATAAGATGGTGTCAAACAGCGTCGTAAAAGAGAAGAGAGAGGACAAGAAGAAGGCGTAAGCGCGTCGTAGTGGTACTTTTTGACGATATGCACATACAAATACATATATATATATATTACACTTCCGATCGAAATATGGTCGTTTTTGTTGTTGTTGTTATTGTTGTTGTTGTTACTTTTCTCTTTAAGCGTGCAACGTTGGGGGATTTACTCTGCTATGAGTTTAACCCATCAAAACGTCCTCGGGCACGCACATCGGCCCGGCGACTTCTTTTCGTTTCTCTTCGCCGCACAACTCCTTCACCAACGCCAACGCAAACTCAATCGCCGTCCCAGGTCCTTGCGAGGTAATCACGACCTGTCCATTGCTCGCTTTAGAACAACACACTCTCTTCTTCTTATCTTTTGCGAACGCTTCGCCTAAATCAAACGCCGGATGTGCGGTCGCCTCGCTCGCTTCCGCCAGCAAATTTTTCGAGAGCAACACCACCGCCGGCGCCGCGCACATCGCCGCAATCACCTTCTTCTCTTCGCTCTGCCTCTTCAAAAGCGCATCCAAAACGGCGTTCTGCGCTAACCGTTCCGCGCCAGGCATCCCTCCCGGAACGACAATCGCATCGAAACTGCTCCCGAATTCGTGCTCCGTTATCGAGCAATCCGCTCTCACTCGCACGTTTCTCGACATGTCGCACACTAAATCATCCTCGCACGACGCGACCGTCACCTCAACGCCGGCTCTTCTCAAAACGTCCGCGATAATTATCGCTTCCATCTCCTCCGACCCGTTCGCGATCGGCACCAGGGCTGTTTTTTTGCGCGTCGTCCCTGTCGCCGACCCAGACGACATAGACGCTGCCCGAAGCCTCGTTTCTCTTTTTTCCCCGCCAACGACAACACCAACAACGAAAGAGCTGCTTCGTCGTCGTCCTTTTGTCGTCGTCGCCGTCGTCGTCGTCGCCGAAGAAGAAGAAGACGTTCGCCTAGAAGAAGACGCGGAAGAAAAGGAACAACAACGAGAACAACAACGAGAGGCGACGCTCATGTGTAAGTGTTGTTGTTTGAGAGTAGTAAATCGCAAACAACGAGAGAGAAGATGTCGTTGAAAAAATGGATGTTTTTGGGGAGAAACGTGAGAAAAAAGAAAGATTAAAAAAAACTACCTTTTTTTCACACGTTTTCGTAATACTAAAATCCCTGTGAAGACGACGGACGGGTGCCTCGCTGTTCGCACTCGAGAGCGATAAAAAAATTCTCTCTTTTCCTCCTCTCGCTTTTTGTGGTCCGAGCCTCCCCTCTACCCAAAAAAAAAAAGAAAAATCCAATTTTTTCTCTCTCTCTTTCTTCCTCATTACACATAATAGAAGAAGTTTCTTTTCTCGCAAACACAGAGGGCGAATCAATCAATCCCCGTG
>Ga0181598_1005117_pt1 | contig 10612 bp, 11 predicted proteins | sample 041ome_4_FD_153295 | JGI IMG/M metagenome (GOLD analysis project Ga0181598, IMG submission 153295) | Coastal salt marsh microbial communities from the Groves Creek Marsh, Skidaway Island, Georgia - 041404US metaG (spades assembly) | ecosystem: Environmental > Aquatic > Marine > Intertidal zone >...
AAACTTTAGAGCTCACACAATATGAATCTCTGGGTCTATTAAGTGTTTTGAGTGCCTCGCCCATGACAACTTCTGACATGCCTCTCTCATACCCCTCAGCATTATCAAAAAAATTAACTCCAGAATCTAAACAAAGGCCAAACATTTTTTCAGCTAACTTAGAATCAACTTGTTTATGAAAGGTTACCCAAGAACCAAAAGACAGCTCTGAAATCTTTAAGCCAGAGTTTCCAAGTTTTCTGTATTGCATTTTATTTTCTAAAGTTTCTTGAACAACAATGTCATTCTGTCACTTTCACCAATAGCAACATATTTATCTTTATCAACCTCTTTCAGCCGCAAACTTGGTGGAAGTGTCCAGACGCCTCTCGGATGATCTTTAGTATCTTTTGAATTTGCATTAATCTCTGATTTAGCAACTAAAGTAAAACCATGTTTTTCTGCAGCTTTGATTGCATATTCTTCAGTGACATAGCCGGTTTTCTTCATATCTTCTATAGAAGTACCAGGATTAGCTCTATGCTCTACAACTCCAAAAATTCCTCCAGGTTTTAGCGCTTTGTAGCTATTAGAAAAAATTAAATCCATCTGTGGACCCAGCCAATTATGCAAATTTCTAAAAGTTATCACAGCATCCACACTTTCTGCTTCGGCCAAATTTGAACTTAAGTTAACAATATAAACGTTGTCGTACATAGATTTTTCTATAATTTTCTTCTCAAAGTTAGCTCTGCTGTTTTTAAAATAAGCTCTTTCTGAATCTCTATCAAAATGTGCGGCTATAAGGACTCCGGGATCATGCAAATAGTTAGCCAAGATTTCTGTGTACCAACCCCCACCTGGTGAGAGTTCAACAACTTTCATGTTTGGTTTTATTTGAAAAAAATTCAGAGTCTCATATGGGTTTCGATATTTATCTCTTTCAATATTTTGTGGGCTTCTTGTATCACTGGCAATTGCTGCTTCAAGGTCGTGAGACCATGATGGCAATGACAGGGTCGTTATTAATATAGGTATTAACAAATATTTAAAATTTTTCATATTTTCATTCTAAACCTACTTTTTAATTTTTAAAAATAATTTAAATGCTTCGGGGGTATTAAATGGAAGGGAAGAAAAAAATATTAATAAATTCTAGCAACTGGATTGGCGTTGGCACTGCTCTTGGCGGAGCTATAGAATACACTTCAAGAGTAGCTGATTAATAGAAATTTTAGTCTCGCTACCTTCCCCTTATAAAGAGGAAGGCTCGAGTTAGATTAATTAATCTCTTACAGAAACTCCATCAAAGTCTATTCCTGTAATTCCTTCTGTTCCGCAAGTTACCATATTTGCTGCTTTTTGGGGTAAATCAGTTGCTTCCCATATAACATTGTCACTTGCTTTGGCTTCATCGCTTGACCAGATGTCTAACCAAATAAAATCAGATGGCATATCTGGCTCAAACATTGGCTCAAGAAGTGTGTACCAATGATTTTCAGAAAAATCTGAAATAGCATTTAAGTCAGCCCTGTAGTCGTGAAGAGTGTTTTCATCTGACCCCTCATTAAAATTACAGAAATAATAAGTATGGCTAAAGGTATCTGAATCACTCCAAGATTTCGGAAATCGCCCAACCTCTTGGCTAAATAAAAAGGCACCATTGTCTATGTCATTGGACATTATTCCAGCTATGTCTTCTTGCCAGCCCTCTTCATGATCTGATAACCATTCTGCATAACAAGCATCTCTTGCTTCCTCTGATGGCCATGCAAGCATCCATAAGAAATCAAAATTTTCAGTTTTTACTTTTGGTGTAAGAACACTGGCTCCATTTATTCTGCAAGAAGTTTGATCAACACGTGCGTTCCATTTCTCAACAAGCATATCAAAATTCTCTTGGGAATAATTTGGTCCTTTGGTGTGCCAAAAATACTCTATAAGCGGCGGATTAGAATTTGGCCACATAGTATTTCCATATAAAGCCTCTACCACTAAAACATCACTATTGTATTCATCAAGTTCTATAATTTTTCCGTCTTTAAACTTAAAGGTAAAAACGTACTCATTATCATATTCACCATAGGCTCCCTCAGCATCGCCAACCATAATTACAGCAGCACTATCTTCATCTGCTATAACATCTAGTGGTGTCAAAACAATGCCTCCAGGCAATAAAGCTCCTACAACATCTAAAAACTCTGTAAAGTAAGTTTCTTTATCATAGGACTTCTTTATAACTGAGCTTCCTTGAGCATACACAGGTATTTTTCCCATATATCTAAAAACAAAATCGTCGTGCATAAACTTCTTTGCTTCTTCTGGCTCATTTAAAACAAGATAAATAAAATTTTCAGCAGCATCAGCATTTTTCTTGATGCTACCATCTACTTGTGAATCACCACATGATGCGATAAAAATCATCACAAGGGGTATATAAAATAATTTTTTCATGGATCTCTCCTCTAAAAAGTTTTATTTTATTATTGCATAGCCTTTGTATTCTTTATAATAGAAATAGTATTTAAATATAAGATGTTTATATATAAGTCTTATATGGATGCTTATGATTTGCAGACTGGTAAAAGGTTGGGAAGCTGATACCCCCCTGCTTCGGGGTTTGTTTTTTTGTCTCCTTTCATATCGATAGTTAAATTGTATTTTTTATCAAACGAACTTGCGTCATATACGGTTACTTCAGAAAAAACTTCCCCGTATCTATCAAAATAATCCTCGCCAGTCTCTCTTATTATTCTTTTGTTAGGCGGACGCTTTTCAAAATCAATTGTTTTTTTGTGTAGCATGGGTACTGGTAAAAATGCCAAACCGCCTGGTCTTAGCACTCTTTTTATTTCTCTAATTGCCTGTCTATCATTTTCAACATATTCCAAAACATGTGATGCAAAAACTAAATCAAAAGAATTATCTTCATAGGGAATGTCTTGAATATCAAATTGATGATCAACATCTTCTCTATAAAGATCAGAAGAAATATAACTTTTAAAATTTTTCTTAAAGTGTTTTTTTAGGAAATTTTCAGGCGAAATATGCAAAACATCTTTCTTACGTGAATGCTCATTATCATATAGCTCCTTTATGACTAATATAGCCATTCGAGCCCTTTCAACTTCACCACATTTGGGACATTTTGCTCTGAAACGATCTTTTTTGTCTAAGAAGGGCCCATGATAATTACAAATTGGACATTGGTATTTATATTTTGAAGTAAAGTTAAATAATTTATATATGGGAGCTCTAAGCCCTTTTAGGAAATATTCGATCTCTTTAAATTTACCTTTATTAAAGCCGTCGCCTTTTCTTTTTCTACCCATATTTGATGTTTTGTTTCAGATTAACTCTGATATTAAATATAAAAAATCTCTCGTTTAGTGTATCTTTATATAAAAATTTAAACAAAAAGTTATTTTTTATAAGGAGGCTATATGGAATGTGGTTGTGGAAGAAGTCCAACCGGTAAATGTATTGGCTGGCATAAACTTTCTGAAGAGGAATATCAAAAGAAGTTACAAGAATATCAGGATAAACAAAACGAAAAAGAGTAACTTTTACTAGGATTTATTTGGATTGGTTTTTAAAATAACTGCAGAATGCGAGGCTTGTAAGGTAATTTGGTCTGCCTTACTCCACAGTCACAGAGTGTTTTGGAACAGTGCATTATTCCTCTTTGTAATTCTCTTCGAGAATTCTTTTTTCTTTCAGAGTCTTTGTTAATTTTTCTATTCGAACAAATGCTATTAGTCCAAATACAAAACCCAGTATTCCCATTGCTTCCATAGTTCCCCTTTTTAACGCACTGTTCGAAATTACTCCACTGTAACGGAGTATATTTGAACGACAATTTGCTCTCCACTATTTCTGCAGTGTTTGAAAGGGTTAAGGTTTGGTTGCATGAATGTGGTTTAACTTCCCCTTGAAATAGCATCTGCTGTACCAAACACTAGCCCCAGTATCCCAAAAGGGATAAGAACTATTCCTCCCATTATTGCCAAAGTTGTTTTGCCACCATCAATGGTCTCAACTTCAATATACTCAATATCATCAACTTTAATAGTTATACCCTCACCTGTTTCCAGGAGAGTTCCTACCATTTGAGTTTCTTTAATACTAACAACTTTTAAATAATAATTGTCTCCGCTATTTAAGGTTACACTTAACTTGTCTCCAATTGAAACAATTGAAGAAAGATCAGCTTCTTTGTAAGAATCTAATTTATTTAGAGAAGTGCAGCAGGAAAGAGCAAAAGTCAGCAATAAAAGTAAAGATTTTTTATTCACAAAAATATTCTGCCACAACTTCTTATAAATGTCCCATGAATACACATAAGAGACCGCAACAAGTCATATCAACACCTTATGACCTCCTCTAACACGAAAAAATAGGTGAAATTTTTGAGATAGTTTTTACTGGGATTAATTTTTAGTAATTTTTGAAACCCCCGCAAAATGCGAGGTTAAAATGAAAGTCGTCTCAAATTTACTCCACTGTAGGTGATGACTTTTGGGTGTAACACTTTTAACCATATCATTCTTTATTGTTTTTTTTACCCCTACCACCAACATTGATACCTATTGTTCCAATATCTTTTACTTTTTTACCATTCACCAAATTATATCCTTTGGATTTATTAGAACTATCGATATATTCTAATTTGTCGTTAATGATAGGTAGTTTAAATTTAACTTTCAATTTATGACCAACCTGTATCTCATCACCATTTCTATTTTTACCAAATGTTGGAGATACAGTAATTGAATCTAAAACACCTTTTAAAACCTCACCAGTAATATTTTCAAATTTATCACTAATATCTTTTCCAAATTTACCAACCCAATCAATCCATTCTTTCCTATTATCTAATTCGTCTATTTCACCAATGGTTTGAGTTTTTTGTTTATCCAATTTTTCAAATTCTTCATAATCGAATTTCTCATAATTGGGGTGAGACACTGTTTTAAAAGTTATAGACTTTGATAGGTTTTGAATTGATTTAGAATCATCAAGGATTATGTTATGTGTATTGCTAACCTCTTTAAAGGTTGGTTGATGTGTGTATGCCTTGTATAAAATAATAAAAATTAAGAGTAAAACTCCACACAAAGCATAAGTTAGTAGTTTTTTTATCATAGAATTAAATCCACTAGGATAAATAGTAATTTAATTTGATTCTAATTTAAAACTATTTGCTGGGACTATAAATGTCTTGCCATCACTATAGCTTACAGTAATGTCATTTTCATTAAAGTTATAAGCAAGATAATTAATAATGCCGTCTTTTTTAAATGCCATTGCGGCTGGGTAGTTCGAAGTTAGATTTCCTGTTCCTGTTTGAACATGCCCCAGGGCATTAAAAGTATGAATCCAGTGATAGGTATGTGCCTTTGATTCGCCTGCCTCGTTTTCATATTGAAGGACGGTATCATAATCAGCTATTGCTCTTTCTGGATCAACCATTGCAATTAAATTCCACCATAAGTCACGCCACGAATCATCATCTAAATCAGATGGCTCATTAGATTCGCCAATGCCCAAATCTATATAATCCATCATGTAATCTTTGTATTGGCTTACATGCATTATTAGTGGATTTGAGGGCAATCCCTGGATACCTAATATGTGAGCATATTTTGGGCTAAACCATGTTGAGAAATCAGCTCCACTACTCCATATTATTGATGTAGTTACATTTGGATAGCCCGGAATAAAGTTTTTGTAATCATCACCTATGTTGTTATAGCCGTCGATATCATTCCAATATTGCCAATATGCGGTTGATGTAGATGCATGCAAATATATGCCTTTATTAACCAATTGGTCATTTCCAGTAATTAATCCATAAAGAATAATTGAGCCATATGAGTTAGCAGCTTCTGATGTTGATTCATTATTATTTCCTTGAAGAGCATCCGCTTTGCCATCTGCCCAAGAAAAGCCATTGGCTGGATCAAAATTTCTATAAGCGGGAAATAGCTCATCGTCATCTTCACCTGCTGCATAATCCCTGATCAATAGCTCTATCATAGGGCCATACTGATCTGAGGAGCACCAAGACTTATCTGTTCTACATATTTCAGAGGCAGCTCTTACAAAATAGCCGTAATGAAAATGATGATCTGCAAGCCTTGTATGAGAACCATAAGCCTCTTCCATCCCAAGCAAAGTATTCCATTGATCATCATAAACAAAATATCTTTGCTCGTCTAAAACACCATTAGTCTCAGCTGTAAACCAGTCTTCTAACTCAGATTTAAGCCAGGCTGTTAATTGATTTGCCTCACTATTAAGGCCAATAGATTTTGAAATTGCAATAAGCTCGGCTACTTTTCCATAAGCCTTACCAGACCAGTAAGTATCATTTGTGATATTTCTATCCAACCATGATGATGATCCTGCATTTACAAAATCTTTAACAAGCTGCTCTAATTTTGTTTGATCAAAGGTGTTTTCTATAGATGGCAATGATGGCAATACTCCAACAAATGGCATTGAGTAATTAAATGAATTTCTTTCAGCAAATTTTATAATTCCTCTTGCACTTCTAATCTTATAATCAGATGTATTTTTATTATCAGAAAACTTCCAGTGCATTGGATGTAAACCAATAATAGTATTAATTAACGATCCATTTTTATCTAAATAATTATGTGTAACTGTTACTGAATTATCTGATCTATCAACTTGATAATCGATATTAACAGAAGCAATAACATTTCTTGACTTGCTAACAAAATAATCTGAAATAACATCTCCAGGCTGGCCATCTATTTTTGGTATGTATGTTACTGTAAATTCGCCTGCTGCGTTTGTAATACCAATTTCATTTGTAGCAATATCTGTATAAGTGGTGACTCCTTCACCAGTAACGATAAAATTATTGCTATTTCCAGAAACATTTGTCCAAATACCAAGGCTATCTCCTTGTTCATAAAAAATTCCTTTTTCTCCACCATCTTCACGAAGAGTTTTAATGACAGGAGTTCCATCATAAACCTTAAAATAAATGTAAGGAGAACCATGAACAAATGTAGCTTCCATTACATCTGTATCGTCAGATTTCCATAAAACTGTAACAGATCCATCACTATAATCTTTAAGGAATGCATTTAGGTTTCTATGAGTAGAGTTTGCAATTGCGATACCATCAAAAACTTCAGTTGACCATGAGGGCGCTGAATATTGTGGATAGCAATTTGCACATAAGCCTCCTGCAAGCCTAAAGCCTCCCGGAATTCCCATTAATCTGACCCCAACATTACTTACTCTTGCTCGAATAGGATCAGCAGAAATATGAGCCGGAGAGACATTGTCTGGATTATCACTAATTTTTGTTTCACCAATGAATGGTATTGAGCCCCACCATCTATGAGTAGCTAATTTTTTGCTAGCTGCAGGTTCAACTGTTTGAGGTATTTTCTTAGTAGGATTGCTAATAGGTTTACCAGTGTCATTATTACAGCTATCAATAAAATCATTGACGACTCCAGCATTCCAAATCCAAGTTGCAGTATCGTTGCTTCCACACCTATAGCTTTCAGAATTAATTGCAGTAGAAACAGTGCCCGCACCATATCTTATAATTTCATACTCTGTATTTGTACCCCCGCCAGATCCATCTTCATCATTTGGACCCGAGGGAGGAGTGGCCCCATCTTTTATTCCAGTATAACGAACATTATCAAGTTGATAGACTACGCCTTTTGCAGTTGATGGTGATGGAAAAAGAACTATTGGGACAGTAATACTACTTAACTCAAGGTCACCGCCTTCAGTTAATTTTGAAACAGGAAAATTTACCTCCTCCCATGAACCATCACCATTAATCCCATCAATTAATAATTCACTTGAATTTAATGTTTGTGTTGTTTCAACTTTTAATTTGAAGCCCTCTCTTAAATCTTCTGATCCCTTATTAATAACTTTTATATCAAAAGATAAAGAGCCTTCAGAATAATCACTTAAATTAACAGCAGCTGTTGGGCCAACAACCAAACCAGCATGACCAGCATCTGCTGTATAGACCACTTCTAAAACCTCTCCTCTTTCTGTCCCCGAGTCTTCAAAAGACCAGTCAACACTTGGGCAAACATTTGATTTGCATGACTGATAATTATTTAATTCATCAAAAAAGAAAAGATTGTCATCTCCACCCCAAATATCAGCAACTTTACCATCATTGATGATGTGAACATCGAGATCTTGATTTGTCTCTTCATTTACAAGGACAGTCACAGAATCTGTTACCAAGACTTCTTGAACACCCGTGCATTCCAATATAAATTCATAAGTTCTTATTGAATTTAATTGCAAAGTTTCACTGCCATTGAGTGCTTTTGAACCCTCCCAATCTCCTTTTGCACTACACACTGTAGTGGCTGAAGTAGTCCAAGTTAAAGTCACAGATTCATTTACGATAATACTTGATGATGATGGTTCAAAAGAATCAATACTTGGCGATTGAGCTGATACAACCTCCACAGATACTTCTGATACTGCACTCGTTGTTCCGGCCGATCCTGAACAAGTAAGGGTAAAGTTATAAACCTTAACCTCATTTAATGTTAACTCTAATGAACCATTGATTGATATTGAGTTAGACCAGTCTCCACTTGCTTGGCATGCGCTTGCATTAATAGACGACCACGTTAAAGTGACCGACTCTCCTACAGTTACTGTTTGAAGTGATGACGCAAAAGAATTTATAGTTGGATTAGGGCTGGCTATTGGCGAATTGCCTTGGCCAGCTCCACCACCTCCCCCACAAGATACAACAAAAAAAATAATAAAAAAAATATAAGAGAAATTTTTCATTTTATAGAATTAAAAAGGGGTGGTTGGATTGAAGATAAATTATACCATTAATTTGAAAGGAAATTTATTCATGAAAATATTCTGCCATAAGTTCTTATAAATATCCTATTAATACACATAAAAGATCGCAATAGTTCTTATAAACCTCTTATGACCTTCTCTAACACGAAAAAATAAGTGAAATTTTTAAGGTTATTTTTGCCGGGGTTAATTTTTGGTGATTCTTGAAACCCCCGCAGAATGCAAGGTTAAAACGAAGGACGTCTCAAATTTACTCCACTGTAACGGAGTAAGTGAACCTCGACTTTCATTCTTCACTGTTTCTGCGGTGTTTGAAAGAGTTGGGATGTGGTTGCTTGGATTACCCATCAAAACCATATGTATCCACACCATCTCCGTCATCACTATCAGAATCACTCTCTTCATCAACCCTATTTTCAATATCTTTATCATCTTGAAAAATATTTGTCGCGATTATGGTTGTTATTGCTAGCATTGGCATCGTGTAGACCATTGCATTCGTTAGGATCGCAATTGTATATGTAGGTATTCCAATTATTAAAACTTTTTTGATGAGATTTTTTTTCATAATTTATTATAAATTTTTGATTTCCGAATGGTGTATTAATTTTATATTATTTGCCTCTGCAAGTTTTCTTGCGCTATTGGTATAACCCGAGTTTGATATAACCACACCTATATTTGCTCCATAGTATCCCATCCCTGCAACCACTTCTTGAACCGCACTATTTCCAACAGGTTTTTGATATTTTTTACATTGTCCAACAAGGATATCGCCTCCTCTTTTTGCAATAACATCAACACCTTGATCAGATGAACCGGTTGTTGCCTCCGCATCATCCCAACCGCTTTTTAAGAATTGATTGGCGCAAAAATGTTCATATTCATAGGGGTCCATTTCGTCATCAAAACCCTCTGATTTAGAATAATCATCGATAACTTGTTCTATTGAATATATGGTTTCGTCTGGAATTTCAAAATCGCCTAATTCATTAGCATAACGTAATATGTCTTTTGAATTTGTGTTGTCTAGCAAGTGTTCAATTAGTTCTTTTTTAAATTTTGTATAATTTTTCTTGCCGAAACTGTTTGACGAAACACTGCTTCTGTATGCAGAAGCAACCAACTCTGTTTCATTGAACATAAGGTCACTTAATTCGCCTTCTAGAGATTTAATTGCTCTTTCTTTTACATTTATGTCACCTACGTTTCCAAAATAACCTATAAGAAAAACAAAAGAAAATATAACAAAATGTGCTAGTAAGTTGCTGTGGAAAAATAAATATCCAAAGATCCAAGAAAAAAAGAAAGACACAAAAAGACTAGAAAATAATAATGCATTTTTTGTCATTATTAAATTCTGCCACAACTCCTCATAAATGTCCTATTAATACATATAAGGTACCGCAATCGTTCTTATAAAACCCTTATGACTTCCGCTAACACAAAAAAACAGGTGAAATTTTTAGGGTTATTTTTACCGGGGTTAATTTTCAGTGGTTCTTGAAACCCCCGCAGAATGTGGGATTAAAATGAAAGACTGGTTAAACTTACTCCACCGTGACTGACTTGGCCAAGTTCCTTGGCTGGTCAATATCTGTTCCTCGGAGTAAAGCAACTTCATAAGAAAGGATTTGTAACGGAATGTTATAGACAATGGGTGTCATAAAGAAGTCGCATTTTGGCATATGAATCAATTTTCCTGATTTAACATCCATATTTACAGAAGGATCTGCGCAAACATATAAGGTACCACCTCTAGCTTTAACTTCTTCTAAATTAGAAA
>Ga0181598_1005119_pt1 | contig 10611 bp, 6 predicted proteins | sample 041ome_4_FD_153295 | JGI IMG/M metagenome (GOLD analysis project Ga0181598, IMG submission 153295) | Coastal salt marsh microbial communities from the Groves Creek Marsh, Skidaway Island, Georgia - 041404US metaG (spades assembly) | ecosystem: Environmental > Aquatic > Marine > Intertidal zone >...
GACTAATCCAACTCCCGCGCCGAGTTCCAGCACCGTCTTGTCTTTCACGTCGATCATCGTTCCGTCTTCAACGCCTCCTCCTCCTCCTCCTCGCTTCTCAGAATCATCCTCCAACTGCTCCGCCAACAACAAAGCCGCTTTCCACAGCTTCCCACCGACGCCGTTCGATAACTTCGTCTCCGTTATCGACACTTCCACGCGTCCGTTTTTAATCGCGTACGTTTTGACGACGTTTTTTTTGTTTCTGTGCGTTTCCATCGCTCTCAAGCTTCTCTCGACCAGCCGTCGCACCTCCTCTCCTCCGCTTTCCCTACCGCTCTTCTTCTCGTTCGTATTATTTCCATCGTCGTCGTCGTCGTCTCTCATCAAGCGCACTCTCCCGAGCGCTTCTCTCAGTATCTTCTCCGCCTCCGCGACTTCCGCCTCTTCCCCGTACGTCTCGTCCTCTTCCACGCGCGTCGCGAAATCTTCCAAAGCCCGTCGCAACTTTTCTTCGTCTTCTTCTCCGTGGTCTCCGCCGCCTCGAGTAGTGTTTTTCTCGACGACGTCCAGCCACTCCCCGACGCGCTCGCCGGCGATTAAAGACTCGTACCAGTCGCCCTCGTCCGCGAATTCGCCCGAATCCGCCGAGGAAGACGACGACGACGACGACGACGACGCGAACGACTCGTCCTCTTCTTCGTCCCCGCTTCTCCCTCTTCTCGTCGTCGTCGTCATCTTTCTCTCGCTCTGCGCGGCGCGGTTGTGTCTTCTGCGCGCGCGCGTATATCTTCTGCTGCTGCTGTGCGCGTAGTTAGTTGCTTTCTCTAACGAACTCGTCGAACGCTGAGTGAAGTCAAAAAGAAAAAGCGCTCTCTCTCTCTCTCTCTCTCGTAATCTCTCTCTCTCTCTCTTCGCTGGCGTCTCTCTCTCTCTCTCGCAGTTCTTCTTCTTCTTCTGTTTCTTCTTCTTTGTCTTCTTCTTCTTCTTCTTGACTTTAAAAAGCTGCTGCGCGTGGCATTTTACGCATTATAAAATATCTAAATCCTAAATCGTACATACGACTCGTGTGTCGGCGCGTCCAAATCCAAGGCAAAAAAAAATAAAAAATTTAAAAAAAAAGGTCGTTGTAAAAAAGAACAACAACCCAAAACAAAGCGCGATCAATTCAACATCATCACATAAACTAACAACGCGCGCGCTGGGGGCTGACACGCAGCACACGCACACACGCACGCACACAGAGAAAGAGAGAGAGAAAAAAAAAAGAGACTTTTTGCTCCTCGCTTTTTTCTCTCTGTCTCTGTCTCTGTCTGTCTGTCTGCGTTTGTGACGGAGGGAGAAAATGTCGTCCTCGGGAAAACCCAACACCACCAACGCTGGTGGGAAAGGGACGACGACGACGAAGGAATTGAAACGCAAAAAGTCTAAGCGCCCACCTCCGCCGACCGTGCCACCACCGATTCAATTCAAAGAAGAAGACGCGGATATGAACAGTCTCGGAGAGCGCGAGGAAGCGGTGAACCCGTTCACGAGCGTGGAGAGAGTGGTTTCGATTCCGAAGAAGAAGAAGGAGAAAAAGGAGGGCAGCGTTTCCTTCGTTAACGACCAGCAGCAGCAAAAGCGGCGGGCGGGCGAAGAAGAAATAGACTCGTTTCAAAAACGAAACGAGGACTTGGGCGCGGAGAACAACGTCAACGACGGGTATTTGTTCGTGAGGTACGTGTCCATGAAACCGAAGATCACGCTTTTGAAATCGCTCGGGTTCTTGTGTTTAGAGCTCGGGTTGGCGATTGCGTTTATTTGCGGGTACACGTTGATGGGGAAAGGCGTTCACGTGTACGACTTTTTGAACAAACCCGCGCACTACGACGCCGCGTGGTACATCGGAGTGAGTTGCTTCGGCGTGTTTTTCCTTTTGTGGTTGTTAGATGCGGATGTTATTTTGAGACACGAACGGAAGAGGAAGATACAAGTGACGGAAACGCACGACTCTGAGAGTAGCGACGACGAGGACGGCGACGCACGTGTGGGGACGCACGTTGCCGGCGACGCAAAGAAAAATAAGGGTAAGAATAAAAGCAACGACGATAAAAAACAGAAGAAGAGTAATTCTTCTGGAGGAATTTTGCCGTCCGCGAGAGAGTTGAGCGAGAACGATCTGCTCGAAGCAAGCGAAGACGCGAAGACGGATTACAAAATGAAAGCGATGGCTTTGAACTTGGTCATTTTGATTTGCGGGGTCGGTCTATTCTGCGCGGCGTTATTAGCGTCTGGGAGGTACGTGACCGCACCAGTGGTTATTTACGTGTTGGTGAAGATTGGCTTAACCGCGGTGTACAAGAAGAGCATTTGCAGAGGTATTTCTACGCGTTCGTTTATGGTTGCCGCGTCGAGATGCTCGTTTTTCGCCGGTAGTCTGATTATCGGCGCGTGGTTCTTTTGGGTCTTCGCTATGGAAAATAATTGGGATAAAACAAAATATACGTTTCCAAACCGCGTGTTCGAGTGTGACACGTCTGCCGCGGATGGGACCGATTCTGGTTGCGTCAGCGTGTACATGATGTGGATGTTACCCGGGGCGACTGGGTTCCTCGAGTTTCTCTTCGGCGCGACGGCGAATTTTCTCTCCCGACCAGGTGGGGCAGTGAGAATGATTGCAGTTTTGATGATGATTTTTGGTCTTGGCACGTACATCCAAGTGTCCATCTCGGGAGTAGAAATGGGTATCGCGGATGATATTATTCAGTTTGTCGTGTTGTTCGTCGGAATGTTTCTCATGCTCTTGTTCGCCGCAGCTGGGAGAAAGAAAATTTCCAAAATTATCAAAGCCACGGGCGTAGAGACGAAAGTGGCCGCGGCGACGAACCATCCCATCATGAAGGGTTTCCTGTTATGCGCGATTGGCCCGTTATTACCGGCCGGCATCTTAATTTCCGCCGTTTCGTCCGCCTGCAGACGGATCGGTCTCACGTTTCGACCGAAAATTTTGAACCAGAAAATTCCGGAGAGCGAAAAGGATGGTTTAATTACGCACGAGTGTCGCGCAGTTTTGCGGTGGCTCTTCGATTCGCCGACGACGACAATCGTTTACGCCACTTGGATCGCTCTTTCCTACTTCATAATCTCCATCGGCGTCGGTAAAGGTGCGGTGATTTTCTTGGCGTGGTTGGTTTCCTATTTGAAAGCGCAAGAAGTTTGGTTAGTATTTCTCGTGTTCTTTGGCATTGGCGTCTTCATGTTTTTGCTCCCGCCAATTCCAGGTCCTCCGGTGTATTTAACCGGTGGCATCGTCATCGTCGGTGCCTTGGAAGATTCCATGGGTTTCTGGCCGGGCGTTATGATTTGCGGCGCCATGTGTTGGTTCGTCAAACTTTTTTCGTGCATGTTGCAACAGAAAGCTATCGGCGAGCCTCTTGGTAACCGCGTCTCAGTTAGAGCTATGTGTGCGGTGAATACGCCTCAAATGCGCGCGATCAAAGTCATCTTATTACAGAAAGGTTTACCGCTCGATAAACTCGCGGTATTGTGCGGTGGGCCGGATTGGCCAACCTCTGTCTTGTGCGGCATCATACGCGTTCCGTTACACGAGGCCATGTTAGGTACTGCCCCGGTTATTGTTTTATATTTGATGTACGTCGTCGTTTCCGGAGCCATTCAGTTGAAAATCGGCGGGTGCGAAGCTGAGACAACGGTATCTACCGTAGTCACTGAGGAAGACATGTCGCAGAACTACTGGCAGCTCTTAAACGCCGTCATGCTCGCGCTCTCCGCCGTGAGCATGGGCGTCACCATGTTTGGCTTCGCCTACTTCATGGATAAAGCTTTAATCAGTCGGAAGGATGAAATCGACGCCGTCCCAATCGACGTCGAAGTCGAAGAATACGAGAAGTCGCAAGAGGAAATGAAAGCAGCGTACAAAAAAGTTTCCGAGTGGGAGGAATTGCCGAAAGGCCAACGCGTATTATTATGTATCGCGTGCGTGTTCTCTGTCGGTAGCGCCCAAGTAGCGACCGTTTTAGCCACTGAATGTTTTAAAGAGTTTGGTGTGGCGTGCGAAGTGGCGGTGATGGATGTAGTTACGTTGTATGGTTGGATCGTTTTGGGCGCGCACACGGTTGGTCTAATTTTGATGATTGCTTACGGGAAGATTCAAAAGAGAGCTGCGGCACGGTACCTCGAGCGTGGGATGAGTATTGAGAGCGCTTAGAAAGAGGTGAACGTTTCATATAGTATATAATGTTATTATTTTTGTCTGTATTCATGTGTTTGAGAGAGAGAGAGAGAGAGAGAGAGTTTGTTCCTCTGTTGTAAATAGAAAGAGAGTATTTACGAGGAAATTTTGTTTCGCGTTGTTGTTCGTCACAATCACCTACTATTTTACGCCTCGTCTCAGCATCGTTTAGGGGACACTTCAGAGAACGACGACGAGGATAAAAAAAATGCCAGCTTCTTCCGCGAGTTCCTCTATGCTTCAAGTCTTCTCCCAAACAGCGCTCCTCTTTCTCCACGTTTACTATTACTCGTTCCGAGCGTTGGTCGGCATTACCCTAACGCTTTTTTGGAAGCTTATATTTATCCATTCCAAAACGAAGAGAATAGAACGCGAAGATGGAACAAAGGTACAGTTCTTCGACGGTATCGTCACGCACGCGCGCAAACTACCCATGAAAAGGAGTTTTCGGTACCCGTTGAGGATGGCGTTGGTAAACCTCAGCGATCCTCCCACGTGGTGGAGAAAGAAACAAGCGGATTTGCACTTGAATGCGAAACAGGTTTGGGAGCGAACGAGAGAGGATTTGCCTTCATTCGTCAAAGAGAAGGACGTTGCGATCCATTTATTAACCTCTCCGATGAGTTTTGGGTATCATCAGAACCCGATTTCCGTTTATTACGTGGTGTTGAAGGAAACTGGAGAGTGTCTCATAAATGTGACGGAAGTTACAAACACGCCGTGGGGCGAAAGCGTGAGGATGAACTTTAACAGTAGCAAAGGAAGCGTGAAGAATAGAAAAGGTATGGCCGAACCTTTAGGCGCATACGTGCCGAAAAGTTTACACGTGAGCCCATTTATGGATATGGAATCGAATTGGCGCATCTTTGCGTCGGATAAGCCTACGTTGAGTAAACATTTGAAGTTAACGGTGGATTGTGTGGAACATCCCGAGTACGGGGATTTTTTCCACGCTGCTTTTATTGCAAAGAGAGACGATTCCGACACCAGAGGGAGTAGAAACGATTGCGGTAGTTTACGTCTATTGTTTAGAAGAGGACTAAGTCCGCACAGAATCGCGTATTGGATTTATCACCAAGCGATTTTGTTGTTGTGGAAGGAGAAAGCGACGTTTTACGGACCTCCCGGATTAGACGAGGTGAAAAATTTGACGAATGAAAAGAAGCTGCACTGTAAGGTGAGCAGCGTGGTGAGAATAGGAGGCGGGTGCCCTGCGAGAATTGCGTGGCAGCCAGCAAAGCACTGGCCTTGGCGGACGTGAAGAATCTAGCGCATAGAACGAAGTTGTATTTTTGTAAATGTATAATGTAACACATCAAAGTTGAAGAACTACGCTTTCCAGCGTTTTCTCGTACAAAACCCCTACCTCGTGGTAAAATCAATACCACACACTCTCTCTCTCTCTCTTTCACGAGTTGCACCCGCAAATATATTCTCCTAAATAATACAAATGATCGCTCACACTGTAACGTCTCCAAACGTGGTCTTCACCGCCTTTCCATTCGCCGCTTCCATCGCCGATGGTGATGTTTCCGTTTCGGTCTTCGTACACCTCGGTCGGGACGTGGCGAAATCCGAGAAGAGTATTCGGCACCGAGGGCACGACGTCTCTTCCGTGCGTTAATCTGTACGTTTTGAAACCTAACCGCTCCGCGTAAATCTCCGCGAACACGCCATCGCCAACTCGCGGGGATCCAAACGTATATACGCTCTTCACGTCCACGTTCCTCGGTATGATGTGGTTCCGGTCAGGAACGTGATTGCCGCTTTCCAAATCCATCGCCGCTATCGTCGCCAGGGCTCCGCCCAGTGAATGTCCGGTGATTTCAATCGGAAACGGTACATTCTCATTATACGTGGCGCTGCTTTTGCTGCTGCTTTTGCTGCTGCTGTTGCTGTTGCTGTTGCTGCTACTACTACTACTACTACTACTACTACTACTACTACTACCGGCATATTTTTCGCTCAACCTCGCGATGGCGTACGTCAAGTTCAATCGAATCTGCACGTACGCATCCAGAAAACCCGCGTGCACTCGCCCTTTCCCTTCAAAATCAGCCACCGGAAACCCCGCATGCGTGGCATCCAAATTCTCTAACCAATTCTCGAACGATTTCGGTTCCGTCCCGCGAAACGACAGCACCGCTCGTCGCCTCGTTTCGTCGTACCCGACGAAACCTTTCACGAACCGCTTCTCCGATTCAAACACGGTCACATCCACCAGAGTTTGCTGATCGCAAAACTCGCACGTCCAATTCTGCAACCCGTGCTCGCAATAGGCCGCGCCAGAGAGTCTGCGAAATCGCAACGCTTCCGCTCTGGAGAAATCTTTCGACGGGTTTAAAGGAGATATCGGTGGTATCTCCAAAACGCCGCGCGTCTCTTGGGAAAAAGAACGAGAAGAAGAAGGCATTTCCCGAGCATTCACAAAGAGCAGCAACAACAATAAAAGCGACGAGAGCAGCGTAAAGGAAGAAAAAAACGCGCCCCTCATCGCGACGAGCGCTCTCTCTTTCTATCTTCAATCGCGACTTCGTCGAGTGGGATCCTTTTATCGCTTTTGAGAAGAGAAGAGTGTGGTGAAAAATGAGGATAGATTTGGATTTTTTTATTCCTCTTTTTTTCGAAAAGGCAACCTCTTCGTGTTCAAATAACGGTATTCACGCGTTTACGCGCGGCGTTTTACGCGTACACGCGATGACATCTTTCAATGATTTACCATATATAGATTTACAACTAGTACAAACAAACAGATAATGCGCGGGCCTTTTTCTCCGCGCGCGCGCGCGTGGCTAAAGCTCTAACAAAACAAAGAAAAACTAGTATTACACTTTGTGCGCGCGCGTGCGCTCGCCTTGTCTTTTTCCTTCAAACTTTCGGATAGTAATGCGCGTTGGTCCCTTCCGGGAGAACCGGTGCGCCCGTCGTCGGCATCCCGGTCACCGTCGGCGGCGGTGCCGCCGTTCTCCTCTCCGGCATCATCGGTTCCATCGCTTGCGCTCGCGGTGCGCGTCGTCCGTACATCGTCGTCGTCGTTTCACCGGCAACAACGATCGGAATCACGTTCCCGTTCGCGTCGACGACCATCTGTTGTTGTTCGTGCACCAAACCGGTGCGTCGTCGATCGCACGGGCAACAACACACGAGTAAACCGAAAGGTCCAAAGAATAAACCTAAACCAAGGCAAGAAAGCAAGGAAACTGGGCCAAAATATTGCTCCTCGCAGACGACGACTGCGTCTCCCGGTTGGGCATAGATCACGCGTTGTTGTTGTTGTTGTCGTTGTTCGGAGTAACGTTGAGGCTGCATATCGGATTTGACGAATTTCGTTTTGGATTTGTCCGCAAAAAAAAAAGAAGAAGAAAGGATATGACGACTCGAGAACACCACTACGCGAAGATACGCGAGACGTTAACGGACGCCTTGGCGAAGATTGAAACAGACGAAGACGACGAGAATGCGAACGGTAGCGGTAGTAATAATAATGGAGACGAAGAAGAAGAAGAAGAAGGACAAACGCATTCTTCTTCGTGGAGGATTCCAACACCTTTCGTGGAAATGCAAGACAAATTTCCCGAGCAGATGTACCCCGAAGTACGGATTGAACGAACGATTGGAGGCGGAATTTTGGGTAATAAAATAGCGAATGATAATAATAATAACAACAACAGTGAAGTTATACTCGTGGAGAGTTCGACGAACAGTTTCCGTCTCTCCGTGAAGTTGAAACATTCAGACGAACTAGATGCCATCTTGACGAAGCAATTGAGTCGATTCATGCACCAGAGAGCGGAGCAGTTTTCGATCGTGCGGAAGAAAGCGATTAGCGATGAATTTGATTTGAGTTTTCTCGTCACGGCGAAGCACAAGAAACAGTTTGTGAATTCGAGTTTAGTGGGATTTATGGTGGACTTTTTGAAGTCGGTGGATGGGGAGATTAGCGAACAGAAGTTATCGGTGTCCTCGAGAGGGAGAGCGGTTGCCGAAGAGTTTCTCGGCGGTTTTTAGTTTTATTTGTAGCTGCCTTTGCGTGTATTTCTATTTTTGTATGCATTACTTTACATCTCTATGGCGCGTTTATTATGTATGTTTCTCTATCTGTTCTCTCTATCTGTGTCTAATCTAATTGGCATCGAGTACGCGACAAAAATCAGCTCTAACGATGCATCGCGCAGTTTCGCCAAACGCGTTGCGGGCGAGGACTTCATGAAAAGGTTGGAAAATTTCAACTCTGTTTCCGATGGAAACGTTCAGTTCTTTTTGTAAATCTTTGGTGAATAAGACGGTGACGTCGTATTCTCCGTTATCGTTCAAAAGGTCGTGGAGTTCTTTCTTTTCTTTTCTCTTCACGAAATCATCTTCGTCCTCGCCTAAATTTTGCTCGTTCTCCTCCTCCTCTAAAATGTCGCCGATGACTTCAGCTTCAGTCTTTTTCTTAGTCATTGGTTTCGCGTACCCAAAACATCTGAAAATACCTCTCTCCATGGTTACTGAACGCACGTGAAACGTAACGCCGTTTTCTCGAGAGGATCCTTCGTCGTACTCTAATCGATTTTTCTTTACGTTTTCCTCGAACCGCTGTTTGTTGTTTCTCAACTTTTGCAACGCGCGTTTGAGACGCGCTTTCGGACCGCTTCCCGTGAATTCAGTGCCTCTTTTAGACTTCCTACCTCCGCCACCATCCAAGAACAAGTCATTCGTCGGCGACGCGAGCTTTGGTAGAAAAGAAGTGACTTTCTTCTTTTCTTTTTCTTCTTTAACTTGCGCTTCTCCTTGTTTTCGGGTCTGCTGCTGCGACATCGGGGGCGCACCATCATCGACGCTATTGTTGCCCGCGTTATTCTTCTGAGTTGTTGTCACGGCATTCTTAGGCAGCGCGATGACATCCATGTCGGTTTCATCCTCAGCGCCACCCTCGTCGTCTCCGCTGTCGATGATGTCGTCTTCAATGTCGTCCTCTATTTCCTCCGTGCCGTTACCCAAGGACGACTGCGTACCGTCCAAGCTGCTGTTCTTTTTGCTGTCGTATCTAACTTTTTCTATGACCGGAGCTGGTTTAACCACGCCTAATACTTTATCTCGCGTCGAGGTTGGCATCTTTGACGTCGCTCGAGGAAGTAGTGTTCCTCCTTGACTAGCACCCACTGTTGTCAGTGGTAACGCCTTTGGTGCGGTGTTATTGTTATTGATGGTGACGCTATCTTTTCTCCCTGTTCTTCCGGTCGTTTGTTTCGTCGGTTTGTTTTGCTGCGTTCTTTGCATCGATGTTGGTAAAGTCCCGCGATTGCTCGACGGCTGCTGCGTAGAGGTCATGACTAAAGCCGACTTGCGCACGTTCGCCTGTTGTTGGCTTTGTCTTCCTCCTCGGGCAGCAGTGGTTTTGGTCGTCGTAATTTTACCTCTTTTCGACAAAGGCGCCGTCGTTGCATTCGTGTCGTTCGCGCCTCTTTTCCTTTGATTATTTGTGGGTCCCTTAGTAGTTCCTGCCGTCGATTGAGCGTTGGTAGTTGTCGTCTGTTTCTTCTTGTTAGTCTTGTTCACCGTGTCGCCGGATGGCGAAGACATCATCTGCGTCGACGGTCCATCCATACTTCCTTTGTGCTTCCTCGGGCTCCTCCGAACACCAACTGCGCTCGCAGTATTATCATTCGGTGCTGTTCTCGTGACTATCGAGCCAGCCTTGAGCGCGCGCGGCGATGTCCTCCTCTCGAATTTATCCAAACCAATACCACTGCTGTTATTATTATTATTATTATTACTGTTGTTCGTATTCTTCGCCATCGGCGTCGTGGTCGCCGCGACGGCCATACCGTTGTTGTTGTTGTTATTGTTATTCGTCGTCGTAGTAGTCGCGGTAGACATCGTCGCAGTCGCTTCCAAACTCTCGTGTCCACTTCCCCACAACCCAAACCCGCCGGAATCTTGAAACCCTTGGAATCCTTCGTTCGCCAACATCCGCTGTTGCTGATGCTTTTGTTGCTCTTGCCGCTGTTGCCGTTGCTGTTTCCCTCTCCTCTCGTTCTTTTGAAATTTTTTCCTCGCCGTGGTTGGCATCGGACTCTGTTCTAGTTGTTGCTGTTGTTGTTCTCGTCGCTTATCATCTTCCGTCGCGTACTTCTGTTTCCGCAGCAGCGCCTTCTGATCCACGTACGTGATCACCTCGTCGCGGTAGAACGGTTCCTCCTCGTCCTCGTCCGTCATCATCATCATCATGGAATCCTCGTCCGCATTCATTCTTTTCACAACAAACAAACAACGTTTTTCAAAAAACTCCGCTCATGTGCTTTTTTTTGTAATTCTTCTTCTTCTTCTTCTTCTTTCACTCCAAGAGCGACTGTTTAGTGTTAGTACTATTCCGCGTTTCTCTCTCTCTCTGTGTGTGTGTGTGTGTTCGTGCG
>Ga0181598_1005135_pt1 | contig 10592 bp, 4 predicted proteins | sample 041ome_4_FD_153295 | JGI IMG/M metagenome (GOLD analysis project Ga0181598, IMG submission 153295) | Coastal salt marsh microbial communities from the Groves Creek Marsh, Skidaway Island, Georgia - 041404US metaG (spades assembly) | ecosystem: Environmental > Aquatic > Marine > Intertidal zone >...
GCCTCGAGAGCGGCAGAACAGGACGACGGCGCTTTCGGAGGTGAAGAAGGAGAAGGGAATAATAAGACGCACGCGTTCGATCGAATTCGACGACACGCTGCTCACGCAAAAGACGAATCCGGGAAGGGCACGAAAAATGTCTCTCCAGAGTCGCCGTTGACGTTACAATCATTCCGAGGGGATGTAAACGATAACGTACGCTCTCACGTAGACCCCGCGGAGGAAGAGTACGAGCGCGCGAAGTACGAGGAAGAGGTTATTAAAGAGCGAATTAGAGACCGAGAATCGTACGAGAAAACGGGGAAAATAAAAAGCGTGGGGACTCCGAAAAAGTCCTCGCTGTACAGTCACGCCACGACGACGCAAAGAGGAGGAGGAAATGGAGGCGGACAAAGGATGAACGGAAATCAAATGACGCAAGAAGAGCTCGAAAAGCTGACGTTGGAAGATCTAGCCATCGATTCAGACCCGGAAGACGACGTGGAAAATAATAACGCGCACGGCAGCAGCAGATACAACAGAGGAAGCGTACGAAATGCGAGCGAGCTCGATATCTCTTCCGTGTTATCGGACGATAGACAAAGTCGAGACACGAGTAAACGCACTGGAACGAATTCGAGGCGCACCGATGGACGATCTGTCGGCGCCTCCTCGACGTCAAGGAAGCATAACACGAGAAAAGCGCTTCAACTCGCCCAAAAAGAAGCGTTAGCCATCGAGTCGGAACTGAAGAAAGAGGAAGACGAAAGAATAGCCGAACTCTCGAAAAGTACGGCAGAAGAAGACTACAAACTTTTACAAGCGGCAAAGGAGCGAAAGAAAGAAGCGTTGATTGCTCGAGAAAATAGAAAACATCGCGAAAGGTGGGGCTTATCAAAAGACGCACCGGTGACGACTTCTTCGAGGAACGTGGACTTTGCCGGTAACGAACAAAAGTTGGAGCCAGAATTTGAGCTCGCGTCGGATAATCCATTCGACACCTCCGGCGGTATGATTGATAGAATTTTAGCACAAAACAACGTCACGCCTACAGCGAGCACGCCGCCAACGCGTCGCATTCAACGACCTTCTACGGCAGCGGCAAACGAGGGGACCGTCGTCGAAGAAGAGAAAGATTGGTTCGTGCAGTTGCAAGAGTCATTGTTTGGGTGCTGCATAGCGGGTGGGCAGGGGTCGGGAAGAGAAGGAAAAACTCCAGAGCAGAAAGCAGCAAAGAAAGCAGCAGCAGCAGCAGCTCAGACGAGGAACGCCCCCAGATGAAGTTAAAAAGAAGAGGCAGGTTTTCGAGTTTTTTGTCATCATACGTAAACCTCGCCTGCCTTGGAGAGTACAAGAGAGATCAATGATTAATGAACGAATAAGTTGTGTATTGTACGATATTTCATGTGTAATTTTAACATTTTGTATTACATTTTTTGAATGCTCAGGTGACTTTGTGCGAAACTCGCGCTCATCATCCTCGCGACGAGACGTGAGCTGAACGCATGCTAAGTCCCGCGTAGTTTAACAAACCTCCTTCTCGTTCCTCTTTTCATAGTTTGCATCATGTTATTATTATTTTTATTATTATCAATCTTTATTATCAATCTTTATTATTATATACTGGTATGTAGTACTGGTAGTGAGTTCTTTTCACTACAAAATTCCAATTTTTTCTCGATCGGTATTTCTACCATCTCTTTTTCCCAACCCCGCCGACTTGACGCAGGGCGATATATCACTCGTTCGTCTGTCCGGTAGCCGCAGCCGTCAGTGTCTTTAAAAGCGACCTCTCCTTTGAATAGCACTTCAAGCACAAATCCACGCCGACGGTCGTCTTCGACTTTGCCCATTGCGAGGTCTTCGTGGTTTTGCAATCGTTACAAACTTTATTAGCCATTGAATTGCGCTCCACTTTATAACACGAGTTACACAAGTCGACGCCGGGAGTTTTCTTGGATTTGTACCAACCCGCCATCGAACTCTTTCGCGAGGCGCACACGCCGCACTGTTTGTTGGAGAGCGACAACTTTTCTTTGTTGTAACAGTTGACACATAAATCCGCGCCGAGGATAACCTTCGACTTGATCCATTTAGACGAAGTCTTGTCAGATTTGCACAAATAACACGTTTTTGTAGTGAGCGCCAATTTTTCTCGAACATAACATCGCTGGCAGACAAACTTGCCCGGAAATCTCTTACTTTTCGACCACGCGATGGAGGTTTTCGAGGATCCACAGTCGTTACATTCTCGATTTTGCACTTTCAGTAACTCTACATAGTAGCACTTATCGCACAAGTACGTGCCTTTGACGACTTTCGACCTGTACCAATCCGAGTGCGTCTGCGTCGTTTGACAGTCGTTGCAAATCCGATTACTGAGAACCAACCTCTCCTTTTTGTAGCACGACTGGCACATATCGTTTCCGACGAGGATTTTAGACTTGTACCAAGATCTTTTTTGGATGCCGGTGCAATCTGGCGTCGAGCACGTGCGAAGTGGTTTTTCCAAATCTCCGTCTTTCTCTGCCGCGATTTGGTGATCGTTGACGACTAAAACCAGACTGTCCCGCTCCTCCAAATTTTGTCCAAGAAATTGTTGTTGTTTTTCTCCCTCTCCTTGGTGGTGGTGTTGGAAGAGCGTTACGCTCGTGGACTTCGCCAGAGGTATTTGCGTTCCCATGGAGCTCTCTTCTTCGGCGATGCTGTTCTGCAACAGTAGCGCTTCCTGATCTCTTCTCGGCATCTTTTTTCTTTTTCTTACTACTAATAATAATAAGAAGAGGTTGCCTCTTTCCAACAAGAAAAGGAAAAAGCCGCGCGCTTCTTCTCGGGGAGGAGGAGATGGAAGAAGAAGACAAAGAAGTGAAGAAGAAAGTGAGGAAGGTGGAGAGTAGTAGTAGTAGTAGTAGTAGTAGTAGTAGAAGAAGAAGAAGACGACGACGACGTAAATAAAGACGACGAGGACGACGGGAAGAGAGTAAGGTAAGCAAAACAAACCCTTCTCTGCTTTCTTCTCTTCTTTTTCTGTTTTATTTGGATTCTGTCTGTGGAATTGATTTGTCTCCGAATTTTTCTGTCTTTTTGCCCTCAACCTGTCAACTCGTAATCATCCGCAGAAAAAGGAAGCTTCTAGAGAAAAGAAGAGAAAAGAATTACAAGAAGAGAAGAACACGCGCGCGATGAGTAGCGTCGTCGCGTTCCAATCGATGATATCTGGAAAGACGGGAGCGTCTCCGACGTCATCTATACGTCGGCGACGGCGGCGGTATCATCCATGCCAGCGCTTTTCACCAGTTCCTTCTTCTTCTTCTTCTTCTTCTTCTTCTTCTTCTTCTTCTTCTTCTTCTCGTCCTGAGAAACAATTGGATGTCGTTGCACGAAGTACGAACCGAGATGAAGACGAGAGAGCTTTGAACGACGAAGACGTTCGGCGAGAAGAAGAAGTCGTGGTCGAAAGTGAACGATCAGACGTGGTGAATGGAGGAGAAAAGGATAACTCTGAAACGGAATCTTCGTCCTCAGCGACGGCTTTTAAATTTAGCGCGACGAAAAGTACCGGAACGAGAAACGAAGAAGAAGAGGAGGAGAAGGAAGAAGAAGAAAAAGAAGGAAAGAAGAAGGGGAAGATGGAAAACGAGCACACGAATAAGAGCGAGAAAATAAAAAACGCGTTGGTTCAGACGAAAACGTTCGCGCTCAATTTACCGTTCATATCGCACGTGCGGGTTTTCCTGGACCGCAAATCAAAGTGGGAGAAACTATACGGCGAGGCGAATGAAAAGTTTGCGGACCACAAAAAGCAAGACGAGTTGATGCTCGAACTGCATCGCTTCGGACGGGTCGAAGAAATTATCGAACGGTTTGAATCGAGAAAATACGCGAGTGGACCAAGAAGTGTGACCGCGTACATGGCTGCGTTGATATCATCACAAAGAATGGATAAATATTTCGAGCATCAAGGAGCAACTTCTTCTTCCTCGAAAACGACGTCGGAGCTTGAGGACAAAGACGAAAAAACGAAAGATGGAGAAGGCGACGCGAAGAGTGATTTGCCGTCTTCAACCATTCCAAAGCCCCCTCCGCATTTGACGAGATCTTCTACGGCGACAACTTACCAACCGATGGAGATTGGAGGAGACTCGCTGCCGCTGCTTTTGAAAGATTTGAGCGAACGCGCGGATCCGGATAAATCTTTGAAGATGGCCCGAACCGTTCGGTTTGGACGAGCGAGTACGCCCATCCACGTAGTCGTAGAAGGCGGCAACATCTCAAAAGTCGGGAAAGTCAAAGGTTTCTTTGGAAATATGTTTATGTTCGTTGGTGTCGTATCGTGCATTTCATGGACGGGTTCATATCTCCTTCGTCGCTACTTTGCTACCATGAAAATTACCACCGTAGTGACGTCCTCGCCTTCGTCTTCGTCGTCATCCTCGTTGGGCAAGTCGTCGTCTTCGTCGTCTTCATTGCATCCGCCGACGAGTTCAGGCAGCGGTGGTGTAAAGAAGGACGACGAGGAAAGTGACTCGGGCACTCCTTCCTTCGCTCCGAAACAATACGATAAAGATACGATGCCCGAGAAGAACAAAAAAACATTTAAAGACGTTCGCGGTTGCGACGAATGCAAAGGTGAATTGCAAGAAGTCGTCGAGTATCTTCGCAATCCGGATAAGTTCACGCGTCTCGGAGGAAAGTTACCGAAGGGCATTTTGCTCACAGGACCGCCGGGAACTGGTAAGACTTTGCTAGCCAGAGCGGTCGCGGGTGAGGCGGATGTTCCGTTTTTCTATCGCTCTGGCTCCGAGTTCGAAGAGATGTTCGTTGGCGTCGGATCAAAACGGGTGCGACAACTTTTTGCCGCCGCTAAGAAGAAAACTCCGTGCATCGTATTTATCGATGAAATTGACGCAGTAGGAACATCGCGCAAGTCGTGGGAATCACAGTCTGGGGGACGCAAAACGCTGAACCAGCTCCTCACCGAAATGGATGGATTCGAACAAAACGATGGTATCATCGTTCTGGCGGCGACCAACTTACCCGAGAGTTTGGATCCAGCGCTTACGCGACCTGGTAGGTTCGATAAAACCGTTCACGTGCCAAATCCAGACATCGGAGGACGCAGAGATATTCTCAAACACTACTTGGACGATAAACCTGTCGCGAAAGACGTCGATGTCGACGCGTTAGCTAGAGGAACTTCCGGATTATCCGGAGCCGAGTTGTCGAACCTCGTCAACATTGCGGCGGTGCGAGCGGCGGTGACGGATGAAACTTCAATCACGCTAAAAACGCTGGAATGGGCAAAAGATCGCATCTTGATGGGAACGGAAAGAAAATCCGCCGTACTGAGCGAGGAAAATAGAAAACTTACCGCGTATCACGAGGCTGGGCACGCCTTGGTTGCTCTAAAAACAAAAGGTGCGATGCCGGTGCACAAAGCGACGATTGTGCCAAGAGGTCAAGCGCTCGGTATGGTCACACAATTGCCGGACAAGGATGAAACTTCCATCTCTAGACGTCAGCTTTTGGCGCGATTAGATGTGTGCTTCGGCGGTCGAGTCGCAGAAGAAATCATTTTTGGCCAAGATGAGGTTACGACGGGCGCTCTCAACGATTTACAACAAGCAACGAGATTAGCGCATTACATGGTTTCAGAGGTTGGGATGAGCGACAAAGTTGGCGTACTGAACGTCGGAAACCTCCGTGGAAAGGAATCTAGAGGAGCTTCCACGCGACTGGAAGAATCCGTAGACGAGGAAGTCATTGCTTCTTTGAAGCAGTCACACACGCGAGTGACGAAGATGTTGAAACAAAACGAAAAAGATTTACGCAAGTTGGCAGAAGCATTGCTTCAAAAGGAAACGCTGACTGGAAGCGAAATGCGCGAAATTTTAGGAATGCCTGCGCAACAAAAGCCAGTCGAATTGGTTTCGCGATCGAAGGTCGAGGAAGAAGACGAATCATCGAGCGCTCCGAAAGGAGACGAAAAAGTTGACGAAAAGACCGATGCAGCGCCAGATGAAGACGACTTGATAATTGTCGTCGTGGGCGAAACTACGGAAAAATCGACTTCCATGCGGAATAAATAGAATACTGAGGTGATCTCATGCTATACAATTGCTTTTGAACGCTATAATACTGCTACAATTTACTATCACTACCACTACTACTACTTACACATATGATGACGTTCATCACCAAGCATCATTTTCTCCTCTTCTTCTTTTCCTGTTTCGATTTTTCTCCTCTTTCATTCCATCCGTAGAACCTTTCATACAGCCACAATAAACCGTCACCTTTTACTTTGAATATGCCCCATGCCCCACCAATAAGAAAGTGTACTAATGTCGACTTCAGATTGCCACCCATGCTCTCGATGCGTCTTCCACTGGTCGTGATGACCCTATCCACTAAACGCACGCAGCTCGTCGTACTTTTTTTTTTAGAGCACCCGTATTTTTGCATTCGAACACATAAATCTGCATCTTCCATGATGGGCAAAGTCTCATCGTATCCGTCGACGGCTTCAAAATCATTTAGTCTACAGAATATACCTTGGTCGCCAAACAAAAGTTTCAATCCGAGCACGTATCTTTTCGGATATAAAATAGCCGTGTAGAAATCTGATTTGAAGACGTTGTGATAAGACATCGCCCAGTACGTTTTCTTATCAGTCGTGATGAGCGAAATAAACCCTCCCACGATAGCCTTTGCATCTCTCATTGTCTCATCAACTACATTCAAAATATCCGGAAAAGGTATCGTATCTGCGTGTAGAAACAAGACATTCTTCGGATGTGTTGAGAGAGCGTGGACGCCGGCGTTCATTTGTCGCGACCTACCTCGTTTGCCTCGCACTACTTTCGCGCCGTACTTCTCAGCTACTTTGGCACTATTGTCCGTGGAATCTCCCACGGCAACGACCACTTCGGATGGTTGCGGTCGCAACGCATGTATTTGTACGAGCAAAAGCTCTATATTTTCCTCTTCGTTCAACGCCGGAATGACAATCGCGCAGGCGCTCGTTTTCTTCTTCTCTCTTCGCTTTCGTTGTTGTTGTTGGTCGCCATCATTTTCTTCTGTATTATTAGCATCGTCGTACGACGGTTCGTGCAATTTATCGAGCGCAGATATCACGGCTTGTCTAAAAAGTAAAGCGAGGAGAAGAAACTTGAATAATCCGTTGAATCTATCGCTGTAATCATCGTTGTCGTCGTCGTCGTCCTCTCTTTTTTTATTACTTCCTCCGAACCAACTGCCTCCTCCTCCTTTTCCTCCTCCTCTTCCTCCTCCTTTGCTCAAATCGTTATTATCGTTGGTGCCATCGCCAATATCAACTATCACAGGTTCAAACGACGATGATGAAGATGCACCAGTCGATATCCTATCGCTCTTGCGTTCCATCGTCCTCTTATTCTTTATCTTTCCATCAGCTGAAGAGAACAAAAAGGAAGTTTTTTTTCTAACAACCTCCTTCGTTCTTCCTTCGCGTCGTTGATGCTTTTGATGACTGACAAGGCATTGTCCGAGCGCTGATGCGACGGCCCGCGACAACGACATCGCGTCGTGCGTCTCTATTCCTATCCTTATCAATTCTCTCTTTCTCTCTCGCGAGAAACTTGAGACGAAAAAGCTCTCACGACCAAGTCCGTTTCCCGGTCGTTGAGATGATTTTATTTGTCGTCTTTCACGCGTCTTAAAATCATTTTGAGGAGGAGAAAGAGCATCTTCACAAAAAAAGCAGTTTTCTTTCGCAGTTGTTTTTACTTGTGTTTCGATTGAGAAGAGATGTATACCTGTTGTGCTCATCACTCGTTCCGCGCGGCTCCTCGCTTTCTGCCGCCGCGCGTAAATAAGAGCAACGCTAAACGCAGAAACAAAGGGAGAAGAATATCGACGACGGCAAAGTTTGGTGAACCGAGAAACTTTGACGAAGACGGCGTCGGCGGCGGCGACGGCGACAGGGATTTTTATAACAACAACAACAGGCGCCAACAACATCAAAACAATTCTTCTTGGAGAGAAGATGGACGACGAACAATGAGGGGAGGAGACAGAGGAGCGCGAGAATTCGATGGCAGACGCAATGGGGACAGAGATTTCAGGAGAGATGACTTCGACAGAGGACGCGGAAGCGCGCGATTCGGAGGAGGAGGACGAGGAGGAGGACGCAGAGGAGGAAGAATCGGCGGCCGGGGAAGAGGTCGTTACGGGGAAGGACAACGAAGAGATAGAAATGAAAATTTTAGCAGCAATAACAGAAGCAACTCGAGGGAAGGAAATATAAACCCATTCAAAGTTATGGTAGGCAACCTCTCCTACAGCACGACAGACGAGAGCTTAGGTCGAGCTATGGAACGTTTTGGCTACGTCGCAAACGCTCGCGTCGTCTTGGACAGAGAAACCGGCCAATCGAGAGGCTTTGGTTTCGTAACTTTTGAAGACGAGACATCCTGCGCGGAATGCGTAGAAATTGGACCAGGGATGCGAATAGACGACCGCGAAGTTAAAGTAGAAGCGTCAATTGACAAGAATTACGTCCCAACACCTTCGTTTTCAAGCGCTACCAATTCTCAGCGCAGGTATAACAATTTTGACGGCGACGACGACGACGACGACGACGAAGAAGAAGAAGAAGATGACAAGAATCATGCACACAACGACAGGTTCTCGGCACCCGCGATGATGCGTGTTCTCGATCGACCGTCGCCTTCGTTCCTCAATAGTGCTCGAGAAACGAGAAACCGAGGAGGTTTTGCCGCCGATGACGCCGACGACGCCGACGAAGAAAGGTCCGCCAATACCAACGCAATGTCCGAGGATGAATTTGAAGATTGGGTGCTAGAAGGATTAGAAGACGATCTTGTAGACTCAAGGCGACAAAATAGATCAGATAATGGGCCGTGCGGTGACCAAAACGATGAGGCGCGAGAATATGTGCCCACATTACTCGCTAAATACGTCGAAGATGATTTTGAGCCAGAAATGTTTGTTCGAGAGCCGGACGACCCGGATGAGTATTTTTTCTACTCCGGTGCAAAGTTCAAAGATATTGGAGCTTCAGAATTGATCGTCAATGCTCTCGAAAGCCGCATGAACATTTCACGTCCTTCACACATACAAGCGCAAAGTTTCAAGATACTCCTTCACGATCATAGTGACTCCTACGATGAGGAGAGCTCTGTGGCAAATGACGATGAAGGTGCGAATCATGTTCTACTCGCCGACCAAGCAGGGAGTGGTAAAACGTTGAGCTACTTATTACCACTTCTTCAAAGGTTAGAGCGGCTCGAACGAGATTCTGGAATGAGTGTTTCGAAGCGTCCACGCGCGCTCGTTTTAGTTCCAACTTCGGAATTGGCGAGACAAGTAACTGAAGTTGTCAAAGAACTTTCGAAAGGTGGCGTCCGAACGAGATCGATGATTGCGACTGGTGGTGCTTCTGATAGAACAAAAATTAACCGCGCAGAACAATCAACTCGCGATTTGACCGCGAAGTTTACGTTGACGCAAACAAAAACTTTAAAGAGTGGCGTTGACATCGTAATTGGAACTCCAGGACGCATTCGGTACTTGTGTGAAACGGGTAGAATGGAGTTGGATGATTTAGATAGCATTATTTTGGATGAATGCGATGTACTACTGGGAGATGCGTTTGAATTCGCGTCTCAAATCAAACCGATTAAAGATCTTGCCAATCCAACAAGTACGCGATTCGTGTTGGTAACGGCAACGATTCCCGATCAAGTCTTGCGCGAACTTAAGCAGTTCTTTTACCCGCAAGATATTCGCGTTATTCAGGGACCAGGATTACATCGCCCGTCTGCGGGTACGCTAGAGCGGCTCGTCGACTGCTCTGGTGGTGACGTCTCGGACGAACAAAGCGGGTTTTATCGTAAATATGCCGCGCTCATGAAAATTTTGAGGGACGACATACTCCCGTCTACCGCTGGAACTACTGCTAAAACGAGCAAGAAGAAATCGGCGTCGCGAACGTTACTGTTTTGCAATAAGATTGAAACCTGCCGTAAGTTGGAAAATCTACTCATCCGAAGCGACCCAGACGGTGCCAGTTACAAAGTGCTACCCTATCACGCCGCGTTGAGCCGCGAGAAAAGGGACGAGAATCTACGCAAATTTCTCGGGCGAAGAAGTTCGAGCGAAAAACAGCGAGGCGAGTTTACCGTCGACGACGACGACTCAACGCCGCAATTATTAATTTGTACAGACAGAGCTTCTCGAGGATTAGACGGTAAAAAAATTAAGCACGTGGTATTGTTTGATTTCCCGCGCGATCCATCAGAGTACGTCAGGCGCGTTGGAAGAACTGCTCGCGGCGCGTTGGGAACTGGGACAGTGACGGCACTCGTAATAGGGAGACAATTAAAGTTGGCCAGAGAAATCATGCGACGAAACTCCAGAGGCGATCCGGTTGAAGGTACGCCTACTACGACATGAACGAGTGAATATCCGTCACAGGGACTGATGATATCCGGAGAGTGTTCGAGCGTTTCATGTACATAATAATTCGAATACAAGTTTGTTTTTCTTAAAAATCCCTCTCTGGTACTCTTTTATTATGTGAGTGGTTTCAGCATATTGAATCCGGCGGC
>Ga0181598_1005151_pt1 | contig 10576 bp, 8 predicted proteins | sample 041ome_4_FD_153295 | JGI IMG/M metagenome (GOLD analysis project Ga0181598, IMG submission 153295) | Coastal salt marsh microbial communities from the Groves Creek Marsh, Skidaway Island, Georgia - 041404US metaG (spades assembly) | ecosystem: Environmental > Aquatic > Marine > Intertidal zone >...
TATTAATGTCCCAAGGTTTGAAAAAATCCCGGCGTGCGAAAATTCTAAAAAAAAATAAAAAAAACTTCTAAAAAATTCTTAAAAAACAACGACGAAAACAAAAAATTATTAAAATCCTTCAAAAAACAGTATAAAAAACAAGGACTAAAACACCATATTATTAAAATACTTATTTTTTTTAATTTTTATCATTTTTTTAAATAAGAAAGTATAAACAAAAGGAATAACGGTAAAAAAGGTAATAAAACGGTAAGGAAAATAAGTATAATAAAGAATGTTAAAAATCTAAAATATTAACAAAAGGTCGTTTTTTAAGTTCTAAAAAACTCCATCTCTCTTTTTTACTAAGAAGCGAGATTTTTTTTTATTTCACTTTCATTAAGAAATTTAATATTTTTTTGTTATTATTATTTTTTGTGACTAAATATTATCGTTTTTATCCATTTTATAATCTTTATGTAATACCCCAGCGTTATTAAACCCTACGCCACAAATTGCGACGACACATTATACTCTTTTCCCGTTATCAATTATTAAAATACAACAAAATATCGACAAAAATAAATAAAAACGATAAAAATAAAGAAATTTATCCCTTAAGTTCATTAATTCATACAATTACTTCTATTTTTTAACTTAAGGACACTTTTTTCCCAAAATATTGCACGCACATATTTTACTATACTATATTTTTATTTTTTTATTTTAAACGCATTACTAAACGGAATTACTAAAATCAGTTTCCTATTATTAGTTTATTATAAGGAAAAAAAATAACCACACTTAATAAAGACCCTATTATTTTATTTTATTTTATTTCACATTTTTTATTTTTATCTTAGTTAGATACTCTAGATAGCAAATTTGATATTATTTTATTTTAAGATTGTATTAAAATTAAAAGGAATTGGATGTAAAACCATTATTTAAGATATTATTATTTTGTATCTAGAATAGGAAGATATTATTTTATTTACTATAGTATTACTAAGTAGATTATAAAAGTAATGTTATTTATTTAATTAATAATAATGTTAGATACTCTAGATAGAAAAAAAGATAAAATTAAAATACTAAAATGTATTAAAATTAAAAGGAAATGGATGTAAAACCATTATTTAAGGGATTATTATTTTACATCTGGAATAGCAAAGTATTATTTTATTTACTATAGTATTACTAAGTAGATTATAAAAGTAATGTTATTTATTTAATTAATAATAATGTTAGATACTCTAGATAGCAAATTTGGTATTATTTTATTTTTAAAATGGATGTAATTTTTATTAAAATGGATGTAAAACCATTATTTAAGGGATTATTATTTTACATCTGGAATAGCAAAGTATTATTTTATTTAGAATAGTATTAGTAATAAGATAATTTAGTGTTAGTAATTAATTAAATAATTAATAATGTTAGATACTCTAGATAGGTAATTTGATATTATTTTATTTTAAGATTGTATTAAAATTAAAAGGAATTGGATGTAAACGCATAATTTAAGATATAATTATTTTGTATCTAGACTAGGAAGATATAATTTAATTTTAAGAATGGATGATAATTAAAGTGAATTGGATATAAACCTATAATAATGAATATATAAATTAAATAAAAAGTATGAATGTAGATGTGATTAGGAATGTCTTTTGATAAAGGAGGAAAGGAGATGCCTAAGCAACACGGCAATAGTAATGGTCCCAACGCCCTTAGGCACTGGTGTTATAGAAATATTATTAAAGGATTGTAATACCCCTGATGAAATATCTCCAACTATAGCATTTTTACCATCTATCTTTACTTCTGATATACCAACATCTATTAATATGTGACCTTCGTTACAATTATCCACGGATATTAACCCAGGTACACCCACACAACTTATTATTATGTCAGACATCTTACACTTAGACTTTACATCTCTTGATAAACTATGACATATTTGGACAAAAAAATAGTAAATTAATTTACTTAAACATCTTACTAATATTATTAAATCTACTTAAAATGGTATCCAATTTAACTGCTTCTGTTATGAATGGTGATAAACGATAACGCAATTTACCATTTAGAAACATCTTATTTTTCACTGTCAATTCATCAAAATAAGATTCACAATCTTGTAATGAAGTAATTTTTCCATTTAGCAATGACTTAATTTTAATTTCTTCATCTAGATAAGTTAAGTAAGTATCTAAATCCCTATTAAAATATACTCCTAGATATTTCTCATTTTCCTTAATCATATCTAAAGTACAATTATCCAATCCTGGAGAACATTTACTTTTTTTCGCATTTAAAATGAAGTTGTATTTATCAAATTGACACTCAAATACTTTATAAATATCCATACACAGGTTTTCTGCTCTAGGTGTCTTAAATAAAATTAAAACATCATCAACGTAAATAATCTTCTTGTAATCTACATTATATTTCAAATCTAACTTATTTTTTAATTCAGCAATGATTTGTTTTGAAATATAATCCATACACAAGACAAAGATATCTGTACTAATAGGACTACCCTGAGGTATTCCTTTATTTCTTTTAATACGTAATTTCAGTTTTGGGTCATAATATTTAATATTACGAATAAGATTTGTTATTCCTTCTGAAAATGTTTCATCATCTAGATAGTGTTTTAAAATATCATACAGGAAATTATAATACACATTGTTAAAAGCATTACTTAAATCAAGAAGCATAAACTTGTAATTCGTCCTATGAGTAGTGCAAGCAATATTACTAATATTCTCAAAACGCAGTTTTCTAATAATTTCACCCTTCTTATTTTCACAGGTAATATAACATTTCTTTACACGATTAATATTTGTATTAACTTTTCCACTTAAAAATATATCTTCAAACACATGGTCTTTTAAATACCGAGTTAGCATTTTAAGACGATTATCACAAGAAACTAAACAACGACTATTACTTGGTTCTAATCGCTGATTTTTATCTTTTTTCTTATAAAAGACATTAGCTTCAATATAAGAATCAAGAAAGGGTTGATATAGTTTCCCAGTTTTCTTTAAAAGCAAAATAGTTAAAACAGTTTCTTTCCGTTGAGAAATACTTATTTTTTCAAGGCGTTGAGATGGTATTTCATCGTTCTTATGTTCCTTACTAGTATTCTCATCTAACTTATCTTTTTTTAGTTTATACTTTTTTACTTCATTTAAAATACTATCATATTCTCCCTTATATTTTTGAATAAATTGTATTCGTTCTTCTCTAGATAAAGATATACTATTATCAATATGCTGATTTTCTAAATTATCATCAAATAACTTTCCTTCCTGAAATTTCAAAATACTATATTTGAAATAATCATAAGTACGATAATTCATAATGTTATCCATTTTTAATTTAAAGAAATACGGCAATAATACTAGTATAATATATACCTAACAAAAAAAAGTTATCAAAACAATTTTTTAAAATGAATTCTAACAATCAAACTATTGTCAAATATATTCATCATCTTCAAACTCAAAATAACAAAATTGGATTTGTCTGTAGTTGTTTTGACCTTCTTCACGCAGGACATCAACTTATGCTTAAAGATGCTAAATCTAAATGCGATTTCTTAGTAGTTGCACTCCAAAAAGACCCTACTGTAGATGCTGAGTACCGAATTAAAACCGATGGTAAAAATAAAAATAAACCTGTCCAATGCTGGGAAGAAAGGTATATTCAAATTACTTCATCTAGATACGTTGATTGTGTTTTAGAATATACTACAGAAAAAGATCTTTACATTCTTTTAAAAGCACTTAAACCTGATGTTCGTATCCTTGGAAGTGATTGGGAAGGAAAAGAATTTACCGGGCACGATATTGAAGGAATAACTAATTACTTTCATCAAAGGGACCACGATTTTAGCACTTCTAACCTTAGAAAAAGAGTTTATCAAATGGAAAAATCAAAACTAGAACACACACAATAAAAATACATTAATTTATTTTTTGAAAAACTTTTTTAATTCATCTAATGCTTTACTCCTTTGAGAAATCTTATTTTTTTCCTCTGGGGTCATCTGGCCATATGATTTGTTATAACCTTTTGGAACAAAAATACCATCCCAACCAAAACCACCTTCGGTAGGAGTTAATGGTATCTCACCTTCAGATTTCCCTTGAAAAAAATACATTTTTTCCCCATCGTGATAACCAATTATAGTTAAAGCATAGATAGGAGATAAACCAGCAATTTGGCAAATACCTTCATTACCTAAATGCTCCCAAAAACTTTTGACTAATGCTCCTGGAAAACCATTTAAAGATTGGATATGAATACCGGTGTCCTCTACTAAAACAGGGGTTTTTAGTTGTTGATAAGCCTGTTGTAGTTTATGACCTACAACCTTTCTAACATCTGTAGATTGTATTTCTTCTAAGTCTATCTTGATATTATTAATGGTGAAGTCATCACCTAAAATCTGTGAAAACTCACGGACTTTATTTTTGTTACCTGTAATGAGTGTTAATTCCATATTGTTAATAGATAATAATAAAAAATACTTAAATTTAAAAAATGTAATTAATTCTTTGTTGCTTTCTTCTTTTTAGTTCTACGGCGTTTTCTGGTAGAATTATTACGTTTGGTTTTCTTTTGGTTTTTAGATTTCTTTACACTTCTTCTTTTACCGCCATTAAAATTTAATATTTTAGATAAATTTCTTGGTTTAGGTCTTTTAGTCGGTGGTGGACCTGATGATAGAACTGATTCTACACCAACGGGTGAATTAAATTTTCCATATTGCGAACTATTACCTATTAATTGACCTAAATTATTAATCTCATCAATTTTATTCCATAATACTATTTCATTATGTGATAATTCTAATGTATCTTTTAATGGATTACCATCTTTACCTGGTGTAAATGAACCAATATATTCTGGAAATAATGTTTGTATTATTTTAAAAGCTTTAATATCATCGCTTTTATCTTCGGATATCCTAATATATTTATCTTTAAAACCTTCTTTATCTCCCAACTTTAATGCTTTTTTTACTATATTCATATTAGCTTCACTTAAATTTTTTATTTTATCTTGTGCTTCAGGAGAATATAAATTAATTATTTTACCATATCCTTTAGATATTATCCATTCATAATAATTATTACCATCCATATAACTTCTAATATCTTCTTTATTAGTTCCAAAAAAAGCGATTTCTGGTAAATTATTGTTATCATATTTTGTTGTTCTTGTTAAAATATAATCATTTCCTGGATTATAATCTGTTGGTACATTAAAATAATCTTCACTTGGTCCTTTATTACTAAAAACAGGGACGGGTCTAGGCATTTTTTATTATTTACCAACATTATTATTATTCTGTAATTAAAATTATTATTACCTATTCCAGATACAAAAAAATAATCAATTTTTAATATTAAAACCAATGAATAAATTGATGTAATGAATTATAAATAGCGTAAATAAAGGTATTAAATTTTACATCTGGATATGCTAATAGTGTGTTATTACTTTTATTATTAAAAAACTAAGAAAACTAAATAAAAACTAACTAAGAAGATTAAGAGTTTCATTATCTATTTGTTCAATAAAAGCGTCTAAAGCCTTTTTACATATTTTACCAAATGATAGTAATTTAACATAGACTTGGTCTTTTATTATTTTATTTTTAAATACTGGTGCCATTTTATTATATTCCACATTATGTTGTTGTTTTTGTGTTGTTGTTAAATCCGGTTCTACTTCATTATACATATCATATATAATATTATAATAATTTAATACACAATCATCTAATACCCTTTTAACTCTATCTATTTCTAATTCATTTTTATCATTTAAAAAGACTGCTAAACCTTCTTTCTTATTTAAAATGTAAGTATTTCTATTTTCTGGTATATCTAATACCGCATTTAATACATTCTTAAACATATTTATTTTACTTAATACTATTTCCTTTTTCTTTTCATAAGGTATTTTTGATATATCTTCTTTTCCCATTGGATTTATTTTAATATTATTTGTAATATTTTGATTTAATGTATTATTTTGTGTATTATTTGTAGAATTATCATTTACAGAATTATTATTATTTGTATTATTATTTGTATTATTATTTATTATAGAATTATCATTATTTGTTGTATTATTATTTATTATAGAATTATCATTTATTATAGAATTATCATTTATAATATTATTTTCCAAATCATTATTTTCTAAAGTATTCAAATGTTTTTTATTTTTATTATATTTTTTAAGTATTTTATTTTTTAATATTTCTGTAATTTCTTCACAACTTAATCTTAAATGTTTCTTATAATTCTTAGAATATCTTAATCTTAATTTACAGTAAGGACAATTATAATAATTATCTTCATCTTCAATAATAGGAGCAATTCTATTAGAAAATGAAATATTTGTATTAGAGATAGGTTCTCGTAGGTTCTCGTAGGTTCTCGTAGGTTCTCGTAGGTTCTCGGAGGTTAATTGTAGAGCAGAATTTGATACACTCAATTCATCATTATTACACGATGACTTCTTTTCCAAATGTCTTTGTAGTTTAGACCTATAATTAAAGTCCTTATTACATTTAGTGCAAATATAATTAGTCATTTCAATAGATATTTATTAATATTAACATAGATTTTATTTTTATGATTTAAACGAATCGTATTGGACAAAAAATGTCAAAATTAGTTTTTTTATTAAATATGAAAATGAGTGAATAAATAAATATTTACTATTTAAAATGAAATTTCCCAAATTGCCCAAATTTCCCAAATTGCCCAAAAATTGAGCAGCTGAAACAGGGAGGGGACGGAATTTTTTTTTAGCATATTCTCAAATTTCACATCTTGATATCAAGTAACAAAATTAATAAAATAAACAAATAATCCACTAATAATTCTTAATAATCAAGTGTTTCATATCTTCTTGTGTTCCAGCACGACCTGAATGAATTTTAAATCTAAATCTTTTATCATATTCTCCCACAATTAAATTCTTATACAAATAACTCATCATTGGAGTTTTACCTACAATCATTAAACATCTAATCTTGGTATTCTTAATTAATTTCGCTAATCGTCTATGGTCATTTTGAGTAAATTTACAATAACCATAATCAGTATTCTTACTATCATAAGGTGGGTCAATAAACATAAAATTTTGACTATCATTGTAATTATTAAAAAAATACTCAAAGTCTTCTAATTTCACTTCAGTAGTACGTAATAATGATTTGTAAATCGGTTTTTTCACATCTTCATAAGTATACCCTTTATATTTACCAAAAGGCATATTAAAATGCCCTTGTTTATTATATCTTAACATACCTCTATAACAAGTCTTTCTCAAATAATAAAATCTTTTAGCATTGTCTAAAGAATTATTAACTTCCATCTCATTTCTAATTTGATAATAATTCTCCTCAGTATTTTCATTACTTGACATAAAATCATAAATATCCTTACCTTTTCCATCTTTAATACATTGATAAAAATCAATTAATTCCTTATGGACATCACCAATGACTGCTTTTTTTGGCATTTGATGAAAATAGACAGCACCACCTCCTACAAATGGTTCTAAATACAAATTGTAATCATTGGGTATATGTTCAACAAAAAACTGAATATCTTCTGATTTACCACCCACCCATTTAACCATAGGTTTTAAATGACAATATACATTATGAGCATCAAAACTTGATAAGGAATTAAATTCTTTACAACATTTTAAACACCTATATCTTCTAACACAGCGATGATTTGTTATTCTCATATGGTTATTAATGGAATTTATCCTATAAGTTTTGATTCCACAATCTAAACATAAATAAGACCTCTCAATTATTTTCATTTCGTATTTAAAATAGGATTTTTAATTATTATATAACTATTAATTTTTTTTTAAATAAAACATATTATTTTATTGGAAATCAAAAAAAAATCTGGTTGCTACATCCAGTCGGTATGACTAAATGTCCATCGCAGCCTCATACATGCACTCCTCGCACCTCCATCCCCACACATCTGTGTTGTGGATGTCGGCGGCATAGGGACAGGTCTCCCACCTCAGGTCCGTGGTCTTTCCACACCCGTAGGCACAGACACGACCACCACCTGGAGAAGGAGTGTCTACCATCTCACCTGCCAATCCACGAATGCGGACAAACAAGGGAGGGGAAGGCACCTCAGGAGAAACAACCGGGACCGGAGACGGACCATGCTTGAAACGGCAACCACCCACCTTCTTGAGGAAAGGACAGGTGGCACCATTCTTGCACGGGATGTGCTCCGCCGGGTGATGGTACATACAACCGCCTGGACGCTTCAAGAAGAAGCACCCCGGACCGTTCTTGCACACCTTAACCTTGGGAGGCATGACGATGTGGAATATCGCAGTAAAGCGATAGAAAATACAATTGATTATTAAATATCCATTAACAATTTTTATTTTTTTTTTATATTATCTCTAAAAACTGTCTTCTTAAATTTGTAGCACTATATTAAATATTTTTTTATTAACTGATTATCAAAAATTAAAAATATGATACATTATTAATACATATCATAATGAATATTATCTGGTTTAAAGATTGTAATTATGATAACACGCATTTAATCGGTGGAAAAAATGCTTCTCTTGGTAAATTAATGAATTATAATACTAATCTATTCAAAAGTGCTAACGGTTTTGCCATTACTACCATATTCTTTGATGAATTTATTAAACATAATGATTTAAATGATAAAATTGATAATACTATGAAAGACATAGATTTCAACAATCTAGAAAATCTAAATCAAACAGCGGATAAATTAAAAGGGTTATTTAATAATACTAATTTTACAGAAGGTCAAATACAAGAATTAGAAAATGTTTATCAAACACTTCAAAATCAATATCCTAATCCTATCCAAGTTGCAGTAAGGTCATCTGCCATTGCTGAAGATTTACCCAATGCTTCCTTTGCCGGACAACAAGATACCTATCTTAATATTACTAATTTCAATGACCTTAAAGAATGTATTATCAAATGCTATGCTTCCTTATATAATAGTAATGCTATCTCTTATCGTCATAGTAATAATATTAAAAAAGAAGACGTTAAAATGTCTATTGGCGTTCAAAAAATGGTACGTTCTGATTTAAGCGTTGCAGGCGTTGCTTTTTCATTAGACCCTCAAACCGGATACAATAAAGCTATTACCATCAATTCTTCTTATGGTTTAGGTGAAGGAGTTGTTAGTGGTTTAGTTAATCCAGATGATATCCTAATTGATAAAAGAGGATTACAACTGTGTGTAGAAGACCCAATTATCAGTTTACAAATTGGTGATAAAAAACAAAAAGTCATCTATAATTATATGAATGGAGGAACATGTGTTGTAAATAATAAATTAAGTCAACAAAAACTATCTTCATTAAGTATAGATAAAATTAAAAGTATAGGTAATGCTATCTTATATTTAGAATCCTATTACAAAAAACTTTATCATAATGATGTGGGTATTGATGTAGAATGGGCGTATGATGGTCAAGAAGATGAATTATACATATTACAAGTCCGTGCGGAAACTATTCATTCTAACAAAGAAAAAAATAGTAAATGCTTCCAAATTGAATATTATTCTTTAATGGAAAAAAGTAAAGTTTTAATAGATGGTGTTGCGGTAGGTGATAAAATTAGTTGTGGTAAAATAGTATGCTCCAATAATATTAATGAAGTTAGTAAAGTTTTTAAAAAAGGAAACATCTTAGTTACTGATATGACAACACCTGATTGGGAACCCATTATGAAAATATCTGCTGGTATTATTACTAATAAAGGTGGGAAAACCTGCCATGCTGCTATTATTGCTAGGGAATTAAATATCAATGCCTTGGTAGGTTGTGGAAATGCTACTGAATTGTTAGTTGGAGAAGATTGGGTTACTATAGACTGTAGTAGTGGGGATAAAGGGGTAGTTTATCAAGGAAAATTACCAATTAAAATAGTAAAGCAAAGTGTTAATTTAGATAATAACAAATATGAAAATACTAAACTAATGTTAAATATTGGTAATCCAGATATAGCCTTTAAATCCAGTATGTTGCCTCATAAAGGTGTGGGATTAACACGGATGGAATTTATTATTGTTAATCATATCAAAATACACCCTCAATTACTTATTGATTACGATAATCAAGTAGAATTAAATGAGGAAACCTATAATTCTGTTAAATCATTAGTTAATGGTGAAACAGGTAGGAATTACTTTATTACTCAACTTGCTAGAGGTATTGGGAAAATTGCTAGTGCCATTTATCCTCATCCTGTTATTGTCCGTTTATCAGATTTTAAAAGTAACGAATACCGTAATTTATTAGGCGGTGAAAGATACGAACCAGATGAAGAAAACCCTATGATTGGTTGGCGTGGGGCATCTAGATATTACTCTAAGGAATATGAAAAAGCATTTAGATTAGAATGCCAAGGGATATCTTATGCCAGAAAAAAAATGGGAATGAAGAATATAGTAGTTATGATCCCTTTTTGTAGAACACCGGAAGAATGCCGGAAGGTAATTGGTAT
>Ga0181598_1005156_pt1 | contig 10570 bp, 9 predicted proteins | sample 041ome_4_FD_153295 | JGI IMG/M metagenome (GOLD analysis project Ga0181598, IMG submission 153295) | Coastal salt marsh microbial communities from the Groves Creek Marsh, Skidaway Island, Georgia - 041404US metaG (spades assembly) | ecosystem: Environmental > Aquatic > Marine > Intertidal zone >...
GGGGTGGGGGGGGTGGGTGGGGGGGGGGGGGGGGGGGGGGGGGGGGGGGGGGGGGGGGGTGGGGGGGGGGGGGGGGGGGGGGGGTACGGGCGATGTCGCGCCCGGCGGAGCCCCGCGCGCCGGGCGTGTGTTTTTCATCGTTGGCCGATTCGCCGTTATTTCAACAGGGTCTTCGTACGACACCTGGCACTTGCAAAGCTGATTATTCCTGAACTTCGCTGGGTGAAGGCAAATTCTTTAGGAGTAAGCAAGAAATGGTGAACGCGAAGGATGAAAAGTCGTACGCTAAACTGACAACATACCAGTATTCTCGTGAACCTCAATCAGCATCAAGTACACAGAAGCGTGCGAAACTCAATCATGATACACATTCTTCGGGATCCAAGGCGATTCAATCTACAGGATCCACACATTTTTCTCGAGTGCGTAACAGCGGTTTGTGGGCAGATAAATACTCCCCCAAAACTCTACAAGAACTAGTCGGGAACTCTACTGGTATCTCAGCCCTCCGGAGTTGGTTGAAAAGTTGGCAGAATTTAAATATATCGTCGAGAAATTCTTTCCGCAAAGCAGTCCTCATAAGTGGTCCGCCGGGTATTGGTAAGACTACCACGGCAGCTCTAGTATGTAGTGAGTTTGGATTACAAGTTCTGAGTGTCAATGCAAGCGACACACGTGGCAAATGTAGCTCTGTTGGTGACGGCGTGGATGGAATGTTGGCGAGCAAAATTCGAGAATTCGTAACAAATAAGCACATCCATTCAAGTAATAACGCTGAAACTTGTCTCAGTTCAGCTCTGATCATGGATGAAGTTGACGGCATGGGCTCAGGGGAGCGCGGTGGTATCTCTGAGCTAATTGATACCATAAAGCGGACACGCGTGCCCATAATATGCATTTGTAATGACCGCTACTCTCCGAAGCTAAAGAGTTTGATGAATTACTGTCTAGATATACCTTTCCAACGGCCAAATAAACTTACCGTTCGAAAACGTTTACTTGAAGTTGCTCAGTTGGAGGGATTACACGTCGATACTGATGTGCTTGAATCGCTAATTGAATTAAACCATAATGATCTACGCGCTAGTATTAATCAAATGCAGTTATGGAGTATGGATATTAACCGTACATCACTAACGAAGCGTGTATCAAAAAAGGACATGACTACAAGTGTGTTTCAAGCAGTTGATGCGCTATTCCAATTTAAGCCGGTAGAACCACTTGATTCACTATCCAATTCTGTTTTTCAACACATGGACTTGCTACCATTATTTGTTCAAGAAAATTACGTTCAAATGCGTCCGGTACTGTGCGGTAGCGAGTTACATAGGCTTGATCTCATGGCAGTTGCTGCAGCTCGTGTATCAGAAGGTGATGTATTTACAACTTACATGAACAGAACACAGGCATGGACTTTGATGACTCCAAATGGTGTACTGGCGTGTATTCTTCCGGCAGCGGCCATGCGTGGCAACCGGGAGCTCTATGGTCAGGGTGAGCGCAACTTTCACCGTTTTCCAAGCTTGTTGGGTAAGATTTCAAAGAAAAATAAAACAGAACGATTATTCGATGAAATTACCAAGAATTTACGGTCAAGTGGTTGCTCGCATGTTACTACAGCCGAGTTCATCATGCGGTATGCGTTTCTGATGAAAAGGTTGCTCACTTTTCCTCTTTTTAGTAAGCAAAGAGGGGGCAACGAAATTGAAGGCATATCTAAAGTGGTTTCTTTTATGCGAGACTATAATTTGAGTAAAGATGACTGGTTGAACATGCAGGAGTTGACGATTTTCAGCGGCAAAGGGCCGGTTTTTGATGCACCAGGTACTCACATTCCTACGTCGGTGAAATCTTCTTTCACTCGAGCTTGCAAACGTGAGAAAATACGTAACTAGGATGGTGAACGGTTTATTGTAAAAGTATAATTTACAAGTACGCGACGACTACATTTACTCCTCTGTCCCCCTCTACTGTGTTGGAATTCCTCTTCGTGCAACTGAAAAGTTATCAGAGTAGCTTTTGGGACTAGGTCCACCCCGACTACCTGGCACTATCGCCGTATGCGTAACAGCCACCTTGCGCACGTCTACTCGGATAGATTCGACTTGATTTCTTGAAAAGCCTGTCGCAGCTTCTAACATAGATATGTTTTTCGTCTCAAGAAGCCCATCATGAACAGATTCACAGCTTGTCCAACCAGTGAGTGGGTTCTCCCACTTTAACTTCTGTGAGCACCGCTGCCAAGTCGGCGTTATTCCGGTCGGATCTGGGTTTTGTGCTGTCTGAAGAAGGGATATACATATTAGTTAAACACGGATTAATATGCGCCACGCAGCTTACCGTACTATAGAATGCTCTATAAAGCGTACATGCAACTCCGGTATGCGCTCTGAGAGATCTTCTGAACTGCGTTGAACACAACTCAGCAGCCATCGACAAGGTTTAAGTTTTGTGCACGGTTGTTTTGGTTGATGTTTTGGTTGATGCACGGTTGCAATATACACCAATATACGCTGCGTTTACGCACGTTCGGCCGCCCTGAACTGTTGCAGTGGTTGGAGTTGCCGTCTTTCTCGGAAGACACGGTGGGTATCGAATAAATCCGAACACCTGTATACGAGTTTGGAAACTCGAAGAACTCGAAGTCTGCTGAGTTTACTCGGGTTGTTTTTCACCAAATTGTGTTCCTATATTTCTACGTTCGTACATTACATATGTGTGATGTAGTAGTACTTGGTACTGTGGTGTACTAGTATTGATTTATTAAAAATAGCATATTAGGGTGACCAAGAGTACTATACCATTCTTTCATAACTTTTAGACCCGGGTTACGAAAAAAAATGGGGGTAAGATATATAATAAGAGAACGTTTTTATCATAAAAGTTATGAAATTTTGGTACTGTACCGCTGGATTTTAAACCACTGGATTTTAACACTGTATCATATCGATAATGATCTAATAGCCAGCGTCGACGGAACGCCGCTGTTTGATGACGGGTCCTTCGTTTAAGGGTGGGGGACTTGCGCAAGAGCCCCAAAACTGCTGCAATTTGCATTGCACTTGCATCTTGCAGGTGCAAGATGCCCCCATTTCCAGAGTAAGGGTGAAAGACGCCATGTGTCCGAAATATGAGCCGTTTGTCCGAATTTTCGCTAAAACCACCCGCGTGTGCGGGCGCCCAACCCTACATCTCTTGCGCAAGACGCCCCAAAACTCCTGCAATTTGCGCCTGCAATTTTGCTCTTGCATCTTGCAGGTAAAATTTCCCCCACCCTTACCTTCGTTTCTCTGGAGACGCACTCGACGTTTCATACTCCTTTGGTATGCAAAAAAAATGCGCGTCTCTGAGCTGTATGAGAGTCAAGTGCGAAAGTTAAAGCGACTTCATCGGAACGGAGCTTGTAAAACTGAGCTGAAAAGGGAAGCAGTTCATCTTGGTGAACTCAAGCGACTATTACGACATGTTCGTTCCAAGACCCGGCCACAATATAATCAGACTCCCGCATCCTACTCACCTGTACGCACGGAGTATCCTGCTCATATGAATTTACCGATAGACGACGAGGGTTTCATAGTCTCGTTCAGCCTGTCTCCCGACTCAACAGAAGTCAGCGCCGTGCAGTTTTATCAGAAATTTGGATTTGTCATTTTCCGCGACATACTAGAACCTGAAGAGTGCAACGCTTCTCAGTGCGAGATATGGGATGCGCTAGAGCAACAATACCCAGGTTTACATCGCAGTTCTATCCCCTCTCTATCGGTTTTAACATCTCAAACGTACGGATTATCCTCAGCGCCTGCTGTTTTCACACCGCAAATGTTGCGTAATCGCTGTAATCCGAAGCTAGTGAAAGTCATGAGACTATTGTTGGGTGATAACGATATACTGATGTCGCACGATCGCTGGTGCTTTTATAGACCTACAAAGTCACTTGGGATGTGTGAAACAGCTGTCGATATGCCTGAGTGGAAAACTGCGGCCAGCCTTCACCTAGACTTAAACCCGTGGACTTTCATCGAGGATAAAGTCAATGTCCAGGTCCAGAATTTGTATTATGATAATCTAAGAGATTTTAGCAAAGAGATGAATAGCGTGAATGAAGTTACTGGACCACATTTACAGGGTGTTTTAGCGCTTACAGATAGCATGGAAAATGACGGAGGGACTGTACTTGTTCCTGGTTTTCACCATATATTTTCTTCTTGGGTGAAAAGTCTTGGTGACATGAAGAACTTTGCGCAACATAGTGATCCTCGGCGTAATCGACTCGTGTGGCGTGGTGGTGGTTCTGGTAGCTTCAAGTTTTGCGACTCAGACCCGATACATCACTTGAAACAAAGAATAACTGTACGCGCGGGTAGTCTTTTATTGTGGGATCAACGTCTCGTGCATGGCTCAGTGCCTAACAATAGCAATAGATTCCGCATGGCGCAGTTTATCAGACCATTCCGGCGCAAAACTTACGACAGTATGAGACTCGAACGGAGATCGAAGGTGGTGACTGCGCACCTGGAAAGTGCTGGTAAGAACTTTATTTCATCACTTACAACCGACGATAAGAGAGTATTAGGATTGCACGGCTACTTGGACAATTAGTTACTTTGAAGTCACACAATCGGGTGCAGCTGATCGAAAATTCCATGGTTTTTTTGTTTGTATAGCATCAGGATGTCAAGCACAGAGAGTAACGTGCGCTGCATCTCTGATTTTTCGCGCGAGAAAGAGTGAAGTAGCTCGGTATGTTCATTCTGGTGAAAATCAGTCCAGCGCAACAAAAGCTTCATAAATTTAACGTGTCTCACCTGTCGAGACTCTAGCATACGACTCTCTTTTACAGACTGCGTTTGAAGTGCAAGTACGCCAATCTGAGAGTGTGAATGACTTTCAGTAAAATATCAGTAACGGACTGTCTCTTCGCACGCACCTGTTTTTCAACCAGATCCAAACTCTCAACAGTGCGTTGTAAACCTATTTCTCGGGTCTCACGTTCATTGTGACACTGCGTCTCCAAGACAACAATATCTTCACTAAGGCTGGTGCATAAAACGTCTCTGTGCAAGGTGTTAATCTACAACCCTATGAACTTCAAAAACGTACTTTGCGTCTTTTGAAGCGTGGATCTCTTGCAAGTTCGTGCAAATCGTTTGTAGTTGTTCATTGAGTGCCCTGGTCATACCGATATTGAAGTAGTCAAGTCAACCAGTATTTTACTCCCACCTTATTTTTTGCTCGCGCCCTGACAATGACTGCTTTAACAAACTACAAAAACCTTTCAAACTCAGAAGCGGTATCTGAAATCGACTTCAGCGTGATACTAAATCAAAAAATAAGGCAGTTCGCACAATGTCAGCAAGTGTGTCTGTGAGTAGAGGAGGTGATAGTATTTTGTGCGCAGTGGTGTCTTGTACCGCAGTAGACAGGTCAGAGAATAGCCCTAGAGTCGCCACAAGCCTAGAGAACTCATGCCGCAATGGTGATAGTGCGAGCAATCTCTCGATCACTACGCTTTCAGACGTGAAAGATCCATGTTTATCTGAATCCACACGTTGATAAATCTAAGAACGCAAACACTTTTACAACTCGACTCGGAAACGACTTGAAAAGATGCGCACCTGGAGCGCCCTGTGACTCGAGATGAGGAGATCGCGCGCGCTAGTATTGCGGAGACTGCTTATTTTCCCCTAAAATTACTCAAAGTAAGCGCACAATTTGATTTGTGTTAGTACCGTACCTCAAAAATGGCAGCTGTAGTTCTGGACTGATGAACTTGCACCTGCACAGATTCAAGTCGCACTTTTGACACACTGTGTTTGTTTTTGATCAAGTTGAAAGTACTAAGACATTCGCTCTGTGTTGAAGGGCTTCAACGCGTTCACAATAACGTGTGGAGGCATATACTCACCCGAAGTTCATCATTTTTCGCTGTGCTCAAAATTTTCCGCAAGTATGAATTTTCCTATCAGACAATTTTCAAGTGCGTTGACGGCAAACGTTGAGATCTTACTGCGACCGTACTATCCATCGTTGCGATGTTGCGTTCCAGGGGTACACTTGACCTCTTCTTCTCCACTCCACATAGAAAGTCCTGTGGAGAAGAAAATGAGACTTCTACAAAAAAAACAAAATCACAACTGGCTTTACCTTATACGTCGCTTTAGTATCCTCATAAAATCCATCGCGTGTCCCACTTTTGTGGTTTTTCTACATATTACGTTATGTGCCCTTCTCGATTTAGTTTGAGCGGATCTACCTCTTCATATGATAATAAATCTGTCAACCATGAAAGAGCCAAAACTGAGTTTTTCTTTGGCTGCAGGCCGTCTAGCGTGAGCATGTTGATTGACGCAGGACATTTGATACACTTGAGTAAAAAGTGGAATCCATCTTTAGTAATTCGGACGTTAAGTTCACTGTCGATGAGGTTCGCGATAAAGCTAATAGCCGCGAGTATCACGTCTGCGGATGTTTCTTCCCAACTCTGTTCGCGTGCGAACTTGTATTTTCGTCCTGATAGAAAGCGATCTATACGTTCTAATCGGTCGAGCGATGACGGAACGCCATAAGTCCTTGATGCGCTTCTAATATTCGCTTCTGGAACATTCATCGTACAGCTGACGTAGGTTCTGACGTACGTTGAGTTGTTGCTGTCGCCGTTTAGTCGACCGTTGCTTCGAACCGGCCGGAGTATAACAAATTGCGAGGGTAACCCGTATTTGCCGTTGCAATTGAAGTATAAAATTATTCTTTGTACCGTATAAGTCCTAATTAGCTCCCATACTTAAGAATTTCAATTTAGTTACATCCCCTCGAGAACGCGTCCGTCACACACGCGCACGCGACGCGCGCGTGCGCGTCGCGTGCGCGACGTGCATACGACGCGGTACGCCGAAGCACACGCCGTGAGATGACGTTGATCGTCGCCCCGGTGCGCGCGTAGTCGATAGAAACGCTTTAGAGCATGACCTTTGAAATGTAACACCAGCACCGAATTGTGTCGCGCGCTAACCGAACGAAGACGCCCTCCGCTCCGCTCGTCAAGGAGTGAGTGTATAGAAATCATGTTTGCACGCCTGTTTCACGCATCAGGTAGCGCACAACACGACCACAGGCTCTGTCCCGATGAGGTGACTCGACAGAAGGCGGGCGCCGCTCGTTATTTTTGCAGGTGTTACATTTGCAAAATTCAAAAAGTTGTCAACTTTGACGACGCGCCGACGACGCGTGCGGAAACGAAACGTTACAAAATTCGACGACGACGTAGAAAATATTATTCCCGATCGAATGCGATTCTAAACGCGCGAAGAGGCGTCGTGAGCGCCCTACACGGCGTCGCCAACGTTAGGTGTTACATTTTTCGACCCTTTATTAGGACTTATACGGTACAAGGATAGTTACATGCATTAAGCACTGCTTAATAAGTAGTGGTCACGCAGAAAAAGACTTTTTTTTATGTTAAATTTCTTTTTTCACTAAAGATCATTCGCTTACTATACTACGAATAATGCTCAATCTTGTAAACGACAATTTGGAACAAGATGAATCTGGCAAAAACCCCGCTCATTCCCGAAGCTTTCCTTAGAGCTAAAATCGTTCACCAAACCTCACAAAGGATGAACCTGTCCCATTATTACCATCAACGCACCACTCCGCTCTAACGGGACCAAGCTTCATGCCAATCCCATACGTGGTACCTTTGCCAGCGCGTCTGTAATACTCTGTGGGGTTCCCGGACACAGAACCACTTGAGCTCAAGTCAGAGCATGATTCCCAAAAGCAGAAAGCATGCGTCTTCAAAACTGGTATTGGTACACGCAACTCAAGCGCGGCCTCGAGAAAGGTTCGCGCAACTCCCAACTCCCCGACAGTGAACCCTCTGCAAGAATGCGGCCCACCAAGTGTAAAAGCATCATATGCAGCGCAGTTTCCAATGATGTGACCCGAGCGCGCGTGTGCAACGAGCACAGGCGGCGGCGCGAATGTCTTTTTATTCTCAGCGATAAGCTGAACGAACCTGGTGCACTCAACCTTGGAACGATTGAAAACTGGACCAGTGAGTCCGAGCGGAAATGACTGATCTACTTGGTAAATATCCCTGGAGCCGATTTGGGTACCATTCACAAATTTCGTTGTGTCGCGCGTCACATTACCTTGAAAAAACATTACTCTATCTGTACCTGTTTCAGATATTGTTGTCCTAGGTCCATCCATCGAAAGGGAGCCATTTGATAATTGCTTAGCACCAGCTGCACACACGGCTCCCGAGTCATCTCTTGTAGTGACCTCCTCCAGCACTGCTCCAAGGGAGCATCGTGATTGGCGAGAGAAATTCTGACATAAAGTAGCCTTTACGCCCGCCCTATCAACCCAAATACCAGGTACGTCTTGCAGTAATGGTCCACCGGTAAAAACTGGCGAGATTTTCCGAGAATTGAAAGCTGCGGCCTTCAAGGACGTTTTATCAATATCGCCGTCACCTTTACAATACGGATGGATATACTCCAGCTTGAAACCTAAATCCTCTTGCGGTTGCAGGAAATTGGCAGTAGAAATAGACCCGAACATCTGACGTCCCCAGCGATCGAGATTTCGATGTTCAAAAAACACTGATCCTCCAGGTCGAGCAGAGACTAAATCAGGTCGTCCGTCCTCACCAGGTGCGATGCTCCACTCTAATTCTGTCTCAGCAGTTTTAGTAGGCCTCTCACGAAGCAAGATGTCAACTTGAATCTTAGATGGGTCTCTTTCGTCAGGCTTGGGGACGACTTGTACATTATCAAACAATTGTAACAAGAAGATGTCGCGCAGTGCTGTTTTTGCATCCTCCACGTTGTATAAAGACCCAACTCTGAAATTATGCTCACGTTGAATGACACGAGGGTGAGTCACGCCACGATTACCAGATATCGGTTGTAGATTATCATCAACGAACACAGTTTGAACGCGAGTGATTTCACCTTCGACAACATGCGCGATGACTTCTCCATTTTCCATCCCATCAAAGTGAGAAATCGTACCAAATGTTAGACCTTTACTCGTATAGTATCCCTCGATGATGTTTTTAGCTGTTGCAAGCACGCGTACTGTGCAATTCTGACTCTTACGGGCGGCGTTCAGCACCTCTTGCTCGACATCTTTTGGAAGAACTGATGAACCCGATACCCTGAAAGACTGCACTTGCGGCCAAATTTTTTCTCTGAATACAAATTCGACTGCATAACCCTCGTTTTTTGGGGTAACGTTTGCGTCTACGTTCGCAAACAGACCAGTATTTAGAAGTTGCTCTAAATCGTCTGAGAGATCCTTCTTAGAGAGTTCCACCCCTTTGCGGGCGTTCAAACCTTGGAATAATTCAGACTGTTTCAAAAGATCACAGATTGGTTAGTCTCTCAATATCTTTGTTTGCCTTTCATCCTCGTACCTTTGTGGGTATTCCAGGTCCTGTTGGGAGGTTTGTGGCCAAAACGGACTCGCATATAAAATTATCCTTGTTCTTCGGTTTTTTACCCTTGCGTGAATCTCCGCTAACTTTGTGGTTCATAGTAGAATATCTCACGTCATCGTCGTCATCATAACCTTTATTGTCGTCATTCTCTTCATCATCATCGTCATCAACGTCATCAACATCGCTGTCTTCATACTCTTCATACTCTTCGTAATCATCGTCTTCAGAGAAAGTCGGGTTTTCACTTGAGTGTGGTATCACCGCAAGAAGAAACAAGTCTCCACTTTCACGGTTGTCATCGTGACCATCATTCTCGTCACCATCACCGCCACCATTGTTACCATCTCCGCCGTGGCCGTCTCCACCGCCCCTCTGGCAGCTAAGCCGATAGACATCGAGTCGTTTTGTGTAGTTTGTTTCCCAGGTAGCTGGTCTGGTCGACCCGAACAATCCCTCGGTGCGTCGCACACTCTGTGGGGCGTAGTGGTCGTGCCCAAGGTGGTCTTCGGGTTCGAAAGCGCAACATACAGCGAGCGACACTTTTCGATAAATGTTGCTCGGTGCCCTTACGTGCTTTTCGTGCTCGTAACGACGTCCGGTGTGTGAACGGAACGCGCACGATGAGTCCGACGCGAGTGTGTGGCAACGCGCTATCATGCTGTAAAGTTTGACCTCGGTTCTCGTCGACTAAGAGTGTGTGATGAATATGCAGGTAAAGACTGTAAATTTTTCTGGTTCGCCTCACTTCGCGTGTTGTTCTATTGCGGCGTTGTGCAAAAGGGCCCCGTTCGCCGCGCTCCATCCCATGTTTCCTTTGTCGGCACAGTAGGTTAAAAGTATACGCTAATTGCGCATGTATGAAAGATCGTATTTTACTTTCAAAGTATACGAGGTTTTGCAACTGTATGTTTAATTAGTAGCCATATAAAATATGAAACAAAAGGAGTAAATGTACTTTGTCGCGTTTGTCACCTTCAACTCGTATCCAAAATCTGTAAGGGCGACTAAGAGGTCGAAATTAGAATAGTGCCTTTTTTCGGGTGTATATTGCAATTTTATGCTAATCTGCTAATTCCGACTAAGAGGTCCTCGTTGAAATAGCGAACAGCCTCGAGTCACAATTGG
>Ga0181598_1005162_pt1 | contig 10557 bp, 6 predicted proteins | sample 041ome_4_FD_153295 | JGI IMG/M metagenome (GOLD analysis project Ga0181598, IMG submission 153295) | Coastal salt marsh microbial communities from the Groves Creek Marsh, Skidaway Island, Georgia - 041404US metaG (spades assembly) | ecosystem: Environmental > Aquatic > Marine > Intertidal zone >...
CTTCTCTCGTCGACATCCCGCGCATTCCGCGCACGGTAAACGTGAGCACACACGCGACTCTCGACCCTAAATCGTATATTCTTCGTTGTTTCGAAGAAGTGCTACTCTTCGTCGTCGTCGTCGTCGTCGCGTTTTCTTCTCCCTCTTCTTCGACCAACGAGACGACGCCTCTGAGTTCGATCGGGACCGCGATTGGATCGTGCGGGAAGTTTCCGAAACTGTTGGTCGTGGTGGTGTTATTTTTGCGCGTCGTCAAAGTCGTCGTCGTCGCGAACATTTTTTTTAGTGGCGAAGAAAGAACACGCTATATATATGTGTGTACTATGTATATATGTACTATATATATGTACTTCGTACACACACTGTGAATGAAGAACACGCTCCTTTTTAAATCACACGTGCACACATCCGTAAACACATAAAATGAAAAAATACGAACCTCCTGCTAGTACCAAAAAAAAACAAAAACCCCTACAACAACTGCGTTGAGCTTGCCTCCGGTGGGACCTTGCCATCTCTGGGCGACGACGCTATCGTCGCGCGAAATCGATTCATAAATAACAGCGTGTGGGTATGGATTGATTGGATCGCGCTTTGTTGAACGTACATAAGTTCACACGTATGGGGGTTGTTTTTTTTTGTTTGTTTTTTGTTACTCGTATTTTGAGGGTAGGGGTTCAAATATTTATTCTCTCTCTCGGTGTGGGTTGTTCACCATCAAATCATATTTTTGCCATTTTAAAGACTGTTTGTAATCGAAACAAGTATGCATGAAGTTACTCGCTCTCTTCTTTTTGAGTTTGAGTTTGAGTCTAGGGGTTCAGTGGGTTCAAATAGTTCAAATATTCTCTCTCGGTGTGGGTTGTTCACCATCAAATCACATATTTTTGCCTTTTTTTTTCTCTCCGGAACCAAAATCCCACACTTTTTTTCCCAACATCACTCACTCAGACAAGTGTTCAAAAACTGTACTTTTGAACTTCTTACTTTCAACTCCAACGGTACTTGGAACCATCTCAACACCGACGACGGTTAACTTAACCATCAACAGTGCTCGAGAGCAGCTGTCATCATCTCAGCGCTAGTGTCAGAAGAAAAAACCTTTTCGTGTGGAATTTTTTTATATAAAATCGACTTTTCCGACGCAGCACACGCATGCGACCCTCGGCGCTGCGGTCGCGCTCGCCGCTGGACCCCACCGCGGAAGAAGAGGAGGAGGAGGAGGAGGAGAATTCTAAAGCTCTGACGAAAGATTTAGTCGCCAGTTTGAGAGATACGGTGCGTGTTTGTGCGTGTGTTTGTGCACCACGGGGGGAAGTTGTTATATTTTTATTCTCTCAAAACTTCGACACACCGGATTTCGTGCGCGCTTTTGGAGAGGATATTTATGATATTAATAACAGCCGCTGACGCCTCTCTCTCTCTCTTTTACGCGTGTGTAATCGCAACTTAACTACAAAACAGGGAGTGTACGACTTCGCGAGCGAGTTTGGGATTTTACCCGTCTCCGGGTCGTCGCCGCCCGGGAGGCAGCGGCAACAACAACAACAACATCACAATAACAATAACAATAACAATAACCACCTCTCCTCTTCGTTCGGGTTCGACATCATCGATGGTGCGTGTGTGTTTTTCGTGTTTCGTGTTTCGTGTTCTTCTTCTTCTTCTTTTCTCTTTTTCCTCTTTCGTGGTCGTCGTCGCTCGATGTCGTTGTTCGGTGGGTTTCGCTACTACTTTCGCGCGCGAGAGTATCGCGTCGTTTCTCTTCGCTGACGTTCCTTTTTCTCTCTCTCTCTCTGTTTCTCTTGTGTGTTTCTGTGTGTTTACGCTTTGGTTTGGGAACAAACAGAACGACAGCGGCCTTTGACGGGTTTAGCCCGCGACGGATCTCCCGCGACGGTGTTTGGAGGCAAGATGGGCGCGAGTCCGCCGATGAGCGCGAGACGGAACGCGAATAATCTCTCCTCGTTGTCGAGGGGTATGAATAATAACAACAGAGTGCGGCCGCCGCTGTTTTCGAACACCGGTGTAGATGTTACCGCGAATGTCGGAGAAGGGGCGAATCAGAACAACATTGGCGCTACGATAAAGCAAGAAGAAAAAGAAAAAGACCCGTACGATGAGAAGGAGGCGAACGAGGCTCGAGACTCGAGCACTAAGTTATTGGCGGAGATTGCTGAATATTTAGAGAGCACGAAAACGGAGGAGGAAATAGAGCGAGAGGAGAGGAGAAAGGAAGCGGCGTCGGGGAGGAAAAGAAAGACGCCGGTGAAAAAGAGCAGCGCTACTGCGAAGAAAGAAGGTGAAGAAAACAACGATGAGAACGCGATGATGATGTCAACGCCTCCGCCGTCGTCGTCGAGGAAAGCTTCCAATGCTGCGGCGACGACGACGCCAAACACAAACGCGACGCCGCTGCAAATCAAAGGCGGGTTGAAATCTTTTGCCATGAAAGTGTGCGAGAAAGTGAAAGAAAGAGGCACGACAACGTACGATGATGTTTCAGACGCGCTTGTGGCGGACGTTTTAGCCGAACGTGAGAAGGAAGGGATTCCTTTATCCCTAGGATCGAATAGAAAGAAAGTAAACAAGAAGAAGGAAGAAAAAGATGGAAATGAGAACGAGGGGATTTTAGAAGGCGACGGATTATCGTCGCCAAAGAGGAGGAACAAAGTTGAAGTAAAAGAGGAAACAAATGATGACGACGATAAAGACGACGATGGCGGGAAGGTGAAGCAGCAGCAGAAGAAGAAGACGCCATCAAAATCGGAAGCAACGACGACGACAACAACAACTCCGCAGGGAACGAAAGAGAAGAAGAAATCGAAACGCGCGAATGAAACCGTCGACGAGAAAAACATTCGACGGAGAGTGTACGACGCACTCAACGTGCTCATTGCCATCAACGTCGTTTCGAGAGATAAGAACGAAGATAAGAAGAAAACAATCACGTGGAGAGGGATCGGGGAAGAGTTTGGCGATGCATCCTTATTCGGCGACCTTGCGGCGCCGCCAAGGGATAAAAGCGAAAAGCAATCACACGATGCAAAACGAGAAGAAGAGGATTTATTAATGAAGAAGAAGCAGAAAGAAGAAAAAGAAGAAGAAAAGATGAAAGAAGAAGAGTTGTCGACTGACGAGCAAGAAGCGATTGAAAAGGAATACAGAGAAACGCGCGAGCGCATTCGGAAGAAAGCGCTGTACCTGTCGGAATTAACTGAACAATTCGACGCTCTGTTGTCGCTGGTCCAACGAAACCAACGGAACGAGATGGAAGCGCAGAAGAAAATGGCGACGGTGAAAAAAGAACCGCCAGCAATAAAAACGGATGCAACGACGAAGAAAGGAGGTGGATCGGCGACGGCAAAGAAAAAGATCGCCACCGAGAGCGCTAAAAAAGGCGAAAAAGAGAACATGGCGATAACAACAACAACTGTCGCAGAAGATGACAACAACGTTCCATCCGCACCAGACGGCATCCAATTGCCATTCATTCTCGTACAAACCGACCAGAAGGCAACGGTAGAGGTGGAAATCAGCGAAGACCAACGCGTGGTACACTTTGATTTCAACGAGTCGCCGTTTCAGGTCTATGACGGCAATTACGTTTTGAAGCACACCGAAGGCATAAAAGAGGGAATGGCGAAAATGAAGAAAGAACGCATGCAACGTCTAGGAGTGAAGAATTACGACGAGAGCATATTTCGATCTCCCGAGGAAGGAGAGGAGGAAGATAAAGAGGAGGCGCATGCGACTATGACGACGCCGAAGAAAGCGAAGAAAACGAAGAAAACGCCGTAAAAAATGAAACGAGTTTTCTGTATATGCGTGAAACAAACGCTTCATGTATAAAACAAATAGCAATTAGTTTAATTGAAGGCACAGCTACGATATACACAAATGCGCATATTATGAACAATAAAAGCTACTTTTAAACAATTGATGATGACTACTCTCTCTCTCTCTCTCTCTCTCTCTCTCTCTCTCTCTCTCTCTCGGTTCTATCACGCCGCCCGATCTATGATTTCCTGAATCTTGTCGTCCGAGTACACCTCGAACTTCGGGCTCTTCAACACCGCGAAATCGACATTCTTCACGTTCACTTTTTCCTCCATCACCGCTTTCAATGTGCTCATCGCCATCGTCTCCGCCTCCTCTAACGTCAAATCTTCCCTGTACTCCTCGTTCAAAGTCGTCTGCGCGCCTTCGCTCCCGCTTCCGATGGCTTTCGCCCGACACCTCGTCTTCGTCCCGCTCGGATCCACGTGGTACAACGTGTACCCGCCAACCTCGTTTCCTTTATCTTCCTCGTCAAATCCGGCGACTAACAGCGCCACTCCGAACGGCCGACTCATGCTCTTTTCCCCTTCCCCGCCGAACGACATCGCCAATCGACACAACGTCTGGCACAAACTCTCCACCGGCATCGGCTCGTTAAACGTAAAATAGTGATTTTGACTTTCCACTCTTCCGTGTTCAACCATGGTCTTCGCGTCCGCGGTTAACCCACTCACGGCTGCCGCGCAGTGCGCGTCAATCTCCATGATCTTATCCATCGAAGATGGTTCCATCAGAGGTGACGTCACTCGCTTCTCCACCGCTAACACGATCCCATATTTCGTTTGTATCGCCAGCGCGGTAGACCCGAGTTTAATCGCCTCGATGGCGTATTCCACTTGGAATAACCTCCCTTCCGGGGAAAACGTGTTCACGCCTCGGTCGTACTCCGAACGCGTTTGGAACATGTTTTTTATGAATCTATTTCGCGAGCGCTGCTGCTACTCTCTCTCTCTCTCTCTCTCTCTCTTTCTCTCTCTCTCTCTCTCTCTCTCTCGGCGTCCTCTTTCGCGCGCTCGCTTTTGAAAATGACGAAGACGAGATCGGCGTTTTCGGGAAAATTCGCCTCAGAAAAAAAAGAGGAGAGCAAATATAAGCGCAGCGCGATACACATATCTTTGCTCTCTCGCTCGTTTTGTCTTTTAAAATCAACGATATCAATAACAATGGGTCCACCAGCGGGAGGAGGTTTCGACACGTCCCAAATCTGGACGTCCTACGGCGGGTGGTTCGCGGACCCGAAACATTGGCGACGAAACACCGCCGTTGGTTTCGGCATCGTTTTCGTCTCCAGCGCGTACGTGTTTAACGTTTCTCGTAAGATGGAACAGCGACCGCAGCAGCCGCACCACAGGATTCCGAGTCAATCGTGGGCACCGGAAGGGACGTTCAAGAAGTGAAGAGAGCGCGTGTATGTATTTTTATAGCGAAAGTGTAGCAGAGGACCGCGCGCGGCGCGTCGACAGCTTTAGAAAAAGAGGAAGGAGATCACCCTAAGAGAGAGGAGAGGTTTTCTTGCCCCCCTCGAGAGGCGAAAGCGCGCGAGGATCCGAATAGCAGAGAGAAGAGAGAGTCGATTTATCATAACGAAACGTTTTAATACTACTGTTATATTATTAGTACGTGTAGCAGATGTAGCAGATATAGAATTATGTACAGTGACGATACTCTTTTCAGAGTCGCTCTTTTTTTTCTCTTCTTCGCGCGATGGTCGGGTCTCGTCAAAATCAATCGTTGAGCGCGGCGACGACCATGTTGTTCACGCCGCAGTTGCCTTTATCTTTGCATATGCGGTAGTAGCCTTCCTCGCCCCAGCCCATGCCCCAGGAATTTTTTATGACCCAGTACGGTTCTTTGTGCAAGCGCACCGGGGCGAAGCCTTCTTCGCCGTAGCCGACGATTAAAACGCCGTGGTCGAGCGCGTCTTTGTTACACAGCCACGGACACGCGACCCCTCCGACGTACGATTGCATCCACGCCGCGTTGATGCCGATAGAGAGCGGTCCGTATTTCACTAAAGCGTGCGCCATGTGCGTCTCGTTTTTACCGACAAAGGTGAAATTGGATATGGTCGCGCCGAGTTTGCCTTCCTTCGCGCGACACGTGTCTTCTTTCATCGCTTTATACGGGTACGATTTTTCCGTGTCTAATCCGCCGTGTTCGACGATGTATTCCATCGCGTTGGACGGTAAACCACCATTACAGCCGCTATCGCACGCGTTCGGTATATCTGGCGCGCATCCAACGTCGCAATCTAAAAGTTGCTGCTCTGATAAGGAGACCAATTTACCAGTTTTGATAAAGTTGGCGCCTTCGATCGCCCCGGTGGTGGAAAACGTCCAGCACGAACCGCACTGACCTTGGTCCTTCACCGGCGTCACCGCGCCTCTCGCTCTCCAATCGTAATACTGCGGCAACTTTTCCAACTCCTCGTCGGAAGGCGCTTCCATTTCGTGCTTCCTCAACAAGTCAGAAGAAGAAGAAGAAGAAGACGATGACGACGACGATGAAGTAGAGAGCAACCCCAAATACCGCTCTCGAAACTCCTCCTCGCTCAAATCGAAAAATTTCGTCACGCCGTGCTTCGCCGAACCGCCGCCTTTGCGATCGTCAATCTCACGCTCAATAGCTCGCTTCCAATTCGCGTGGAAAATCGCCATTCGCTTCTTGTACTCTTTTTTTGTTTTCCTCTCGTATTCTTTCTTTTTCTCTGGAAATTGCACCGAGATGAAGTGATGAAACTTTTCGCGAAGCTCCGTTCCCGATTCGATCGCTTTCAGAGACGTCTTTATTGTCTCTTCCCTCATCGGCATCAAATCCAACGATAACTTTCCCCCCATCGCGAACTCGCGTCCTTCCGCGACGTCGATTTTTGGGAAAAGAAGAAGAACAGTTAAAACCAACGACGTCAAAGTCGTCGAGAGGAGGAGGAAAAAAGTGGTGCAAAACGTACGACGAGTAAAACGCGTCGCCGCATTCATTTTCGCTCTTTTATTCTCTCTCTCTCTCTCTTTCTCGTGATACGTCGTCGTGATACGTCGTGATACGTCGTCGTCTTCTTGTGCGGTCGATTTTTCCTCGATCGCGCGCGCGCGTGTTTGTGTGTGCGGCGTCGTCGCGAGAGCTTCGGGAGATAGAATTATCGAGTACAAGTTGGTTTAGGGTTTTGGTAGGTTTTGAGTCGTTGTGGGACGTTTTTGAAATGTCTACCCGCCCTCACTCTTTTTGTTGCACATACATCCTTTCGTGTCTCACTCTGTGCATCTGCGTTTGTCTGTCTGTTGCACTCTCGTCGCACCGGAAAACGAAGAATTGTTCGCGCAAACGTGGTGGGTTGCTTTTGGCGTTTGCGTGTGTGTGTGTGTTAGTGTGTGTAGAGAGAGAGAGAGAGGGGAATTACTTTTTCCGACCAGCCGAAGGTTTTCGTTGGTTGCGCGCGTGTGTAAGTGTCCTCCTATAATTGAGAAAAGGATATGAGGAGTTTGGCGTCGTCGTCGCCTTCGTCGACGGCCGAGAGCGTCGTCGACGACAAAAACGTCGACGAGAAGAATAGTATTTATCCAAGAATGCGACGACGACATTCCCGCGCGGGGACGACGAATTTGAGGCGAGGGACCACCCTCGTTGGCCGATTCATTTTTGCGTTTGCTTTGGTGTGTGCGATGATGCTGAATTCGCCGCCGCCGCGTCGCGGCTCGACCGCGAAGGGAGGAACGATGATGCGAACGAGAGCGAGCGGATTCTTGATATACGCGGACGCGGCTTCGGCGTGCGTGTGTAAAAGTGGAACGTGCGATTGGGACGACTTGGTGCCGGAAAACGCGGCGGCTGGGGATACTTGCGATATCGAGCCGGTGAACGGCGTGATTAACGCGAATATCCTGTGCGAAGATTCAGACACGAACGCGAATGGCGTGCAGCCGACTATGTTCAGATTGCAAGGCCGAACTTTTACTACGTTTGCAGGGAATATTTTTTTATACAAGTGTTCGACGTTGACGGAATTCTACATGACGGACGGTTCGGGTTATTCAATCACGGGAAAGATTGAGATGACTCAAAACGACGCTCTCACAAGAGTTGAGTTTTATAATCTGGAAAGCGTGACGGGATCTTTTGATCTGTCTACTAATGCAATCATAGAAAGCCTCGTTTTGGAGAATCTTCAAAGGGTGAGCCAGTACATGAGAATAAATGATAACGGCGGCATGGGCGGAGGTATATCGGATTGGAGAACGTGGAATCTAGGACAAGTCGGCGCAAATGGGCCGGAGACTTTCTATTTCGACACCAATTCCGATACGTACGTCACTTCAAATAATAACGCGTGGAGCCTCTCGAATACCTCATTCGCATATACATCCGGCGTTCCTGGTGTTGCGCTTGAGATGTCCGGGAATACTTTCGGAAGTTCGTGGACAGAGATAAGTTTCTCCTCTCTGAGTAACGTCAGAGGTGACTTGAAAATCCAAAATAATTACTTTTTGGACCGGATCGGGTTGACATCTTTGCTAGCGGTTTGGGGCGAAATGCTTATCGAAGGCAACTCGCGGTCCGATTCGGAGGAGTGGTCGTCTTTGTGGAGTTTCTGTAAATATTCCGACAATATATTTGGAGATACCGCCGGGGTAAAATCAGTTTTGCTAGACGCGTACGTTCCTACCCTCACGTATTACTCAGAAACGAACATGATTCAATATGTCGATTTTGTTTGGACGCCTATTAATCAAGTGGTCGCTTCGTTCCAGAATTCGTCGCGAGTCGACGCCACTCAGGCCTCGTCCTGCTATTATGGCAATGTCTTCCACCGCTCAACCACGTGCGCTTCGCACGCGAGCTGCGGATACTCGCACTTGATGGAGCAGGAGACATTTTGTGGGTCATCTTATGATTGGGATAGTAATTCTTACGGTTACGAGTGTAAGCCATGCGTCGAATGCGTTAAACAAAATCAAGATGGATTTTCTCAGGTTACCGATGTGTCGAATCCGGGAATGGATTTTTATCCCATCGACGGTTCTTGTCCGGGGAAGTGCGTATACGTTCCGCCATCGCCACCGCCAGCTGAAAGTCCTCCTCCCTACGATTCTATCACGAATGATAACTTTCTATCCGCGATTTTAGCGTGTTTGCAGATGGGTGGAGTAAATGGAAATTGCGAATTAAGTGGTTACGGGCCAATGTCAGAATGGGACGTCAGCGCGGTGACAGATATGTCGTTCGCTTTCTATGGACAACTCTCCTTTAATGCTGATCTTAAGGATTGGGATACTTCGTCCGTGACGAATATGGAAAGTATGTTTTATAATGCTTATGCGTTCACGGGTTTACTCTATACGTGGGACGTATCTAAAGTTAGAAATATGAAGAGTATGTTTGAAGGCGCCAGTGCATTCAATTCGCGTCTGAAGGACTGGGATGTGTCAAGCGTGACGGATATGAGCAGCATGTTCAGGCGCGCCACTTCCTTTAATCAAGATTTGCGAGGATGGTCGACAGGGAACGTGTTGTACATGAATCGCACTTTCGACAGGGCAACATCGTTTGGAACCTATTTCGAAATTTATCGATTTGATGGGGATCCAAATGTAATGTGGGACACGTCGAATGTGCTTGATATGTCGTACATGTTCAATGACGCCACGAGCCTAACCTCCGTCCCATTCTACTGGAATGTTTCTAGCGTCACGTCAATGCAACGCATGTTTTCAGGGGCGGATAGTTTCAGGCCTGAAGCTTTTACGGATTGGGATACTTCGAGCGTATTGGATTTTTCGTACATATTCGCTATGGCAGATCCATACACCAGCCCTTACTGGGGTCTTGAAGGATCTTGGGCGGGACAAGATCGTATGCATAACGTGCATGCTTGGGACGTTTCTTCCGCGACGACACTGGAGGGAATGTTTTATAACGATCCATTCATGAACGAGGATGTATCCGGCAACCAATTCGCGTCTTGGACGGTATCGAACGTTCAAAATATGGACTACGTGTTTTACGGTTGCTCAAAATTTGTAGGAACAACTTCAGGCATCGATGCGTGGGACACGTCTCAGGTGACGAGCATGAGGAATATGTTTCGCGACGCGGTGAGTTTCGAGGGTAACTTGAAATCTTGGGACGTTTCGAAAGTCACAGATATGGACTCCATGTTTCGAAACGCGACGACGTACAACGAAGATATCATGGCCTGGGACGTCTCTTCCGTAACTCGGATGGTTTTCATGTTTCAAGATGCGATTTCGTTTGAATACAACATTGGGAGGTATTGGAATGTCAATACTCTTACGGATTTCACCGCCGACGGTCGTACGTATCTCGATGATCCAACGTACATGATGTTTGACGGAGCGACGATGTTTAACTTGATGTTTATGTGTGAAACTGTTAACACGACTGTTCCCATCGATTTTTACGGTCAAACGATAGATTGGGACTTTACTTACACAGATCTCACAACGTGCACGTATACAGCGGCCTACTCGCCTCCTATGCCGCCATCGCCTCCACCTCCATTACCACCTCCGTCGCCGCCGCCGTCGCCGCCTCCTCCACCACCACCATCGCCGCCGCCGGCTTCACCGTCACCGCCGCCGCCGCCATCACCTCCACCGTCGCCGCCTTCGCCACCACCGTCGCCACCGCCGTCGCCACCGCCGTCGCCACCACCGTCGCCACCGCCATCGCCACCATCGCCACCTCCACCACCGTCTTGCG
>Ga0181598_1005201_pt1 | contig 10519 bp, 8 predicted proteins | sample 041ome_4_FD_153295 | JGI IMG/M metagenome (GOLD analysis project Ga0181598, IMG submission 153295) | Coastal salt marsh microbial communities from the Groves Creek Marsh, Skidaway Island, Georgia - 041404US metaG (spades assembly) | ecosystem: Environmental > Aquatic > Marine > Intertidal zone >...
ATTTACTTGGTGTAGGAATGATATTTCTCCCAAAAAGAGACTTTGGCGCTCAAGAAAAGTGTAGAGCTATAGTCGAATACGAAATCATCAAAGCAGGTATGAGTTTGTATGGATGGAGGCAAGTTCCGGTAAATACAGAAATTATTGGTGAAAAGGCAAACTACACAAAACCCGAAATTGAACAGATTATTTTTGCCCCAAAAGACTCTCATGAGAATATTGAAAAAAGGCTCTATTTAACAAGAAGAAGAATTGAAAATAAAATCAAAGCTTTAAGCATTAATGATTTTTACATATGTTCCTTGTCAACTGAGACAATCGTCTATAAGGGGATGTTTTTGGCTGAACAGCTATCTGAGTTTTATCCCGACCTGTTAGATTCAGACTTCAAATCTAAATTTGCTATCTACCACCAACGATATTCTACAAACACTTTTCCGACTTGGTCTTTAGCGCAGCCCTTTAGAGTGTTAGCGCATAATGGAGAAATTAACACCCTCAAAGGTAACATTAATTGGATGAGTGCCCATGAGCCGAGAATCACTCATCCTTTTTTCAATGAAAGAATTAATGATCTAAAGCCGATTTTAGACTCTGACGCCTCTGATTCAGCCTCTTTAGACGCTGCTTTTGAATTGTTAGTTCAAACAGATCGTGATTTACCTATGGCTAAATCAATGATTATTCCAGAGGCATGGTCTAATCGTCCTGAAATTTCTGAAGAGTTAAAGAATATGTACGCTTATTGTAATGCTGTTATTGAACCATGGGATGGTCCTGCTGCTGTTTGTGGAAATTTTGGAGATTGGATAATTTCTGGAATGGATAGAAATGGACTAAGACCACTTAGATATATTTTAACAAATGACGGTTTACTAATATCGGGTTCAGAAGTTGGTATGATTAACATTGAAGAAAAAGATATATTGAAAAAGGGTCGCGTTGGCCCAGGTGAGTTGGTAGCCATTAATTATAAAGAGAAAAAATTTTACCAGAGCGAAGAACTTAAAAATATTCTAAGTAATCGTCAAGATTTCTCAAATTGGAATAAAAAAACAGTCCAACTAGACTCGATTCTAGCATCACAAGAAATTGAACAACCCAATATACAAAAAGAGTCTTTTTTTTATCAACAAGCAAAATCATTTAATCTTTCCATAGAAATACTTGATTTAATTTTAGATCCAATGGTAAATACAGGCCAAGAAGCAATTGGTTCTATGGGGGATGATGCCCCGTTGAGCGTTCTTACAGAAAGATATCGAGGCCTTCACAGTTTTTTCAAACAAAATTTTAGTCAAGTAACCAACCCTCCAATTGATAGTCTGAGAGAGCAGGTTGTAATGAGTTTAAAGACTCGTCTTGGAAATTTAGGCAACATCGTCGAGGAAAGTTCAGAACAATGTAATTTAGTTCTTCTTGAAAGTCCTGTTCTTCTTAACCACGAACTTTCAACTCTTAAAGTTCATCTAAATCAACTTACTACTGAAATTGATTGTACCTATGATATCAATTCCAAAACAGATTTTCTAAATGAAATTCAACGAGTTTGTGCTGAGGCTGAGCAGGCAGTAAGGTCCGGATCACAACACTTAATAATTACTGATAAAAATATTTCAAAAGACAGAATAGCTTTACCAATGATTTTGGCGACAAGTGCTGTACATAGTTATTTAGTTAAAAACAATCTTAGAACTTTTACATCATTGAATGTTTCTTCTCTTGAATGCCTCGATGTTCATTACTTTGCAGTTTTGATTGGATTGGGCGCAACAACTGTTAACGCATCTTTAATTGAAAATTTAGTGAGTGACAGACTTAACAAGAACATTTATCAAAATATTTCTTATTCGACTCTTTTAAAAAATTATAAAAAAGCAATTGAGAAGGGTCTACGAAAAATTATAAGTAAAATGGGAATTTCAATCATTAGCTCATACCGTGGAGGTAAGAATTTTGAAATTATTGGCTTAAGTAGAAGTATGGTCGAGAGCTTTTTCCCCGGAATGTCTTCTAGAATATCAGGGATTGGCCTCGATGGATTAGAAAAAAGAGTTCGACGACAACACCAATTAGCTTTCCAATCAGACACTGTGGTATTAGATATTGGAGGCGAATTTAGATTTCGATCAAATAATGAATTGCATGCTTACGAAGGGGCTTCCATTCACATGTTGCAAGAAGCAGTGACTAGAGACTCTTATAATTTATATAAAAATTACGCCAAAAGAATTTATAATATGAAACCAATTCATATTCGAGACCTTCTTCAATTTAATGAGTCTCAAAATCCACTTAAATTAGATCATGTCCAGAGTATTTCAGAAATTAGAAAAAGCTTTGTTTCTCCAGGTATTTCTCTAGGTGCCTTGAGTCCAGAGGCGCATGAGACACTTGCTATTGCGATGAATAGAATTGGATCTAAATCAGATAGTGGCGAAGGAGGAGAAGACTCCGAAAGATACAAAAAATTAGAAAATGGAGATAATCCCAGCTCATCTATAAAGCAAGTAGCTAGCGGAAGGTTTGGAGTTACGGCAGAGTACTTAAATAATTGTACCGAGATAGAGATTAAAATTGCTCAAGGAGCTAAACCTGGAGAGGGGGGACAACTACCAGGATTTAAAGTAACTGATCTTATTGCGAGGCTCCGCCATAGCACAAAAGGTGTTACGCTTATAAGCCCACCTCCACATCATGATATTTACTCAATTGAAGATTTAGCCCAGCTTATTTACGACTTAAAGCAAATTAACCCTATCGCAAAAGTATGTGTTAAGTTAGTGGCTCAATCTGGTATAGGAACAGTTGCGGCAGGTGTAGCAAAAGCAAAGGCAGACGTAATTCTAGTTTCTGGTCATTCTGGGGGAACCGGAGCAAGCCCACAATCGAGTATTAAATATGCTGGTTTACCTTGGGAATTGGGTATTAGTGAAGTTCATCAAATCCTCTCTCTAAACGGATTACGGGATAAGGTTATTTTAAGAACTGATGGAGGAATTAAAACAGGCAGAGATATTGTCAAAGCTGCCATATTAGGTGCAGAAGAATATGGCATCGGAACAGCATCCTTAGTTGCTATGGGCTGCATTATGGTTCGTCAATGTCATTCTAATACTTGCCCCGTAGGTGTTTGTACGCAAGACGAAAAACTTAGAGAAAAATTTGGAGGCACTCCAGAAAAAGTTATTAACCTTTTTTCATTTATTGCTGAGGAAGTAAGAGAAATTTTAGCTTCTTTAGGGTTTTCTTCTTTGAAAGATGTAATTGGTAAAACCGAATTATTATTTCAAACACATTATGGTTCCAGTGATTTAGATAATTTGGACCTCAACCCTATCCTGACAAAGATTGATGATGGTAAAGTTTATGATTATCACTCTGAAAAATTTAGGAATGAAGTTCCCAAAACTCTCGATGATTTATTTGAAAAAGATGGTAAAGAATTTATTCAATCGGGTCAAAAAATTGAATTAACTTATAATATCCAAAATACTCTTAGATCTATAGGTACAAAAATTTCCTCTTTTATAACTAGAAATTATGGAATGAATATTTTATCTGATGATCATGTCACTTTAAAGCTAAGAGGTTCTGCAGGACAGTCTTTAGGTGCTTTTGCTGTTAAGGGGCTTACCTTAAGAGTTTTTGGCGACGCAAATGATTATGTCGGCAAAGGCTTATCTGGTGGAAAAATTATTGTCCAACCCAGAAGTTCATTTAGCCAACCAAGTCACGAAAATGTTATTATCGGAAATGTAACTCTATATGGAGCAACAGCAGGCACACTCTATGCTGCTGGCCAAGCAGGTGATAGATTTTGTGTCAGAAACTCTGGAGCACTAGCTGTAGTTGAAGGTTGCGGCGCTAATGGATGTGAGTACATGACTGGTGGTAGTGCTATCATTTTAGGTAACATAGGAGATAATTTTGGCGCCGGTATGACTGGAGGTTCAGCCTTTATATACTCTAACCAAAAAAACTTACCAGAAATGCTGAATAAAGAAAATGTAGATACATACCAAGTTGTTGACAATAACTGGAAAGATTTTCTATTCAAAGTTTTAGTTGATTTTAATAAACAAACCAAATCTAAGCGTGGGGCTTTTATAATTGAAAATTTTAATCAAGAAATATCAAACTTCGTTCATGTTGTGCCTGATGAAGTTGTTGACAAGCTTAGCTTCCCAGTTACCTCAGAACATAAGATTGCTTAAATAAACTTGGTTATGGTTTTCAAGCTATAATTATCGGACATGCTATGATCAGCCCCCTTAATTGTAATATTTAGTAGAAGCGGAAAGTTCTTTTTTTTTAAAAATTTATCATTGTAGTTATAAGGTATCGTGTGATCATTTCCCCCATGAAAAAAAATTGTTTCACCTTTAAAAATTTTATTTATCTTCCTGATAAGGTATTTACGACTATTTGAAAATAAATTAAGTGAATATTCATAATAAAAGTCATCACTTACTTTTTTCCTAACAATTTTATTTGATTTAATGCATTTTTTATTTTTATCAGTTAATTCTTTCCATAATAGGTCAACAGTAAAGTCTGGAGCCGGAGCTATTCCAATAAGTTTTTTAATTTTATTTGGATTTTTTAGTGAAAATAACATAGCCACCCATCCACCCATGCTACTTCCAATAAGAATGGGATTGGATATTTTTAAAAATTTTATTAATTTATTTAAATCTTCATACCAATCACCAATACCATAATCTGTAAAATTTCCGCTGGATTTTCCATGTCCTCTAAAATCAAAGCATAAATATGAATAATTTTTTTCTTTACAGTATTTGTTGAAATAAACTGATTTTTTACCGTTCATATCCGACTTAAGACCATGAATAAAAATTACAGTTTTTTCTCTTCTTTTATAATATCTATAAGCTATTTTGTTGTTGTTTACGCATAGGAACTCATGTTTTGACACAATCTAAATCTATAAAAAAAATCAATTGTCTTCAAATTATTCCTAATCTTGGATTTGGAGGAGTAGAGACTGGTGTTAAGAATTTACATAGATATATAAACGCATCAAGTAATAACTCAATAATAATATGTCAAAAAATATACGATAGAACATATAAAAATGATGAAAAAGTGATTGAATTACATTTATCATTTAAAAATCCTTTTAATTTTCTGAGAATAAAAAAAATATTAAATGAAACCATAAAAAAATTTAATATAAACACAATACACATCTCATCGAGAGCACCAGCATTCTTTTATGCAAGTCACTTAAAAAAAAATTTTGATATTAAACTAGTTACAAGTATTCATAATCCATTTGAGAATAAAAACTTTTTTAAGAATCTTTATAATAAATCGTTGCTTAAAGGTGATGCTATTATTTGTAACTCATACTATGTAAAAAATTATATCGAAAAAAACTATTGCTATTCTAAAAAAATATTTCCTATAGTAAGGGGTATAGACATTTCATATTTTAAGGATACAAAAAAAAAGATCATTAAAAATTTAGAGAATTATACCTTATTTAATCCGTCAAGAGTTACTAGATGGAAGGGTCATTTAAATTTGTTAAAACAGTTCCTTCATTTTGATGAAAAGTTAAAAAATAAAATTACAATTAAACTTATATCTAATCACTCAAGTAAATATGAAATAGAACTAGATAATTTTATAAAAAACAATTTATTAACCTCCAAGGTAATTTTTGAAAAGCCAACAAATGAAATAAAAGAACTCTATTTGAGTGCAGATATTGTTATTAATTCCTCAATTAATCCAGAAGGCTTTGGCAGAACCATATCTGAGTCATTAGCTTTAAATATTCCTGTAGTTGGTCCTAATCAGGGTGGGGTAAAAGAACAGTTAGAGATATTTGATATAAATTTAATGTATGATGTTTATTCTTCTGCCTCTTTGCAAAAAGCCTTGATGTATGTAATTGATAATTATTTTGAAATTTCATCCAAATCTAGAGATTTTGTTATAAATAACTTTTCTTTAGAAAAAATGGCTAAAGAAACGTTAAAGGTTTATGAAATATAAAAGTATCTTAGTTATAAAACATGGTTCGATAGGTGATTTTGTTATGGCCTTTAGGGCTATGCAATCCATCAGAGAACACTTTCCAAATAGTCATTTAAGTTTAGTCACAACTAATTTGATTAATAAACTATTTAGTCAAATACCCTTTTTTGATCAAATAATTATTGATGAGAGGAAGAGTTTTTTTGATGCTTTTAGATTCACCAATTATTTAAAAGAAATAAATATTGATCTTGTGATTGATTTGCAGAATTCAAAAAGAACTCAATTTTATCATTTTATTACGCGTATTTTTCACTCTAAAATTATCATCAATAGTTCGAGAAAATTTTCTCAATTAAGATACACTACCCCAGATCATGGAACTGAACATGTTATTGAAGGTTTAAATAATCAATTAAAATTATTACATATAAGACCTTCATTAAATTCTGATATTGATTGGCTTAGAAAAAAAGACTTTGTTAATCCAATAAATAAAAAATTTGTTCTACTTATTCCTGGTACATCTAAAAATGGTTCAAAAAAACAATGGCCTTCAGAAAGTTTTGCAAAATTAAGTAAACTTATAAATGGTTTAGATTTAGATGTTATTATCTCGGGAACCCGTAATGATAGTAAAATAATCGAAGAAATAATTAGTCAAGCCCCTAGAGTTATTAATCTTGAGCAATATTCTGATTTCCCAAATTTTATTAATTTATGTGATAATGCTTCAATTATTATTTCAGTAGATACTGGGCCAGCTCATATTGCTGCTTATTCAAATACACCTTTGATATGGATTGTAAAAAAAAGTTCTTATAGTATTACCAATAAGCCATATTCAAAAAATACCTATACTATTGAGGCAGAGGATATGTGTTCAGTGACTGTCGAAGATATTTTTAAAAAGATACTAAAATTGATTTAGACAAGAGATAATTTCGCTATTTAGTTTTTTTCCACTAGTGCTTTTTATTTGTATTGAATTTTTATTTTCATAAGGTTTGAATTCTTTCATGATAAATTCAGGTTTATTTTGACTATCATAAATAATTATAGTTTTTTTATTTAATAACCCGCAAATGTGCGAACATCCACTTTCTGCAGTGATAATCACATTGCTTTGATTAATTAAATTTATCCATTCATCAAAAGAAGGCATTATAAAGCATTGTAATTTAAAATTTTTAATGATCTCATCAATCAAGACTCTCAAATTATTACTTATATATAAATCAGTTGTAATTGAAATTTTTGAATTATTTTTCAAAAGAATTCCTATTAAATCAGTAAAATTTTTATTTTCATATTCAGATTTAAACCATCTATCAGATAAATGAATTAAATAATCAAATCTTGATAAATTCTTTAATTTTAATTTTACCCTTTTAGGTTTTTCTGAATCATATAATTCCTCAGATATGAGCATACTATCCATGAATTCTGTTTGGTGACGTAATTCATTTAAATTATTTCTCTCATAAAAATAAATTTTATGAAAAAAAATTTTAAGAAAAATATTTTGCATTCTTCTATTTTTTTTTTTCTTATATCTTGATTGAAATGATAAGTGAATTTTATTTTTAGATTTTAGAAATAATTTATAAAATTTATTTTTTAATGGGGCAAAATTGATAATTAAGTCGAAGTTGTTTTGATTAATTTCTTTTAATGTTTCTAAGTTATTTTTTGAAACTATCAAATTATCAAAAAAATCAAATTTTTTCACTAATTCTGCTGAAATTGGTGAGATTACCAGTGTTATCTTTGAGTTTTTATAAGTCTTTTTTAATTTATTAATTATAGGTAAGGTTAGGATAGCATCTCCTAGTCTATCATCTCTAATTATGCATATTTTTTTAAAAGACTTCATTTTGTATTTTTTTATTTATAATTAAGAAAATAAACATTATCAATTCTTCAATGCATAAATCATACGTCGAATTAGATCAATAGTATATTGATTATCCCCACTATATATTTTGGATAAACCTTTTAACAAAAATAATTTTTTTCGTGGAAAAAGAGATTTACATAAAATTAATAATTTTATTAGTGCTTCTGAAGTGAGGGTTATCTTAGATGATGGCGAACAACTAGGTGTAATGTCAAAAATAGAAGCTATTGATATAGCTAAGGGTAGAGGACTAGACTTAGTAGAAATAGCACCAAATAATAAACCTCCAGTTTGTAAAATAGTCGATTATGGAAAATTTAAGTATCAAGAACAAAAAAAGAAGAATGAAGCTAAGAAAAAACAGAAAGTTATCGAAACAAAGGAATTAAAAATAAGACCTGGCACGGGAGAGCACGATTATCAAGTAAAAATTAAAAATGCTCAAAAATTTTTAAAGGAAGGCAATCGAGTTAAATTTAGTCTTCGTTTTAAGGGTAGGGAGATGGAACATTCAAATTTAGGTATAAATATGCTCAAAAGAGTAAAGAACGATCTTGGAGAACTCATTAGGGTAGAGATGGAGCCAAAAATTGAAGGAAGACAAGCCTTCCTTGTTGTTGCGCCAAAATAGAATTAATGCTATAAAACTGGCCTGATTGGTTGAAGAGGCTGAAGGGTATGCCTCAAGACTGCAAAAAATAATTATCTTACTTAAGGAGATCAAATGCCCAAACTAAAAACTAAAAGTAGCGTAAAGAAACGCTTTAAAATTTCTTCTACCGGAAAACTCGTTGTGGGTAATGTGGGCAAAAGACATGGTATGTCTAAGCGCACTAACTCATTTATCAGAAGCTCTAAGGGAACTAGAGTCTTATCAAAATCGGCATCTATTATAGTTGAATCCATGATGCCTTATGGAAAATAGGTAGGAGAAAAAAATGCCAAGAGTTAAAAGAGGTGTAACAGCCAGAGCTAAACATAAAAAAGTTTTTGAATTTACCAAAGGTCATCGTGGACGTAGAAAAAATGTTTATCGTGTCGCTACGCAAAGTATGGACAAAGCTCTACAGTATGCATATCGTGATCGAAGGAACAAAAAAAGAGATTTTCGTGGTTTGTGGATACAAAGAATTAACGCGGGTGTCCGTGAACACGGTTTAACTTATGCAAAATTCATTGACGGTTTAAAAAAAGCAAATATTGAGATTAATAGAAAAATACTTTCTGAAATTGCTTTTCATGAACCTACACAATTTAAATCAATAGTCGAAAAAGCTAAATCAACTTTAGCAAGCTAAATTAAACAATGGACATTAATCAAGTCCTAAAAGATGCTTCTAAAGAATTAGAACTTGTAAATTCGCAAGAAGATATACAGAACTTAAAAGTATCCTATCTAGGTAAAAAAGGAAAAATAACTGAGCTTCTTAAGTCTTTAAAGGATTTGTCTTTAGAGGAAAAGAAAACGATAGGAGCTCAAATAAACTCATTAAGAGACAATGTCGATTGTCTTATTAAAGAGAAATTGTTTGAAATTAAAAATAATGAGATTAATTCCAAACTGCTTAATGAGTCAATTGATATTACTTTTCCTCCACCGACAAATTTAGAATCAAAAGTTCACCCAATTTCAAAAACATTTGACGAAGTAATAAATATTTTTGGGTCAATGGGATATGCGGTTGCGGAGGGACCTGACATAGAGACCGACTTTTATAATTTTTCTTCTTTAAATATTCCACAAGATCATCCTGCAAGAGAAATGCAGGATACATTTTACATAGAGGACAAAGATGAAGAAAATAAACCATTTGTTTTAAGAACGCACACTAGTCCTGTTCAAATAAGAACAATGCTAAGTCAGGAACCTCCAATTAAAATTATAGCTCCTGGGAGAACCTATCGTTGTGACTCAGATGCCACTCACTCCCCAATGTTTCATCAAGTGGAAGGATTATTCATAAATGAAAATGCGAATATGAGTGATTTAAAAGGAACTTTGATTGAGTTTTGTAAGCAATTTTTTGAAGTTCAAGATTTAAATGTTCGCTTTAGACCAAGCTATTTTCCTTTTACCGAACCCTCTGCTGAAATGGACATAGCCTACCATGTTAAAAATAATACTTTGCATATCGGAGAAGGTGATAAGTGGTTAGAGATATTAGGATGTGGAATGGTCAACCCTATTGTTTTAGAAAATTGTAAAATTGATAGTTCAAAATATCAAGGTTTTGCTTTCGGTATGGGTCTGGATCGAATTACCATGCTCAAACATGGTCTAACTGATATTAGGGCCTTCTTTAATGCCAATCTTAATTGGATAAACCAAAATGGTTTTGGATTAGGAGATTATTAATGAAATTTAGCTACTCATGGTTATGCGATCATTTAGATACCAAGTTATCTCCATTGGAAATTGCCGATACTCTTACAAATATAGGTTTGGAGTTGGAGGGCTTAACTGATTACAGTTCTTATGCTCAATTCGTTGTCGCAACAATAGTTGATTTTAAAAAACATCCAAATGCCGATCGATTAAATATTTGCACTGTTGATAATGGAGAAAAAACTTTTCAAGTAATTTGCGGAGCTCCAAATGTCAAGAAAGGA
>Ga0181598_1005211_pt1 | contig 10503 bp, 16 predicted proteins | sample 041ome_4_FD_153295 | JGI IMG/M metagenome (GOLD analysis project Ga0181598, IMG submission 153295) | Coastal salt marsh microbial communities from the Groves Creek Marsh, Skidaway Island, Georgia - 041404US metaG (spades assembly) | ecosystem: Environmental > Aquatic > Marine > Intertidal zone >...
GTATTGTCAGGAAGAATGTTTACTAACGATTTATCTATATAGTCATTCCAATCATCCCCAGACAGGTCAGCTATATCATCATACAAACTTGTGTAGCCTTCTGCCGAGCCATCACGGGAATCTAGGATTGCTTGAATCTGCTCATCAGTTCCTCCCTTTTCACGGAGATTAGTAACTAGCTGGTTGTGAGCATTAAAGGTTTTAATTCCGTCTCGAAGTTTTTTTATCTCCGATGGTGGTAGTTGGTATTTGTTATTAGTAAATTTACCTACCTGATCCATAACCATTGAGCCCATCAGACCCTTGAGCATACGCAGATCCATGTTATCTACGGACTGCCCAATCCAACTACCCATAGCTTCTTCAACGCCCATAGCCTTGAAAAATTCTCTAAACTCTTCTTCCCCCCAACCTTCTGTTTCTTTCTTAAAATTAGCGTTATAATTATTAGTAAAATTAGGAACCCAAGCTCGATTCCCAAAGAACCCGTCTCTTAAGTCAGTCCAAAAGTCATTCGGAGCTACTACGTCCTCACGCATACCAGAAAGGACTGCTTTGTTTCCATTGTATTTTACTGCCATTTTATCCTTCCTCCGCTTGAGGTCGCATTGCTTGTTGTTCCAGATCCGCTAGCGTGATGTCGGTTTCAATCATGTAGATCTTTCCTCCAGCTTGCGGATTTTCATGAATGTATTGGAGAACTTGACCGATAGTACCAGAAGGAAAGTAGGCTTTTTCGGTAACTGTGTTACTGCTATTGAAGTTGTAAGTTCCAACGCTCACTCCATCAAGATACCATTCAATTTGAACATCACCTTTATAGGTAATCTGAAACTCGGAGTGTGTGCGAATTCCTCGATAAAAACGGGGTGGTAGTGCAACAGGTCTGGCCCAAAGAATTTCAAAGTCTACTGCAGTTGAACCAGAACTGTGGATGTGTGGAATGTATCCGTAAGCTAGCGCATTGAAATAGGCCCGAATGGTTTCCGTATCATTTGCAGGAGTATAGGTCACTGGGCTAGCTTCCTGCGTCTGTGCTACTCCATCCAGATAGACACTGAGGGTTCCTGAGTTGACCCCATCTCCTCGAACTCCAATATCATAATAGTGAAACAGTTGCTGCTGGTTAAAGTTCTCAATCGGTACTGTTTCAAAGTTTTCATTTTGCAGCAAAGACTGATAACTGGTTCCGCCTTGCGTTGAAGGAACTACTTCGATGTGTGGCACATAGCCATTGACAGACACAGGAAACGTGATTCGTCTACCTCGAAACGTGCTATGATTTGGCAAAGTAAATCGTTCCATGTTTGTAACCGAATTCCCATCAATGCTAATTTTTAGCGTAGGCTGGTTAGCGTACTCAACCCGTACTGCCTGATAGACTAGACGATTCATGAGAAGCGACTCAATAACTCAGTACGAAAATCAGCATAGGTCGTTTTGCTATTTAGCACTTCCAGAATAATATCAATCTGGTTCTGCAGAATATCGGTGTTGTCATGCACCACTTGCAGGGCATCTCGCAGAATCGGATCTTCACTAATCATGTGCTGCTCAAAGTTAGCATTTCTTTGAAGTATTGCCATTAGTCACTCACTAGTTCGTATTCGGTATCAATCCAATCTACTTTTCCATTCCAATTTACTAGTTCTACAGACCAGACATCCGCAATAGGCAAGCCGTAGGTGCTGCCGTTGACGGACGCAGGAAGATAAATTTTGGCAGGTTGATTACTGGAGGTGGCGCTATAGTCAATGGAAACCGTCTTACCCGTGCTATTGTTGTCGCTAAAAATAGGTGAGCCGTCTAAATAGATTTGTACTTTTCCTGATCCGGTTCCGTTTAGCACAACCGACTTGACTAGTTTTAGCGTTCCAAATGCACCACCATCAAAGTCTCTTGTTTTGTACGTCCAGTTGTTGTACCCATCCCCTTCTGCCACCGAACCCTTGCGAGTCATCAAGCGATTGTCTCTAGGGTTGTAGACAAAAACCGGAATTTCTGAGTTGGTGTTGTCTACCCCGTCTTCTCGCAAATTGACTCTTGTAATCGGAAAACCAGGGAGATTAAAATCTACAGCAAAGCCTTGCTCATCGACTCCAAGCACATAATAGATTCCATCTTTCTGTCCTGCATGGAGTCCGGTTCCAGGCAATTCTGTGTTTGTATCGGAGTAGTCGTAGATAGATCGCTTCTGATTTTCGCTAAAGCCGAAGTTGTTAAATCTTCCTCTTGTCAGGTTGGTAACCTGTCTACCATCGTAGAAACAAATTCCTGTTGAAGACACCCAGACCAGATAGTTATTAACTAGCGTGATTGTTCGATGGTTTCCTTCGGGTAGCCCTTCGGTTGTTGCTAGCTTGGTCTTTCGCATTTGATCGTAGCGTGACCCTGCAACTCGAAAGGTTCCATTTTCTGTCCAAACTACTAGTTCACCTGGATAAGTATGCAGTCCGGTAATCTCAGAATTGAACTGCACATAGCCTGTGGAAAACCATTGAGTCGGATCGTTGTACTCGCTAACAAACAAGTACGAACCCTTCTTGTTGGTACTTCCTGAGTTAGTATACGAAGACGCATCAGTAAACTCTGTGCCGACTGCAAAGAAGAAGTTGTTGGACTCTTTAAAAAACTTACAGTATTTCGGTGCGGATACAGAGTTTGAGCTACTGCTCAAGCCTTCACTCAGTAAGTCTGAAGAAAACAGATCCAGAAAATCTGAAGTGCCTTGCACTGTCTGAGCTACATCATCTCCGGTTCCATCGTGGTCAGCATCAATGTTGTCGTATGCCGTGTCGTGCAACAGGTCATAACACTTGACTATAGCGTAAGTATCGTCAAGCAACGTACTGGTACTTGCACCATCCAAAAAGGATTCTTCCAACCAGATGTCAATCGCATACATGCGAGAATCCCCATTGGTGATCGTTGCCAGTTGTAGCGTCAAGCTAGTCGTTCCTGTGAACGCATAGCCGATTGTGTTGCTTCTAGCGGCAAGTGATGTGTCCACTGTGCTGCTGCTATTCGTAGCAGACGTTAGCGTAGTTTGCTGGTAACACCACCACTTGAGCCGATAATCCTTGCTGGCGAGAAGATTGGAGATCGTGACCGTGTTATTGGAACTGTTGAAGCTGATGCTAATATCAGCAGTGTAGTCTCCACCGAAGATGTTATCTGCGCTACCAGAGACATTCAGCCGACTCGGACGTATGTAGCCTAGTCCAGTAACTCCGTCATTGTCTTTACGATACAGACGGTACGCATCAGGATTTGTCTGTTGATCGGTAGGAGCAGTGATGTCGAAGTTCATACGTTGCGGAGTATGCAAAGCATTGGTAGCCGAGATCGTGTCTACCGTGTAACTGCCGCTATTTGCTAGAGTTGCTCGAACATCGTTGGTGGATAGCGTAGGCAAACCATTAGACTCTCTAACGGATTTTAGGAAGTATCCGTAGGCAGACGCTCCGTCTGGGCCTGAGAAAGCTCGCCCGTTATCCAGCCAACTGTCTCCTCTGGATTCATCATTGATGACTGTTGGTGTTCCTGATGCAGTATTGGGCTGATAGATCTCTACTCTAGCATCATCATAGACGAAAGCATCGGTTGCAGGAATTGTTGTACCAGCAGGGACAGTATCCTGATGAACCGTATAGGTCATATTCGCAGGAAAGGAAAACTTGGTCTGCGTCAGTTGGGGAAGAGAGGTGTAGTTGTAGTAAGTTCCTTGATATTCTCTACGAAGAGGAAAAAGTATATAGTTAAAGGTATACACATTCCCACCCCATTGTCCGCCATTAAAACCGCTACTAGTGTTTGGAACTCCACGATAGGTATAACTTACTCCATTTTCGGTAATAGTTACTGATCTAGGAGCATTTGCATAACTTGTAGAACTACCAACATTGGTATATTTAAGCGTACCGTTATAATATATCTCAACATAACCACTATCGGGCCATCCTTGAAACCACAAAGCAGTGTAAGTATAGTTTCCAGAAGAACCGGATCTTGTATAAAAACGTCCTTGAACTAAATTAAGTGTACCCGATTGCCAAGCATAATAAGTTGTATATTGATTAAATTGATAGACATTAAAATCATTATTATCAATATTTACATTACTACTTTGAAGAGTAAATTTACTTGAGTCAAAACTTGAAGGAATCCAGCTTTCAAAAAGATCAGTTGTACTTATCCAGCTACTATGATCGTAGTGGGAATAGGTAGTATTAAGAGTGTTCCAGTTTTGTTCATTTGACGCTAAACCCGTAGTCTTGTCTGTTACATACCCATAAAAAGTAGCAGTATCTCTAAACCAACCCCAAGAAATTTCAGTTGCAGTTGTCAAATTTAGAGTACCACTTTGACTTGGCTCATATAATGTAGTTGTGCCAGTAGTAGGAGTACCTTGATAGATCGGAGAGTTTGCAACACTAGTGTGTCTGCCATAAAGGTTAGAGACTCCTGCCCCGTAACGATACCAAGTGTAATAGTCATTTCCGCTAGAATCCTGCCCATGTATATTTCCAAATGTTAGAAACACACCGTTCCGATCCCAACTACCATCAGACTGAACGCCAAAGTCATTTCGATTGGAAGTAGTCACTCCAACATTGTTGGTAGTAACAATCGAATCGTTTGACCGTGTATAGAAATATCCAGATGTCTCTCCAGTAAAAGGATCTCCTAATCCAGCTACTTGATAGCTACTAGATGTTTCGGGATTACTGCTGGTTCCTCCAATATAGTAGTTTGTACTGGAGCCAGACTTGCGGTAAATCGTGCGTCCTCCTGCAGATGCTTCTTCAGTTCCATACTGCGTATAAAGACCACTCCATTCCGTATAGTTGATATAAGTCCAGCTAGTTGTGTCGGATGCACCTGTAGTAACGATCCCTGTTTCTCCAGCAGGGGGTGGTGGGTCAAACTCGTCTATAGCAGGGACGATTGCGGTGTTCCATGACGGATCGGTCAGGGTAACTGCGGCAGCAGATGGTGGGTTGAAGGTCAACGTCTGAGCAGTGGTTCCCCCATCTAAATAACGAATGGTCTGCCCACTGTGGTCAGTCGAAGCAACCAGAACAAGATTGTCATTGCTGTCATACTTGACCTTTGCTCCCATTGCCACATAGAGATCCCTGTTCCAAACTGCAAAATCACTAGCATATTCAATGTAGCTATTCGTGTCCGATGGGTAGATGCTAACCCATCGGGCGTTTGCTGTACCATCACCCGGATCATACAGGAATGACCCGTTTGCCTTGTTAGCAGAATTGAAGTTCTTTCGACCCTCTAACCGGACTGTCGCAAAATCAAGATCCTCTGCATCCTGACCTTGCGAATCTCCGATCATGTGTGGAGATACCTTTTCGTTGATACCTCCTCGAAAGTCTACTAGACGTTGTTTTGCCATCTATTTCTTTTTCGCAGTCTTTTTAGCGTTAATAAAATCCTGCTTGGTCGGTGCGCCTTTTTGTCCAGCTTTTCGCATAGGCTTTCCAGCTTTGCGTTTCGCATGGATGTTAGCGTAGAGTCCTTTTTTCATTTGCGACCTGCCTTCTTCATGCACTTGCCCATAGCCTTGCATTTAGCAGGAGCAGGACAGGTAGCACAAGGTTTGAAGGCTTTGTTCATTCCGCCTTTTTTGCCGCTAGTCATTGGTTTCTTTTTACCGTACATCATTTTAGTAACTCCAAAGTGCTGGTTCTGAGCGATGGTCAACGTGAATAAAACGACTATTGAAGTCTCCTTTCTGAGAGATTCCAATTCCTTTAAAGCCTAAATCTATGGCTAACTTGATCAGCTTGTGTGCGTCTGCTCCGTATACCTGAAAGTCCAGTGCTTCTCCTTTCGCATGGTATCCTGTGGATTTTCCTCGTTCGGTTTTGACACGTTCCACGGGGTGGTCGGGACTGCGAAAACCGGAGGTGACTCGTAACGGTTTGCCGAAAGCAATTCGCAACTCTTCAATCCGTGCTAAAAATTCGGGGTTCATTTCGCACATGCCCGAATACTTGCACTCCAATTCTTTACGACTGAAATGTTCCGAGGAATTAACTGTTGTCATTTGCTCGACTCCGTTTCCGGTAAGATTTAAGGGCTTTAATTCCCAGTACGAGTAGGACGGGTGCACCAAACAGTGCTGCAAGTCCTTCTGCTGCTCCTGTGTCCAGTAAGAGGTCAAGAGTATCAAGAGCCAGATCGTCAGAATTAGCAGTGCTAACTGTGCTAACCAGTTCATCGGTAACTGTTTCGATCACAACATTTTCTGTTTGCGTTGATACGGAGTCTACGACTTGCTCGACCACAGTCTTCATTAGATCGTCCATAGATTAACTCGACTTGATAACGTTTAAGCAAATCCGTGCGTACTCTTCACCAAAGGCTGTTCGGTCTTCCTGTGTCATGTTGACTACTTCAGGCTGAGTAAAGTTATGACGGTAGTTATCAATCATGCAGCTACAATTTTGAATAGACATCTGCAGTGCTAACTGATTAGGTAGTCCTTGATTCAGGTAATCCCATTTCAGTTGCTCGGAACACTGATAGACCCATTGAAGTAGAAAGATCGTCTGATATTCATTTGACTCTTCATGTGCTGGTGCGATTGGAGGCATCACACAAGTAGAGAGTACAAAGAGAAAAGTCAGTAAGTATTTCATATTGTTCACCATTTGACCTTATCCGCCCAGTAAGCCGCAGACATTTTGCCTTTGGCAATATTCTTGGCATGACGGGCTTTGAATGATTTACGTTTTGCTTTCATACGATCAGATTCACCAGCCTTCGGCTTTCCTGCAGTCGAAGCACCTTTTTCTCCAAAGCGAATGACTTTCTCCTTACCGTTAGCGCAAGCCTTGACGATATGAGACTTCTTAGGATGAGAAGGAGTCCGCTTTGGGCTGTTGCACTTCATTGCTGATTTATTGACTCTTGCTGCCATAGTTATCTCTTGCTTTCTAAACTGCTCTTTAATTCGCTTATTGCGACTGTCATGTTTTTTAGCGTTTCATTAACAGACTGTAAAACTGAGAGTAACTGTGCGTTGCTCGTAGCTTGCAACTCCCGGAGTGCCTTGTCTGCTTCGGTATCTTTGGAGATCCATAACTCCTCTCGAATTCTGTGAGTATCTGTCAAGTATTTTATGTACCAGAAGGAACACAAGAGTGCTGCCATTGTGCCTCCTAACGAGGAAAGCATTTCTACAAAGGAAGCTTCTATTGGCATAATTATACTCGGCTGGGGTTTCTAGTGCTTCAAGTAGCCCTAATTAAATAAATTGATACATGAGTTTCAATAGATCTTACAGCATCCTGTGCTGGTGGCCCTGCTAGTGTGTAAAAATTAATCAAATCATCAGCAGAAAATTCTTTAACTAAACTGACGTAAAGATTACCATAATCGGATTCAGTTGAATCTGCTTGAGCAATTTGATCAAGAGCCGAAGCTAAAACATTAGTGGATTCTGAGGTACTTCCTAATCCTCTGATTGCTCCGTAAACGTTTCTACTTGAGTTAGTGGTAACGTGACGGAATGTTGCACTAAAACCTACAAAATAAATTCCTTTTTTTGTAAATTTAAAATCATAATTACTAGAAGATCCGACATCAAAACCAGCATTAGATAACGAATCTACCCAACTAAAGTAAGGGTTTGTTGTACCAGCAACAAAGAGCATACTACCACTCGTTTGTGCGGAATCAGTAGCTATTTTCCCTTGAATAAAATATTTTTTATTACCAAATGTTTGGTTGACATTATCAAGCGTCACCACCCCACCACTCTCACTCAGCACATTATTGCCAGCACTATCTGTAAGCACTACATCACTTGTCGATCCTAGTTGAATCTTTGCAACGTTCGTATCTGTGTCATGCGTAGCTAGAGTTTTGCTACCTATTTTCAGTGTTCCGCTCATTAGTTTTCCGGTGGTGTAGGCCAGTTAACGCCTGTTAGTTGTCCGTTTTCATCCAATGCAGGAGTTGAGTTTGCTGGTAGATCCCGAAGTGCTTGGCAGTAGTCAATCCATGCTTGGGATGGGGTTAGGTCACTGCGGAAGCGCCAATCTGTTTGGGCTAAAAGTTGGGTGCGTTGTTGTCGCAACCTATCCATCAACTCTTCTGTACTGATAGTTGGATTACTAAACGTGCCATCTGCATTTTGAGTCATTCCGCAACAAACACTGTCCGGCACATGAATTAAAGTTTCATCGACTTCGTATGTTTTAAAAACTACTATATTATTTTCAATTTTAACGTAGGCCATAGTTATTTAAGTTTTGTAATTTTGACGATAGTGTAAATTTCAACGGTTGAAAATCCAGAGACGGTACCAAGCCCATTACTTGTTTTAGTGCTACTAGCTTGATGTTGAATTTTGTAAATATTATTTCCAGTAATTGTATGAAGAAATGAGCCTATGCTAGTGTTAGTAGTAGCATCGTTTGGGTCTGTCAGAGCCGTACTGCCAATAGCTAAGGCTGACGTTCCCGTAACATCATACAATCGGCTTTTGTGTCCATTTACACGGTATGCAGGACAACTCCATTCAATAAAATAAGTTCCAGCACCTAACGTAAATTGATTACTACTTATCGAAACTATTGAGTCTGGATCACTAATTTCTGTGTTTAAATCTCGGTCACGCCAATCTCCTGATGTAAAATCACCAGAACTGGTTCCACTCGGTTTTTCATCCACGATAACAGCTACTGAAATAGCGTTACCCGTTCCTCCAGCAGGAAACACAACACCACTATCCAACGTCAGTGTACTCGGTGATTCAGTATGGGTTGCGAGGGTTACTCCTCCGACTTGTAGTGTTCCACTCATTGAGGTTTCTCAGGCCATGTAATGTTTGTCAATTGTCCGTTTTCATCTAAAGAAGGTGTCTGAGTATTTGGTAAATCTCTAAGGGCTTGTCGATAAACTCTCCATTCTTCGGACATCGTAACATCAGAGTTTGCCATCCAATCGCTTTGTTGAAGGAGTTGGTTGCGTTGTTGACGCAAATCAGCCATTTTGCGTTCGTATGCTTGATCATTCCAAGTTTTATTTTTTAATTCTACCTGTGCAATTTCTTCATCTGTAAGTGGTATAATGTTTCCATTTAACGACTTAGTCATTTAATTCCGTACAAACTTAAGTTGTGTTTGGCGATGTTCCCCTGTGAAAAGGAAAGTTTTAAAAGATTAACTGCTGTTTTAGCGTGATTCACACGTCCTGATGTCCACCAAGCATACTGTAAACTATTGTGTTTACCAGAAATCCATCCTTTAACATCAAAATAGTTATAATTCGTGTCCTGACTTCCAAAAATGCTTATTTCTACAGATTGACCAATGTCAGCATCATTTCCCAAATTTGTTCCTAAAGATAATCCGTCTGTTGTTTCGCTATTTCCTTCTGGGCCAGTTGCACTGCCCCCAATTAGACTATATATTTTTGCAGTTGCTACATCACGAAACGATGATCCATTATCCGTACTAAATGCTAAATTAAGACTGACAGAATCAGTTGCAGGTATGATTTTGTGAATGCGTAATATATAATGCTTGTATGTGCTGGTAATTACGGTGTTGTCAAATTCAACACTGGCTACTGCTGATGTATTTTCTGATGACGAAAGTAAAATTGGATGCCCAGCAGGGAACCCTGCACCAGTAGTTACTACCTGAGCATTCTCAGAGAATACCTCGACCCCATTCATTTGAAATGATGCGTTGCTCATACTACGTTTAGCGTTCCAGTTACGTTAATTGTGCCTGAGAAATTTGCGACACCATGTGCTATCGTCAGGTATCCGTAAACATTTGTCGTTCCTGCCAATTCCGTGTCTCCAAAGAATGCTACATTCTGTCCTGTTGGAACCGTTACATCGTCTGAAACTGTGCTATAGTGCGACACCCGATCATGCGACACCAAAACTGCACTTCGACTGACTACCGTTACCACATCTCCATTTGCTAGCGCACTCGCAAAGGTAATGACTCCTGTTGCTGCATTGATGCTTGTGATGTCTGGGGAACCACCTGTAGTCGTAAGTTTGACTCCATTCAGAAAGACATGAGTGTTTGTAGCATTTAACGGATAAGAGAACGTGACAGTTGTTGGTGTACCAGAGATGGTAAACTCTTCAATGTACTCACCTAGTTCTGTCTGTCTCTTCGTAATGTCTCTGCGACCTGTGACAACTACGATGTCTCCATTGACTGCCGCATTGGTAAGCGTGATCGTTGCTGCATCAGAATCCAGAGAGTAATCATCTTTACTAAGCAGAACCCCATTTCGATAGACTTCCAAAAACTCAGAGTTTGTGTTGGTGACGAATCCAGAGGTATTGAAAACCGTCTGTGTACTCGTAACCGCAAACTCCTCTCGGAATTCACTTGTATTTAGTACCGGTTGGTTGCCTATGTATGACATTAAGGTTGCTCCTCCGGTTCATCTGCTGGTAGTGGTTCGTTGCCTTCGGCTAACCATTTCAAGTATGCTTGGTAGTCT
>Ga0181598_1005222_pt1 | contig 10483 bp, 9 predicted proteins | sample 041ome_4_FD_153295 | JGI IMG/M metagenome (GOLD analysis project Ga0181598, IMG submission 153295) | Coastal salt marsh microbial communities from the Groves Creek Marsh, Skidaway Island, Georgia - 041404US metaG (spades assembly) | ecosystem: Environmental > Aquatic > Marine > Intertidal zone >...
TAGGTGCACCAATAACTATTGTATCTTTATATATAGCAACTCCTGTTGCAAATTGATCACTCGCACCCGCATTACTCGCCCTAAGAATTGCTTGTTGTGACCATGTAGTTCCCGATCGTACAAAAACGTAAGCTGAACCCGCCGCAGATCCACCCGTATCTTCGTCTCGCGCGCCGACAACTACCGTATCACCGTATATGGCTAAGTTTCCTTTCTGACCACCTAAAAGATCAGATGCTTCACCGTCACTCGCCGTAAGTTTAGCTTGTTGTATCCACGTATTCCCAAGTCTATGATACACATAAACTGAACCTGCATTAGACCCATTTGTATCTTCTTTACTTGCACCTACGACCGCATATTCACCGTATACATCACACGAGTTCCCAAGTTCGTCACCCACCTCTGCATCACTCGCGTATACAATCTGTTCATTACTCGCATCTAAATTTAAACTATTAAATTGAATATCGTAACCGGTCGTTTCACCACCAATAGTTGTGTAAAGTGTGGCGTCATCAACGTAGTTCAAAGACCCACCACTTAAATAAATTTTATTCGCGTTATCGTATTTGAGTTCGAGATCTCCCGCGACTGGGTAATCTACTCGTCCTAACGCCGCTAAGACTATTTTGAATACGAGATAGTTCGAAAGAAAAACCATCTCCGTGTCCTGTTATAGTTAGACCACAAAATTATTGTTCTTAACAAACGTAAAAATTTGTTAAGAAAAATGAAAATACAAAGCAAATGCCTTACCACTTGGCCACACGAGCTCGACTAGAGAAATATGCTCGCGACAGGGTTCGAACCTGCGATCCTTTGCTAAATTTGTAAAACCTCTCTCGACCGGAGTTGAACCGGTGACTTCGCGATTAACAGTCGCACACTCTAACCAACTGAGTTACGAGAGAAACGGGTTTGGGGTCGCGCAACCAAGGATCGAACTCGGGACAATTGGAGTTTAGTGACTAAACGAATAGTTATAATAATTCATTACAATTACAATCCAATGCTCTACCAACTGAGCTATCGCACGGTGATGCCGACAGGATTTGAACCTGCGCTCTTTCGAACCAGAGCCTTAATCTGGCGCCTTAGACCACTCGGCCACGGCATCGTATACAAGCTATTGCTAGGATTTGAACCTAGGTGATTGGATTCAAAGTCCAAGATACTGACCACTATATGACAATAGCTCCCCATATTTATTTTGTTTGTACTCTTTAAGTAAGAATGTTCATTCCGATTTTAATTATAATTCTTCTACTGGTACTCGTTACACTTTTGTTACGCAGGTCATCCCGAAACCCAGAATATAAGTGTTTTCTTTTGACACTAGAAACATCAGCAGACCGACGCGAAAAGTTTATTAACCATTATGACAAATCCGTACCTCTAGAAATCATATACGGAACGGATACCAGGAAACTCGAAAATGCTAAAAAGTACCAGAAAATCATCGATCCAGTGTATTACCGTGAGGCTTTAAAACTCCACTATAACGAAAACAAAACACGTCCCGATATTACCTATTTCAATTTAGGGGCTATTGGGTGTTATATGGGACACATGGACTTTTATAAAAGGTGTTTTGAACAAAACCTCAAATATGCCGTTATTTTTGAAGATAATGTCGTTATAAAAGATAAACGCGTTTACAGAGAAATTCAAAATGTTATCAATAAGAAAGGTAATAATTTTGAAATGTGTTTCTTCCATTGCTTATCGCGGTACCCCGATGAGGAAAAGCTCGATAAAAATGGTCTTGAACGCGTTAAGTGGATTTCCAGTACCAAGTGTTACCTCATAAACGTCGATAATATGAAAAAGTATTATAAACACTTTTTTCCTATCGATAACCATGTCGACATGAAACACGAGGATATCATTGCGAGAGGGGCGCGTGTTTACTATAAAGATCTTCGACACTGTTTACACATTGACCGTAGTCATAACAGTACCATTGGACATAGTAATTGGGGAAAACGTAAATTCTTTTCGAAACGGTACCCTAAGGTAACCACTGACGATCTCGAGTACGGGTGGTAAACATATTAGTTCCAAGGTATATCTTGTGGACGAAACCGACATCCATCTTTTAAAAAGTCAACAAACTTTTTAAATTCTGGTTCAGTTATATCCGTATTTTCCATCGAATTGAGAACGTTACCTACATATTCGTTATACTTTTTATGATTACCTCTGTGTGTAAGTCTATTCTCACGCAAATTACCAATTTCACGTGGCATCATTATTATATTCTCACTCGCGTGGATATCATAGTTAACCTTTTCAATAATTGGGTGACTCTTGAACTCTTTTGGTATGACGTGATGGTCCTCGACGTTACGAACATTCCATCTAAGTTTGAATGTTCGTCTGAGTAATGATCCGTACCGCATACTATAGTTTTGAAATACTTCTACACCGAGACGCATCATTGAATCTTCCAATTCATCAACTTCTTGCCATGCCGCAAAACACTCTTCTGATGTTCCCGAAACGTAACACTTTTCATCAGCTTCGTCGAGTGCTTCCGCAAACCTAAACTGAAGGCGTGGGTTCTCGAACGTTTGAAACGCGATATTTACTTTTTTACTATACGTATTTTCAAGAATGTTCTTACGTATTTGGTTACGTTTGTTTTCCGGGCTTGGGGGAATTGAAGAAACTCTAATCATTTACTTTTTAACGTGGTATATCTTTAACACATATGATAGTTTAAAGAGTAGATACGTATACTATACACGTTCCCGTAGTGAAATGGTCATCACATAGTCCTTATACTTTTAAAGTATGTCAATTTATGATTTAATTCATAAGTTCGGAGTTAAGACTGCATCCCGGGATCGATACCCGGCGGGAATATCGCTTTTTACATATGGGACACATATGTAAAAATTGATTTATAGTAATATAATATATTTATACCCCACACGAAGGGTGAGACTCTAAATCCATTGATTGTCTTGGACTTGGTAATTGATTATCCGGTGTTTTTGGACGTACCATCCATTTTTTTATAGCTTTTGATACGCGTGAATCGTCTTGTTTAATTAGTTCACCATTTGAAATTATACTTAAACCGTTACACACGTCAGGTTTATTTTCTTTATCGGGAAACGTTTCGTTAAATGCCTCTATCGTGTGCCCGGGTATATCCGGTGCTTCATCAAGTAATCGATCGTATTCTAAACGCACTTTATTTACAAATTCTAAAACGTCTTCACGATATTTCGTTTCGAGTGATAATTCCATATCAATGTTCCTATAAAATTTTGAGTATTGGACGGACATGACGGAATGTGCTTCCATCATACGTGAAGAATTGTTAAACTTTGATATCGATGTAAGTATACCCGCGAGTACGTTCAAAAACGCGAAAAAGTATTGAAAAATAACAATTTTTTGTTTTTGTTCGGTCGACATGTTTTGATCATTAGGACTTAAAACTGCAAAACCACCAACACCCGTAATACTTGATATGATTATACATGGGTACGATAACCAATCGTTCTGTTTCTTATAAAACATACGCGCGTGATTATGTAGCCATCTGTATCCGGCAGCCTTTTCGGCCCATCGGATTAGGAGCTTTTCTTGTTTTGGACACCAATGATGTTGTTCTGGTATGTCTTCTCCCATTACTCTTTCTTAGAAAATAAATAGGCATATTCTCGTGCCTGTGTATCTACGATCTCGTTCTTTTCGTTACCGTTGTGTGCCTTGACCCACTTTATATCAACAAACTCAATTTTACGCAATAAGTATAACATATGTATCCATAAATCCTTGTTCTTTACGGGCTCACCTTTACTCGTTTTCCAACCGTTACGTTCCCAATTCTTCGACCACTCGAGTAATCCCATTTTTACATAGTTACTGTCTGTATATACAGTTACGGTATCGTGTCCTAATTCTATACACTTCTCGAGTGCTTTTATGACCGCGGTCATCTCCATTATATTGTTTGTGGTTACCTTATCACCACCTCGACCTATAAAGTCATCTATAATATATGCCCAACCACCGGGACCAGGGTTTCCTAAACAACTTCCGTCTGTGTAGACTTCTATCATACTTACTAGTATATACGATAAAATCTTTATATTTCAACAACGTGTTCCTTTTTATACGGGAAACAGTAATAATAACATTTAACCACTGGATTAAACAATACACATGAACCAAACACGCTTCCAAAAATTATTAAAAATGTATATATAGGTTCCATTAACGTATTACACGCGTAATTCTTTATCTTTCAGTTTCTGCATCATCATCACAACACGATTTTGGACAGAAAAGTGATAAGATTATAACACCAAGTACTGTAAAGGTTACTGATATTCCAACTATAAAATTCATTATATTTGTATAACTACTTAAAATTTTAAGTCTCTTTGAAACAAAATGGATTGGGATCCAGTTATTGTTCGAGGTAAAATCGACAAAACACGTGAAAAAGAAAAATACGTCAAGTTCATGGGTCAAGAAATCAAGTTACCGAAACGAAGTCAGTATTCAGGTATATCACCGGAACAAAAACTCGAGGAAGCTGAATTGTGTGGTACACATAGAAAAGTGAGTAAAGAAACGGGATTAACGATCCAACGGGCACGCGTTGCAAAACAATATACACAAAAAGATCTCGCGGGTCTTATACACGTATCAATAGATATTATCTCTTCATACGAATTAGGTAAATCAATTCCGGATCCTAACGTCATGCAAAAATTGCGTCGAGTTCTGGGTGTTAAACTTTAAAATTTGGTCTAAATTTTAATTTTTAAATTGTAAATTTTATTTATTTTTTAAATTTTTAAACGCTTAATAGACGCTTAGTTGGAGAACGCGAGGCCACCCATACCCGATTGGATTCTGAGGACGTTGTAGTTCGTCGCGAACATGTTAAGAGTCGTCTTGTCCGAACCAGACTTAGTCGCAATGGAGACTTGCGCGTTGTCGATTCTGGAGAAGTTACAGGTACCCGTTGGTTGATGCTCTTCTGGCTTGAGCGCAAAAGAGTACGAGTAGACCCCTGGCATTGGGGAGGCGGAGTGGTGGACGTATGGTTGGACGGAGTTAAAGTACTTACCGCCTTGTTCCTTGAATCTGTCTTGGCCGTTGAGGACCAACTTGAAGGAAGACAATGGACCCGAAGTTTCTTCATCGAATTGCGCGAGGCCGATCAAAGATGGCGCACCCGCGGCACCTGGGGCAATCGCGACGTTAGAGTCGGCGATGGACGCCAAGTTGGAAGATACCGTAACCGCGGTGTCAGTAAAGTTCCACAATTGGTTGGCGTCACCAGTAACACCAGAGGCTTCAGTGGCACACCAGACCAATTCCTTGACTGGGTGGTTGTACGACAATCTGATTTGCTTGGTAGAACCGGCAGCAGCCAAAGAGTCCGCACCAGTGTGTTGGACTTGTTCGATCAAGTATTCGTGACCCTTTTGCGCAAATCGTCTGCGTTCTTCAGTGTCAAGGTAGACGTAGTTACCCCACACCTTGAACGAGTCGAAGTAAGTGTCGTAAACACCGGACAAGTCAAAGTCAATTCTGACTTCGTGGTATTGCAAGGCAATCAATGGCAAGGCCAATCCTGGGTTTCTGTTAAAGAAGAAGATCAATGGCAAGTAAACCTTTTCGTTGTCCACAGTCGCCGAAGTCATCTTACCGTAGTTCAACTTCTTGGCTTCGTCCATGTACAATTCTGCGTACAATCTCCACCACTTTTGGTAGTGCTTGTCGATTCTTTGACCACCGATGGACAATTCGACAGTGGAGATCGCGGCTTCCGCGACCCACGCATCTTCAGTCTTGTCGCAGGCTTGTTTCGCGGTCAATTCAACGTACATATCCGCGATCAAATCACCATTTCTGGCGACCGTGACGGAGACGCGACCGGAGTTCGCGGCGGTACCGTTGACAGTTTGTTCGATGTTTTCCATCGCAAAGTTAGTGTGGCGTTTGTAGACAGCCTGGAAGAAAGTGACTTTTGGGTTACCAGTCAAGTAGACATCTTGGGCGCCGTAGGCGACGAGTTGCATGAGACCACCGGCCATATTGTTTGTTTTTGTACTATAGGCTGAGATTTTTTTTTCGGGTGAAACCTGCGAAAAAACTCGATCCTATTTTTCCTGGTACATATAAATGTCTGACCAAGAAGATACAATTATTGAACCAACCGAAGAAATTGAAGATGAAGAATATGGATCCGAAACTGGATCGAATATTGAAGAAGATGAGCTAACTACAGTCGGAGGTGAACTCCCGGATATCGATGATTTCGAAGATGAATTCGAAGATGAGCCATATATGATGGATATGGGTGGACTCTTAAGTTCGGTCCTCGCCACCGAAGAAGGTGACACTGTATGTTCCGCACTGGTAAATATTTCCAGACAGATGGAAGTTCAAAACAAAATTCTTATAAAAATGTTATCTCAGATGCAAAAAAAATCAACTTAGAAAAATAATACATATGTAATAAAAGAAAATGGAGGAAACACATTTTATTAGTTCGGAATCAAACCAACGTGAATCCAATGCTATTATGTGGTCTAACCAGATTCAATCACTCAACCCTGAAGAGTTTATGCACCTTCTATCAGAATTGGAAGATATGTGGGACATTAATGCTACGGATAATAGCATGGTATCGTTCCAACTTGGATATAAAAACTTTATAAATCCTCAGGACCTCGACCCTGAAACGGGGTTACCCGTTCGGTTTGACGTTGAACTTGTTTCTGGAAACCATAAACGTCTGAAAATGCAGTTAGGACAAATGTATCATCGGGCTGAAGTTTTAAAACTTTTAGATACGGAAGACGATGAAGATATGAAAATATCCATGCGTATAAATCGTCTTATCGATCAAGTTGATGATGCGTGGCAAATTATTTTTAGAGCGGCACGTATACATGAACGTATCAATAACCCGACATACGTTCCCATAAACCCAGAATCAGATCCATCTATTTTTAGGTGTTCAACTATGGATAAAGTAGAGGAATTGGCACCGTATCAACAGGCAATTCTCGCGTGTTTGCAAAACCTGTACGAGACGAATGTTAAAAGATACAAGGGGTACTGTTGTACACAAATCAAGACCGAAGATGGTAAAGATACACGTGCATGGAAACAGGTCGAAACAATACAGGAGTACGTTTATGGAGTTGCACAAAAAGAAACACGGTATGAACTCTGGAAAAATTTATCGAGTCGAGGATCAGCCTATAACGACGTTATTCGACACTTAACACACTGTAAAGATATGCAGTTTCCGGAGATTATTAAAAATCGTCACGTTTGGTCGTTTAAAAATGGTATTTTTATAGGTAAAGAGTGGTCTGCACAAACAGGTCTCTACGAATCGAACTTTTATACGTACGAGTCGCGTGAATTTAAAAATCTTGATCAAACCATCGTAAGTTGTAAATATTTCGATAAGGAATTTACGAATTACGAACACCTTGAGAACTGGTATGATATTCCAACTCCTTTTTTTCAATCGGTTCTCGAGTACCAAAAGTTTGATTCAAATGTATCTAAATGGATGTATGTGATGGGTGGTCGTTTATGTTTTGCTGTAAATGATATAGATACATGGCAGATTATACCTTTCTTAAAAGGTATTGCGCGTTCAGGTAAATCGACTCTTATCACAAAAGTGTTTCGTAAATTCTATAACGCTGACGATGTACGTACACTTTCAAATAATGTTGAAAAGAAATTTGGATTATCATCTATTTATGATGCATTCATGTTCATAGCCCCCGAAGTAAAAGGTGATTTACAACTCGAACAGGCTGAATTTCAATCTATCGTGTCTGGTGAAGACGTATCCATTGCGGTAAAACACGAAAAAGCTAAATCGTTTGAATGGACAACACCCGGTATACTCGGTGGTAATGAAGTTCCAAATTGGAAAGATAATTCAGGTAGTGTTTTGCGTCGTATTCTTACGTGGAACTTTGGTAAACAAGTCAAGGATGCCGACCCAACACTCGAATATAAACTCGATGCAGAATTACCCATCATACTTCAAAAGTGTATTCGTGCATATCTCGAATATGCACAAAAGTATGCAGATCGAGATATTTGGAATATCGTTCCCGAATATTTCAAGACAGTTCAGAAACAGGTTGCGACTGTTGCAAGTACACTCGAAAACTTCATGCAGTCTACAGGTGTAAAATACGGGAAAGACTTATTTTGCCCACAAAAAGAATTTGTTGCGTTATTCAATTCACATTGTCAAGCAAATAATCTTGGAAAACCGCGATTTACACAGGATTTTTACGTAGGTCCATTCAGTCAGCGTGATATAGAAGTTCGCGAAATTAATAATTTAACATATAAGGGACGTGTATGCCCTAGACAACCATTCATATTTGGTATAGATATAGTAGATGAACAAAAACCTCAGTTCAGTAATGACATTTAAAATATTAAAGTATAATAAGATATGGATCCCAGGCAGTTCGTAAAAAATTCGAATGTGTCTATTCAGACAGAATCTAAAGTAGTACCAACTAAAAAAGGTGGTCTCAAAATTGGAAAATTTCATCCGGGTATGTACAATGTTCTTGTAAACAAAAAGTTTTCAACGTCTGAAAACCGTGTAGATTTACAGTACATTTTAAAACAAAAACCGAAGGGACATGCTCAAATAGCACCTGGTTTAACCCTAGATCTTAACGAGATTAAAGGATATTTCGGAAGGTTTCAAACAGGTGCCATACACACGTCTAATTTTGGTTTAAAAGGTGATTTAAAAAAAGACTTCTTTTCAGTACAGTTAAGTGGGTACACTATGGATGGAACTGAAAATAAAAAATTCACGTTTGTTATTTACAGTAATGGTAAAATTAGATTTTCGGGTGGGTTTTTAGGGTCTAAAAATCTTAAAAGGCAACCAGAAGCTTTACGTAAATATTTAATTGATACGTATACACAAAAACAGGGTTTTTTATATAACGAAATTGAATATAACAATATTTCGGGGTTCTTTAATACAAACGTAAACTTCGATTTAACAAGAATTTCACGACAAAATCCTGTAAAAGCACAAAGTGTTAGTTACGAGTCTGAATTAACACCTTTTTTATACATGACACATAAAGATCATAATTTTGTTCTATCGACTAAATCTGGAAAACTTGGTTCGGGTGTCGTTCAAGTTCAAGGTGAAAGTGATCCGGATGACCTTGAAAACGCGTATAGAGTAGGTGTTGATATGGTAAAACTACTTCATGTTTTAGGGTATACGATGGGGTTGGTAAACCGTAATGTAAATGCCCCAAAACTTCCTATAATGAAAAATGTAAAAGCGTCTACGTGCCCTAAACCACGTCGCCCACCATGTAAAAATGGTTTTGAAGTTCGTAAAAACCCACAGGGATCAGATTGTTGTTTTAAAATCCCAAAGAAACGAAGTGTTTCTAAGAAAAAAAGTACACCTAAAAACGTTTCTATTTCTTATGATAAAGATGGTACTATGAAAATAGGTGGACGTAAGTGTGATAGACTTACAAAACCGGTTTTACTCGACGTTGCTAAAAAGTTGGGTGTTGTCGGGATACGTGAAAAAAATACTAAAAATGTTATATGTTCGGCACTCGATGCGATTGAGAAAGGTACATCCAACTTAAAAATAGATGGAAAATTGTGTCGAACAATGAAAAAAGACCAACTCGTTGCGATGGCATTATCTAAGGGTATCACGATTGACGATAAGGATACGGTAAAAACACTTTGCCAAAAACTTCAAAATAAACCGAAAACACCTAATACACCAAATTCACTTGCAAACGAGATGGAACAAGTTCTCTTAAAACGAAATCGAAACATGACCAATCAGAGAAGGCGACTCAATGATACGGGTATAAGAAACGATCTCGTTAAAATGTATGGTAAAAAGTGGATGACAAAGTATGGTAAAGTTATGGATTTGAATAAAAATGTACGCGATGTAAAGAGAGAATTAAATAAAGCCGAAAAGAATAATTCTCTTAACGTCACATCACGTAACGGTGTTATAAGAAAGATGGTCGCAAACGACATCAAAAAAGCTATGGTCAAAGACATGAAACTTAACCAGGAAAATACACTTAAGAAAAAACTTCTCCGAAATGAAGCGCAAAAGTTGTACGGTAAGTTTGGTAAAAATATGGTAAATAACGTTATAAAATATGTAGCGAATTTACCAAAAACATACCCTCTTAATAGTAAGAAAATAAAGAATTACGTTACAATAAAACGTCAACTTCAACAAAATACACCGTCAGCGTTAAAGAATAACCGCAAAACTAAATAAAAAGATGGACGATCCGAGAGAACTATTATTAAACCGTGTCCGACAAAATACAAATGACTTTATTATAGATTATAAAGATCGTTGGAATAAATATATTTTGTCGAGCATTATAGATAGTATATTTTATACTTTAGCAGATTATATTAGCAT